>ENA-ORTW01003479-ORTW01003479.1-human-gut-metagenome-genome-assembly--contig:-NODE-3479-length-13284-cov-7.085721_pt1 | contig 13284 bp, 10 predicted proteins | sample MGYA00242072_ERZ509193 | MGnify/ENA primary metagenome ERZ509193 (study PRJEB26280, sample SAMEA2338813) | human gut metagenome | biome: human gut; feature: human-associated habitat; material: faeces... | reverse complement strand
TGTTCCCGACAACTTCGGTTCAGGGTGGAGTAAGACCGGTGATCGTAGTAAGTAACAACAAAGCTAATACATACAGTTCAGTCATTACAGTAGTTCCGCTGACGTCAAGAATATATAAGAAGCGGTATTTGCCAACACATGTATTTATCAGCAAATATGATATGACGGGAATCCGAAAAGGAAGCCTGGCACTGGCTGAACAGGTTATGAGCATTTCTACGAAATGTATTATTGAGAAATGCGGAAGAGTGAACAAGTGGAGCCTAGATCGGGTACTGAAAGCAGTACGGATTCAGATGGGAATGGAAGAGAAGACTACATAACTGTTACGAATATTTATTTTCGATAATGGTAACTATAGGAAAAGGAGGCGATGTCCATGACAACAGTTGAAAGATTAGAAGAGTTGAAAACAGTTGATATCAAAGAGATTGAACGAGATAGTTTGCCCAAGTACAAGGATTTGATTTCAGAGCTGGATAGCAGGAAAAGCAATAAGATGGAAGTGCTGCTTAATCACTCTGATAACCCATATGTATATGAAGATATGGGCTATGTCGTAAAAAGTGTTTTTAATGCAGCAGCTTCCCTTTCCTATATAGACTGTACAAAACAGCTTGTAGCAAAGAAAGCTGGATTGGCATAAGGGAATAACTGGAACAACAAAATTTCATATTCACACAGAAGACGAAGTGTGCTATAATGCTAACAGGACTAAATTTGAATAGAGCACTTCTATTTAAGGGTTCTGTTTTGGCAGAATCTTTGGATAGGAGTGTTTTTTATGCAAAAAAATATCTGGATAGCAGCCAAGTACCTTCGTCTTAGTATTGAGGACGGAGATAAGGCTGAAAGTGAATCTATTGTAAATCAGTCAATTTTGATTGATAACTATATGAAATCGACATCTGATATTACTATTGTTGAGACATTTAAAGATGATGGTTTTTCAGGTACTGATTTTAAGCGTCCTGGTTTTCAGGCAATGCTCAAGGCAATCGAAAATAAGGAAATCAACTGTATCATTGTAAAAGACTTGTCTCGATTCGGTAGAGAGCATATAGATGTTGATCGGTATATTCAAAAAGTATTTCCACAACTGGGAGTACGATTTATAGCAATCAATGATAATTATGATTCTGAAACAGCAAACATTACCGATACGCATCTTGTATTACCGGTGAAATCCTTTGTTAATGACACGTATTGCAGACAGAATTCTCAAAAAGTAAGAAGCCACTTGAGTGCAAAAAGAAATATTGGAGAATATGTGGGAAATTACGTGTCATATGGATATAAAAAGTGTGATGCTGATAAAAGTCAGATAGAAATTGATCCGGTTGCTGCAAAGCATGTAAGAGATATTTTTAACTGGAAGATGGAGGGCATGAGCAATCAGCTGATTGCAGATAAACTGAATGAACTGGGAGTTCTTGCACCGGCTGATTACAAACGTGCGACCGGAGTAAACTTCAAATCGTCATTTCAGACACATCTGACATCCAGGTGGTCAGCAGTAGCAATTATCCGTATCTTAAAGAATCCAATCTACTATGGAGTGCTTCAACAGGGAAAATCCCAAAGAATTAACTATAAAGTTAAGGTGCAGAGGGCATTACCAAAGGAAGAATGGGTGATTTTTGAAAATCATCATGAAGGTATCGTTACAAAAGAAGAATATGAAACAGTTCAGATGTTGCTTGCGAAGGATACCAGGATAGCACCCGGAGAAAACAGACTTTATTTGTTTGGTGGGTTATTATCCTGTGGAGACTGTGGAAGTAATCTGATCCGGCGAACTAACAGTTATAAAGGAGAAAAGACAGTTTTTTATATCTGTTCTTCTTACAATAAAAAGAAGGATCAATGTTCCAGACATAGTATCAGAGAAGATGTGCTGATTCAGCTGGTAATGGATTCTTTGAAAATATACAGTAAGATGACGGATGCCATACGGAGTGCAATGGAGTATTTGAAAGAGAATTCTTTGGATACACAGACATTGATACAGCATGATGACCAGATACTTGAGTTACGAAACAAAGTCAATAAATATTATAAGTTGTTACATTCATTATCGGGAAATCTTGCGTCAGGAGTTATTTCTAGGGATGATTACGCTTTGCTTAGAGAACGGTATCAGACAGAAATTAAAAGTCTGGAAAGCAATATTGAAAAGCAGGAAGAGTATATGGAAAATCTCCTTGAAAATAAACTGCTGTGCGAAGAATGGGTAAACACATTTCTTGAGAAACCGTCGCTGGGAGATCTTGACAGAGATATGCTTCTTCAGTATGTGGAAAAAATAAATGTCTTTGAAGGAAAAAAAATAGAGATTGTTTACCGATTCCAAGATGAGTTGGTAACAGCTGCAAGACTGGCAGAACAGATTGGAAAAACAAAACAGGAGGTGGCTGTATAATGGCAAGAACAAGAAATCGCCAGATGAAACAAGCTGAAGCATTTGTGCAGGCATCACCGAAGAAGATCTGGAAAGCCGGTATTTATACCAGAATATCTGTAGATATCAATGGTGAGAAGAGAGAATCGCTGGAGACACAGAAACTGATCGCTCTTTCTTACGCAGAATCTCATCCGGATATTGAAGTTGTAAAGTTTTATAAGGATGACGGTATATCAGGTACGAAATTTGATCGAGATGACTTTGTGAGAATGCTTGGTGACATCAAAACAAAAGAAATAAATACGGTCATAGTAAAGGATTTATCACGATTTGGTCGAGATTTGGAAGAAGTATCAAAATATCTGGAAAAAATATTTCCATTTATGCAAGTGCGCTTTATATCAGTCAATGATAACTATGACAGTATCAGTCCAGAATGTGACAATCAGATGCTGGGAATCATGATATCGAATCTGGCAAATGATATGTATGCAAAAGATGCATCTGTAAAAATGACAAGTGCCATGAAAATTAAGATGGAGTCAGGTGAATATTGTGGTGGAGATGCTCCTTATGGGTATAAGAGAGCTAGAGATGAAAAAGGAAAATCTACTACTGTTCCCGATCCTTTAACTGCACCGTATGTAGTAGAAATATTTGAAAAACTTGCTGCAGGGCAGTCATATTTGAAAATTTCGAGAGAGTTTAATACCATGCTGCTGGCTTCGCCAAGGGTATACGCAAGAACTGGGAAGTTATTCTTGGATAGAATTGACGAAACGGATATGCATTGGCAATCATCTGTAATTAAACAGATTGCGGAAAATAGGCACTATTTGGGAAATACTTATTCACATAAAACAAGAACTTCACTTCTTACAAAAGAAAAAAATGTAATGTTGGATAAAGAAGAATGGATTGAACATGTGAATACCCATAAGGCTATAGTGAGTGCTGAATTATTTGAAAAAGTACAAAATGTAATCAAATTAAAGCAGGAGAAAGCATTGCCCAAAAAAGATTTATCGAATATGCAGACTCATGGAAAACAGGATAATAAGTATGTTGGATTGATATACTGTGGTGACTGTGGCGCTAATATGGTTCGGAGATACTATTACAGCGAAAAGAATGGTGTTTTGTATTACAATTACTATTTCATTTGTGGTAATTATGCAAAAATTTCCAAGGAAAAATATAACTGTAATCGCTGGAAAGAAGAAGTAATTGATGAACTGGTGTATCGGGCACTCATCATGCAGCTAAAAACAGTATGTGAATTAAAAACGCAACTGAAACGCTTTAATGGTGAATATTTTGAAACATTCCAAAAATATTTGAACAGGGAACAGAGTAAAATTGTTCAGCTCAATAAAAGGAACGAAGCAAGACGATTTGAATTATATGAGCAATATGTTTCGGGCGAGATTGATACGGATGCATATAATCGTATGACAGAAAGAATAACCGTGGTCGAAAAAGACCTGGTTACAAGACAGAAAGAAATTGAGAAGAGTAGAAAAATTACAGAAAAATTGTGTAAAAAGAACTTCTCGTGGCTTGCTGAATTCAGTAAAGGAAAGAATTTGGAATTCCTTACAAAAGATGTTGTCCGTTCTTATATAAAGAAAATCTCTTTATATGAAGACAAACGTATAGAGATCGAATTTAAATTTCAAGATGAAATACAGGCGTTATCAGAAATTTTAGAGGAGGGGGTGATCAGATGTCAGATGGTAAATGCATAGTAAAGTATTTAAGATTGTCGCTGGAAGATGAGGATATGCTGGATGAATCCAATAGTATTACAAATCAGAGAATTGTGATTGGGCAATACATAGCCAGTAAAAATGAGTTCAAAAATACGGAAGTGTTAGAATTCAAAGATGATGGCTATAGTGGAACGAATTTCGATCGCCCAGGATTCCAAAGTATGATGGAATTAGTAAGAGATGGAAAAGTCAGCACAATTATAGTGAAAGACCTTTCTCGATTCGGCAGGAATCATATAGAGATTGACACATATCTGGAACAAATTTTTCCATTTATGAATGTGAGATTCATAGCAATCAATGATAATGTTGATAGTATGAAATATGAATCTGGTATGCCGGGAATAGATGTTGGTTTCAGAAATATTATTAACGAACATCATAGCATTGATACTTCCGTTAAAGTAAAAAGAACTTTGATACAGCGTCAGAAAGCTGGAAAATATATGGGAGCGAGAGCACCGTATGGATATTTGAAGCCTGATGAAGATGTGACCAGCCTCGTGATTAATCCGGAGACAGCGCCTGTTGTGAAGATGATATTTCAGAAATATCTTAATGGAATGAATATTACTCAGCTGGCACGTTACCTGAATGAGCAGAAAATTATGAGTCCAGGTCAATATAAAAGAGAAGTTCTGAAAACTGGTGTGAAGAAAACAACAGAAAAATATATCTGGTATCCAGTAACTGTAAGACTGATACTGATGACAGAAACGTATACGGGAACTACGATTGGCGGCAAGTGGAAAGTTGCTTCGGTAGGAAGTAATAAGCATTTGAAAACAAAAGAAGAAGACTGGATTGTGGTTGAGGGTACGCATGAAGCGATTGTTTCTAAAGAGGTGTTTGATGCTGTACAGGAAAAGTTGGAATTAAATTCCAGAAAGAGGAGCAAAACCCACAATAATAATTATCCGCTGAAAGGATTGGTAAAATGTGGGGGATGCGGTCAGAATCTACAGCATGTAACCAGATGCAATCCGCACTTTAAGTGCCCAAGGAAATTTAATGCGGCAAATCAAGATTGTGTAACAGACAATTTATATGATGACGAGTTCAATGAGATGATTTTCAGGGCAATAAAGCTGTTTGCAAAGATCAGTGATGATGCTGAACCGGTACTCGAATTACAGAAAGTAGAATTAAAATCAAAAGTGAATGGAGCTGCAAAAAAGATTCGGGATGCCAAAGACAGTATTAGCAGATACAAGCACCAGAAGACTGAACTATATATGCGATATGCAATGGAAGAAATCTCAGAAGAAGAGTTCACCAGAAAAAATGACAAGCTGGATAAACAAATTGAGAAAGAAACCTTAGCGATAGCGCAAATGGAGACAGAACAGAGTGAAGCGGCTGAACGTTTATTTGAACTTCCGCCCGATGGCAGACAGTGCCTGACAGACCTGATCGAAGGAAATAAGCAATTAACCAGAGAGATAGCAGTAACTTTTATTCGTGGTATCAAGGTATATAATGATAAGCGAATAGAAATTGAATGGAATTTTGCTGATGAGCTGGTGAAGTATGTAGAGCAGGTGCAGAAAATCTGCAGTTGAAGTGATGATGGACAAATTACAAAAATTTTGTGTCATTAGCTTGACACAAGGGGGACGTCACGCTGACAATACGGTGGATTTACAGGAATTCATGATTATGCCGACGGGAGCGGAAAATATGGAGCAGGCGATTCGAATGTGTGCGGAAGTATACCAGTTTCTCAGAATTATCCTGAAACAAAAAGGTCTGTCAACAGCAGTCGGGGATGAGGGAGGTTTCGCACCGGATCTTTCCGATTCAGAAAGCGTCCTGGAAGTGATTCTGGAAGCAGTAAAAAAGGCAGGGTATGAACCCGGAAAGGATATCAGCATTGCAATTGATGCTGCGGCAAGTGAACTGTACGATGAAGAAAGAGGCGTTTATGTTTTCCCCGGAGAAGGAAAAATGAAAGGGGAAGAAGTTCTCAGGGATTCCGGCGAGATGATAGAATATTATGAAAAACTTGCAGAGAAGTTCCCGATTGTTTCCATTGAAGATGGACTTGAGGAAGATGACTGGGAAGGCTGGAAACAGATGACAAAAAGACTGGGAGACAAAATACAGCTCGTAGGTGATGATCTGTTTGTCACGAATATCAAACGTCTTGCATGTGGTATCAAACTGGGAGCGGCAAATGCCATTCTGATAAAATTAAACCAGATAGGAACACTTTCAGAAGCATTGGATGCAGTGGAAATGGCACAGAAAGCGGGATACAGGACAGTAATTTCTCACAGATCAGGAGAATCGGAAGATTCATTTATCGCAGATCTGGCAGTTGCCACAGGTGCCGGCCAGATTAAGACAGGTGCACCCTGCCGTTCGGACCGAAATGCCAAATATAATCAGCTTCTTCGTATCCATGAGGCATTGGGAGAACTGGCAGTGTATGAAAATCCTTTTAAAGAAAATGAAAAAAATTGTTAAGAAACCTGACAAAAACTCTGAATTGTGGTTGAAATCCCCATCCGGCTATGTTACAATGAAACTCAGTTGATTAGGAGGTGTAACGAAGTGCAGATTATTAAGATCATTCTGAGTGTCATTTTCATAATAGATTGCATCGCTCTTACAGTAGTAGTTCTTATGCAGGAAGGTAAGCAGCAGGGACTTGGTGCTATCGCCGGAGCAGCAGAAACATACTGGGGTAAGAACAAAGGTCGTTCCATGGAGGGCGGACTTGTTAAGGCAACCACTATTATGGGAACTTTATTTTTTGTAATTTCTGTAGCATTAAATATGCTTGGTTAATCAGAAAAGAAATTTGAAACACTCTTGTTATGTGCAAGAGTGTTTTTTGTGTCATAAAGAGCTGAATCAGATAAAAGTCCTCTGCGGAGGCTGTGAGGAGTAATATGAGTAAAAAAGATATGGACAGAAGAAAAAAGTTTATCCTGGAACTGATGGGAGATCCTATTTATCAGCCAATGAGACTCCGCGAGATTTCTTCTCTTCTGAGACTTTCAAAAGAAGAGAAAAGAGAGCTGTATGATGTTCTGGACGAACTTTGCGAGGAAGGAAAGGTATCTGTAGACCGCAAGGGCAGATATGAAAAGGTCAAAGGAAAATGGAAAAAGAAAAAAGATGACCGTTATTACGATGACCGAAGAGAAGAATACGGATCAGAGTATGGCAGAAAGAAGAAAGATAAAAATAAAAAAGATAAAAATAAAAAAGAGCAGCCGGAGGGAATCCAGGCTGAGGGAACCTTCATCGGACATCCCAAAGGTTTCGGCTTCGTAGAAATTGAAGGGCAGGATGAGGATATCTTTATTCCTGAAAGTGATACAGGAACAGCTATGCATCAGGATAAAGTAAGGATCATCATCAGAAATGACAAAAAAGAGGGAAAACGCCAGGAAGGCGTAGTTGTGAAGGTTCTGGAGCGTGGTATGCCTGAAATTGTAGGAACTTATCAGTTAAATCGGGATTTCGGTTTTGTGATCAGTGATAATCCGAAATTTTCCAAAGATATCTTCATTCCGAGAAAAGAAGCGGCAGGAATAAAAAATGGTGATAAAGTAATCGTGGTGATTACAGATTATGGCTCCGGAAATAAGAATCCTGAAGGAAAAATTAAGGAGAATCTGGGAAATATCCGAACACCGGGTACAGATATCCTGGCAATCGTCAAGAGCTTCGGAATCCCAAGTGAATTTCCTGAGAAAGTAATGAAGCAGGCTCAGCGTGTTCCGGATCATGTGCTGGATGCAGACAGAGATGGAAGACTGGATCTGAGACATCTGCAGACAGTCACTATTGATGGCGAAGATGCCAAAGACCTGGATGATGCGATTTCCCTGACAAAAGAGGGGGACATTTACCATCTGGGAGTCCATATCGCAGATGTAAGCAACTATGTACAGTACAACAGTGCTCTGGACAGGGAAGCACTGAAACGTGGAACCAGTGTTTATCTGGCAGACCGCGTTGTGCCAATGTTGCCGGAACGTCTTTCCAATGGAATCTGTTCTCTGAATCAGGGAGAGGACAGACTGGCGTTGAGCTGCCTGATGGACATTAACGAAAAGGGTAAGGTAGTTTCCCATCAGATCGCGGAAACAGTGATTAACGTAAATGAGAGAATGTGCTATACTGATGTAAAGAATATTCTTGAGGACACAGACGAAGAAGCAAAGAAACGGTATGAGGCACTTATCCCGATGTTCTTTATGATGAAAGAACTGTCCGGAATCTTACGAAACAGCCGTCATCACAGGGGTTCCATTGACTTTGATTTTCCGGAGAGCAAGATTATTCTTAATGCAGCAGGAAAAGCAATCGATGTTAAGCCATATGAAGCAAATGTGGCAACCAAAATCATTGAAGATTTCATGCTGATGGCAAATGAGACTGTGGCACAGGAATACTGCACAGAAGAGATTCCGTTTGTATACAGAACCCATGATAATCCGGATCCGGAGAAAGTGGAGAGTCTTCTGACATTACTTCACAATCAGGGTGTGAAGATTCAGAAAGCAAAAGAAGAGATCACTCCAAAAGAAATTCAGCAAATCATCGAAAGTATCGAAGGGCTTCCGAATGAAGCAATGATCAGCCGTCTGGTGCTGCGTTCCATGAAACAGGCGAAATATACAACAGAATGCAGCGGTCACTTTGGACTGGCAGCAAAATATTACTGCCATTTTACATCTCCGATCAGAAGATACCCTGATCTGCAGATCCACAGGATCATTAAGGATAACTTACGAGGCAGACTGATGCGTGAAGGCAGAACCGAACACTATGCTGAAATCCTTGATGAAGTTGCGAGACAGTCCAGTGTATGTGAACGCCGTGCAGATGAGGCAGAACGTGAATCAGACAAGCTGAAGAAAGCAGAATATATGTCCTACCATCTGGGAGAGGAATTCGAGGGAATTATCTCAGGCGTTACCGGATGGGGGCTTTATGTGGAACTTCCGAATACTGTAGAGGGACTGGTTCATGTCAACACGCTGCGTGATGACTACTATGTTTTTGACCAGGAGAGCTATGAACTTCGCGGTGAGATGACAAAGAAAGTGTACAAGCTGGGAGATAAGGTTCGTGTCCGCGTGGCAGAGGCAGATAAGATGCTCAAGACTGTAGACTTTGAGCTGGTTTCTGATATCCGGGACGATGAAGAAGAGAATTAAATAAAAATGTATGGATACACTTCTGGTATTTGATGATGAAGAAGAGAGTTAAATAAAAATGGCTTGGAGGATATTATGGCAAAGAAAAAAGGAATGAAGCTGATTGCCAATAATAAAAAGGCATTTCATGATTATTTTATAGAAGATACTTATGAAGCCGGCATTGCCCTTGCAGGAACAGAGGTAAAATCCCTGCGCATGGGTAAGTGTAGTATTAAGGAATCCTTTATACGTGTGGAAAACGGAGAGGTTTACATCTACGGAATGCATATCAGCCCTTATGAAAAAGGCAATATTTTTAATAAAGATCCCCTGAGGATCCGTAAGCTGCTGCTTCACAGGTATGAGATCAACAAAATCGAAGCAAAGCTAAAAGAGAAAGGTCTGACGCTGGTACCTCTGAAAGTTTATTTCAAAGACAGTCTGGTAAAAGTAGAGATCGGAATGGCTCGAGGTAAGAAACTTTATGACAAGAGACAGGATATCGCAAAGAAAGACCAGAGAAGAGAAGCAGAACGTGACTTTAAGGTTAAGAATCTATATTGATAATATTACCAAATCCTTTGGCTCAAAATTGTGAAATGTTATGAAAAAATTAATGGATATTGCAAAAATATTCGAAAATTCTTATAATCTATCATATAGATAAAAAAATAACAATTCATTTTTCAGGCAGATGAGCTGAAAGGAGTGGTGCCCTATGAAAACAATCACGATCAGCAGACAGTATGGAAGCGGTGGAAGACACATTGCAGCTTTGCTTTCAGAAAAAATGGGAGTTCCCTGTTACGACAGTAAATTTTTGCCGAAGGAAGCAGAGAGGCATGGAATCAGTCAGGAAATCATCAATGAATTTAAAGGCAAGACCAGTCTTCTTTATGCAATCGGAGTAATGATGTCAGAAGAATCGCAGGATAAAAAACGCCTGACAATTCCGGAGAAGATGTTTCATGCGCAAAAAGAGACAGTGAAGCGCCTGGCACAGGAAGGTCCATGTATTTTTGTGGGAAGATGTGCAGACCAGATTCTGAAGGATGATAATCAGCTGCTTCGCGTGTATATTTATGCATCTGATATGGAAGACCGTATTAAACGGATTAAGAAAAATAAGCATATTTCTCAGAGAGAGGCACTTGACAGAATTGCATATAAAGATCGTCAGAGAAGAGATTATTATAACTTTTATACAGGACATGAATGGGGCAAAATGGAAAACTATGATATCTGCCTGAATACTTCGGTTTTATCAGAGGAAGAATGTGTGGAACTTCTGATGAAGCTTGCAGAATAGAAATATATTAAATATGACCACAAAAGGATAAGAAAGGACTGCCAGAGTAACATGGCAGTCCTTTCTGTTGGAGTATCCGCTGATTACAGTGTGTGCTTCCTTTTGTGCAATAATATGAAGTAGGAAAAATGTGATTTTTTCATAAGAATGCGTCCGCAGGCAGAAACTTTAAAAACCTGAAAGTCTTAAAATTGTATGAAATCGGCAGAGGCTTAGTTGACAAGTTTTCGATACTCTGCAATAATAGGGAATTGAAAAAATGACATTGTTAAAAAGAAAAAAGATATTCCATATAGCAGGAGGGAATATATTATGAAGAAACGTTATTTAATACTGGCAGGTCTGTTAGTAATGACAGTGGCAGCTGCCGGATGTGGTAAGAAAAAGACAACAGAGACAGCACCTGTAGAGGTAACAGCTACCCCGACTCCTGAAGTAACCAAGGCAGTCGATATGGTGGATATGCAGCAGACAGCAGATGAAGACATAAAGAATGTAATGGGGGAGAAAACTTCCACAGCATCTAAGATTGTGTTTGTAAATAATACAGGGGATGACATCCAGTCACTCTATATCCGGACTCATGTGGATGAAGACAGTGAGGATTATGATGCAGACGAGGATGGAGGATGGGGAGATGATCTCATCAATGGAATGTTTACCCTGACAGATAAGGACAAGGCACTGTATTATATGCAGACTGCAAATACACAGACATCAGGTACACAGACATCAGGTACACAGACATCAGATACACAGACATCAGGTACACAGACATCAGATACACAGACATCAGATACGCAGACAACATCCAACAAGAGTACAGCTTCCTATGATATCCGTATTGCATATGCTGATGAGGACAAGAATGAATGCTTTTTCCGCGATATTCCGCTTGGAACAATTTCGCAGATTACGTTATGTATGGATGGCACAGATGATGATGCGATCCCATATGCAAAATATCTGACAGGTACATCAACAAAAGAAGTATCCACGCTTGATGCGGTAAAGGAACGTCTTGGCATTACAGATGACAGTGAGTCAGAATCAGATTCCACAGACGACAGTGATAAGAAGTCTGCAGATAATTCTGATTCCACAGATAGTAACAACAGTTCTGATCAGAATAATAACAGTGGCAATGGAACCGGGGATAATTCAGATGATCCGGGCAATGGAGGAAACTCAGACGATCCGGGTACTAATGATAATCCGGGCAGTAACGATGATCCGGGAAATGGCGGCGATATGATTTCCACAGCAGAACAGTATATCGGTCAGTCTCTGGATGCACTGGAAGGCGCATGCGGTTCTCCACAGGGCAGCAGCTATGAGGATGATCCTGAGACAGGTAAAACAGGATTCCATTATTACAGCAATTTCACAGTTTCTACAACAGTTGATGAAAATGGTAATGAAATTGTTGCCGGAATATGGTAGAATAGAACTACGAATGTAACAGAGGAGGTATTCCGATCCTCTGTTACCTGCGATAAAATTAATTTCAGGAGACAGTTACTATGAAACGTGTATTATTAAAATTAAGCGGTGAAGCCCTTGCCGGTGAGAAGAAGACCGGATTTGACGAGGCGACTGTTATTGAAGTTGCAAAGCAGATCAGGACAATTGCTGAGGAAGGACTGGAAATCGGCATCGTGATCGGCGGAGGTAATTTCTGGAGAGGACGCACCAGTGAGACTATCGACAGGAATAAGGCTGATCAGATTGGTATGCTTGCAACAGTTATGAACTGTATTTATGTATCTGATATCTGCAGATACCTTGGATTAAAGACAGAAATCTTTACACCATTTGTATGCGGTGCATTTACAAGCCTTTACTCTAAGGATGCAGTGGAAGCAAGCTTTGCACAGGGCAAGATCGTATTCTTTGCAGGCGGTACAGGACATCCTTACTTCTCCACAGATACAGCCACTGTACTTCGCGCAGTAGAGATCGAAGCAGAAGCAATCCTTCTTGCAAAAGCTGTTGACGGAATTTATGACAGTGATCCGAAGACAAACCCGAATGCAGTAAAATATGATGAAATTTCCATTGAAGAAGTAGTTGCAAAGAAACTGGCAGCTATGGATCTGACAGCATCGATCATGTGTATGGAACAGAAGATGCCGATGCTGGTATTTGCACTGGATGAAAAAGACAGCATCATCAATGCAGTACATGGCAAATTTGTCGGAACTAAGGTTACTGTATAAGTAAGGCTTATAAGTCAGTTTACAGAGAAAGTGTAATATAAAAACTATAAAAAGAGGGAGACGAACCTAATGGATGAGAGAATTCAGAAATATGAAGAGAAGATGAAAAAGACACTGGCAAGTCTTGAGAGCGAACTGGTTACAATTCGTGCAGGACGTGCGAACCCGCATATCCTTGACAAACTCGCCGTAGATTATTACGGAGCTCCGACACCTCTTCAGCAGGTGGCAAATATCACTGTCCCGGAAGCTCGTATGATCCAGATCCAGCCATGGGAAAGCAGCCTGATCAAAGGAATTGAGAAAGCAATCCTTACCTCTGACCTTGGATTAAATCCAAGCAACGATGGTAAAGTAATCCGCCTTGTATTCCCGGAACTTACAGAGGAACGCCGTAAGGAACTGGTTAAAGATGTCA
>ENA-ORTW01003476-ORTW01003476.1-human-gut-metagenome-genome-assembly--contig:-NODE-3476-length-13302-cov-3.566468_pt1 | contig 13302 bp, 9 predicted proteins | sample MGYA00242072_ERZ509193 | MGnify/ENA primary metagenome ERZ509193 (study PRJEB26280, sample SAMEA2338813) | human gut metagenome | biome: human gut; feature: human-associated habitat; material: faeces... | reverse complement strand
ACGGGTGTCTGTTGACACCCGTCTAAAAGGGGCTACCCTAAAATTGGAAACTTACTGAAATGTGCAGAGTTCTTTTAGAACTAATTACAAACACAGATAAACTTTATACGCAAAAGCTAAAAACTCTAACATTTTGTATATATGATGTAGAAAAGCGATAATAAGCGCCATCATTTTAATTAAAAGAGCATTCTTTCAATTAAATATAAGACACAAATTATGTTGAAAAATTTCAAACCTATCAGCTTAATCTTGCTGGCAGGTGCCACTTGTTTCCCAGCAAGTATATTTGCAGAAACAATGCCCTCCAAGCAAGGTATGAACATTTCCCAGCAGAACGGAAAAGTTACAGGTACTGTGGTAGATGATCTAGGGCCTGTTGCCGGAGCATCGGTCGTAGTGAAAGGAACAACCAATGGAAACATTACCGACATGGATGGTAATTTCACATTGGAAGGTGTAAAAAATGGAGACATCATTCAGATCTCTTTCATTGGTTACACAACTCAAGAAATCAAATACACAGGACAATCCACTCTTCAAATCAAATTAGCGGAAGACACTCAAAAACTGGAAGAAGTCGTAGTCGTTGGCTATGGCGTACAAAAGAAGGTAAACCTGACCGGCGCTGTAGGGATTGCAGATAGCGAAATTCTGGAAGATCGTCCGATCGGAAACATTGCACAAGGTTTGCAAGGAGCTATTCCAAACTTGAATATTGATTTCGCCAGTGGTAATCCAAATGCAGCTACTACATTTAATGTACGTGGTGCAACTTCACTGAATGGAGGACAAGCACTATTGTTAGTCGACGGAGTCGAAACATCAGACTTGTCTTTGCTTAACCCACAAGATATCGAAAGCGTATCAGTATTAAAAGATGCTGCCTCTGCTTCTATTTATGGTGCCCGTGCCGCTTTTGGCGTTGTATTGATCACAACTAAAAAAGGGAAAAAAGAACAAAAAGTTCAAATCAACTACAATAACAACTTTTCTTGGTCGATGGCCTCTCGCTTACCGGATGGTGTTTCTTCCGATAAGTGGATTCGTGCCATGAATCAGGCAAACGTGAACAATGGCAGCGGACAGTATTTCAAAGATGAGCACGTTCAGGCTGTAGATGATTTCATTGCGGGGAGAGGTCCTTCTGCATTTTATACAACAGACAATTCAATAACTGCTGCCGGACAATGGGCTTATGCTGGGAACACCGATTGGTTCGACGTAATGTACAAACCGTCATTCATGCAACAACATAATGCAAGTATCAGCGGTGGTTCAGACAAGACGACTTACTACGGCTCTATTGGTTATAAAGGACAAGATGGTATTTTGCAATATGGTACGGATAAATACAAACGTATTAATATGTCTTTCAACTTTTCCACTCAGATTACAAAATGGTTGGAAGTAACTTTCCGTACAAAATATAACCGCAATACAAGTGATTATCCCTACACCAGCAATTTTAATTTAGGAAACATTTTTTACGAAATCTATCGTGGATTCCCAACTATTCCTGTTTACCTGCCAGATGGTAATAATTTTGCTGGTATAGCAGGTAGCAACTTCAACTATAACTTTGCTGGTTTATTAGATGGAGCTGGGCGAGACAAAACCAACTCGGATGACTTTTGGTACACTGCCGCCTTTAATCTGACACCGTTAGCCGGTTTATCAATCAAGGGAGATTATACCGGAAACAAATTCTATCAAGATCAAACCCAGCACGGCAAGATACTGTATCAGACAATGCCAGAAGAAAGTACGTTATCTCCGCTATCCGTTGGTACACCTGGAGGTGTAACAAAAGCTAATTACGGAGATACTTATCAAGCATTGAACTTATGGGCTGACTACAAGAAGTCATTCAATGACAAGCACAACTTAGGTGTAATGGTCGGTTACAACCAAGAAAGCAAAAAGACGACTAAATTAAGCGTAAGTACTAGTAATCTATTTGATAACAATTTCCCTGTCACCGATTTGGCCAGTACTTATAACATGCCAAGTGAAGAAGCAACAATCTGGGCTGTACAGGGTGCGTTCTTCCGTTTGAATTATGATTACATGCAAAAATATTTACTTGAGGTAAATGGTCGCTATGACGGTTCATCCAAATATATGTCTGGTGATCGTTGGGGATTCTTTCCCTCGGTATCAGCAGGTTGGCGTATCTCTGAAGAAAGTTTCTTCGAACCAGCTCGTAATATTTTCGACAACCTAAAAGTCAGAGCTTCATATGGCTCATTAGGCAATCAAGTTACAGATGGCAATTTCCAATATTTAAGTTTCTTGACAAGCGAATCTTTGGCCTATCTGATGAACGGCGGTATCATTAGTGGCTTGAAAGCTCCGACATTGGCTAGTACAAACATCACATGGGAAAAAGTTTACACAACCAATATCGGTTTAGACTGGACTATGCTGAACGGCCGTTTCACTGGATCTTTTGACTATTACATCCGCGATACAAAAGGAATGGTCGTAAACAAAACTTACCCAGCTGTATTAGGGACGACAGGTGGTAAAGAGAACTTGGCAGATATGAGAACCAAAGGTATGGAATTATCTTTAACGTGGAACGATCAGATTAAAGACGTGGCCGGCAGTCCTTTGGATTACTCTATCAGCATCGGCATCTCAGACAACACTTCTGAGATCACGAAATATGATAATCCGACATTAAGTTTGGATGAAACTCATTACCAGGGAAAGAAAATCGGCGAAATTTGGGGATATGTAACAGATGGCTTCATTAAAGATGAAGCTGAAGCCCAAGAAATGGCCAATAAACAGGCTTTCATCAGCACAACTTGGAAACCAGGAGATATTCGTTATGTAGATTTGAACGGTGATGGAAAAATTGACCGTGGAAATAATCGTGTTGGTGATTCGGGCGACAAAAAAGTCATTGGTAATACAACTCCCCGCTACAATTTCAACCTCAACTTGAGTGGTTCATGGAAAGGTTTTGACTTACGTCTGTTCTTCCAAGGTACAATGAAACGCGACGTATGGTTGGACTCTCCTGTATTTTGGGGATACAAGACAGGTATTTGGTGGGCTAACTTAAATGATTACATCATCGATAACTCTTGGAGTGAAACCAATACGAACGCTTACTATCCTATTCCGACTTGGAGTGATAGAAGTAAACAAACACAGACAAAATATCTGCAAAACGGTGCTTTTATCCGTCTGAAAGATGTTACATTAAGCTACACTATTCCTAAAGCGCTCATCAATAAATACGGCATTGGTCAGCTAAAAGTGTTCGTAAGCGGTCAGAATCTTTGGGAAGCTACAGGATTGTACAAATACCTCGATCCGGATGCTGTAGGCAGACGTGACAATAACGGTAACTTGAAAGTTGACGACAACGGTAGTGTTTACCCGTTCACCCGTTCTTATTCATTTGGTATCAACGTAACATTCTAAAAACAGACAAAGTAACATGAAAAAGTCAATTATATTATTTGGTGGTTTATTGTTCCTCACAACCCAAAGTTGTGATGTACTGGATAAAGAGCCATTAGACTCTATCAGTACACAACAATACTTTGCAAATGCCAATGCACAGGCATTAGAGCAATATTGTAATGATTTATATCCCAAATTAATCACCGGACATGGAAATCCGAACGAATATAATTTTGGGATGATGGAAACTGATTTCCAGTCTGATGACCTACTTCCGTGGGACGCAAACTCTGTAGCTTTCAGTCAACACAGCATTTCTACAGCAGACAATGACAATTGGAAATGGGAAAATATTCGTGCTTGTAATGCTTTTATGCAAGATTACGAACTATCCCCGGAAACCGAGGCCGTAAAACATCGTTATGCTGGTGAAATTTTATTCTTCAAGACATTGGATTACTTTAATAAAGTAAAACGCTTTGGCGATGTACCTTGGTATGACAAAGTATTGGTTCCTGGAGACGAAGACCTATATAAAGGCCGCGATTCCCGTATTACCGTTGTAGCAAACATGATAAAAGACATTGATCAAGCGATTGAATGGTTACCCAAAAAAGAAACGACAGGTGTCTACCGCATCAGCAAAGACGCTGCACTTGCATTAAAGGCACGTATATGTTTATTTGAAGGAACTTTCCGCCGTTATCATAATATGGAAGGTGATACCGAATTGCTCAAAGCCGCTTATGAAGCAGCAGGCGAACTGATGAAATCCGAATATGGCTATTCATTGTTCCAAGGTTCAAAACCTGGTAAAGCCTATTATGAATTATTTATCCAAGCAGATTACAACTCCAATCCTGAAATTATTCTGTCGAAGGAATATGATCCGACTGTCGGCAAAGGAAATAACTTAAGCCGCCAAATTGCAGTCGGTGAATCTCCTATCGGTTTGAGCCGTGACGCTGTTGAAGATTATTTGTGTGCAACAACAGGAAAACCAATCTCTATGTGCGGCTGCGAAGGCCACTCTCATCATACTACATTAATCGCCGAACTAAAGAATCGAGATCCGCGTTTACTACAAACAGTACCGACTCCCGAAGCTGGTGAATACACCTATTACCTAGAAGGGAAACGTCCGGATATCGGTAAATATACCAGTGGAAGTGTTAGTACATCTACGGGATATGGTGTTATCAAATATTACAATCCGTCAGAATACACATCATCTCATCATATTGGAACATTAGACGCTCCAATCTTCCGTTATGCAGAGATTCTTCTGATACGTGCAGAAGCAGGAGCCGAACTTGGCCAAGATCCCGAATTAGATAAAACAATCAACGCTTTGCGTGATCGGGTTGGTTTTAATCACCATTTGACAACAAATCCGATTGAAGACCCGAAATTGGTTGCCGAATATCCAACAATCAAAGGCCCGAACGCCAACTTGATCCGCGAAATCCGCCGTGAACGTCGTGTTGAACTAATGGCAGAAGGTTATCGTTATCACGACTTAATGCGTTGGGCCTGCGGTATTCGCCTGAACCAACCGAAATTGGGTATCATTCCAGACAAAGCAACAAGTGAGAATGATTTAAATGGATATAATACAAAAGATTATGAATCCATTAAATCCGGATTAGGTTTCGTAGACGGTGCCATTGATGTTTATACAAAACGAATGACAAATCCTGTTCCAAACTTTATAGATCCCAAGAACTATTTGTTCTCTATTCCGACAAACCAAATCGGATTAAATCCCAATTTAAAACAAAATCCGGGATGGGATTAATTGAAATATTTTGATAATTTTTTTTCAAAAGGTCTGCTCTTCATAACAGAAGGGTGGACCTTCTTGTATTTGAAAAATCCACATTATTTCAATAGCTTTTGATTTTAAGGTCCATCTTCACAACTTCAGCAAACAATTCATATATATCAACTCCCTATAAATACTGAAATACCAAGAATATGAAGTGATTTAAGACTACACAATTCACATAGTTCAAAACAACTATTTAATCAGTTACAAAGAAAGTGAAAGAGGTAAGTGCTACCTTCTTATAAGTCTATTAAATGAGACAGTAATCATACAATATGATTTAAAAAAATACATACAGTTTATTGGCTATCGAGGAAAAGGCACTGACCTACAGAGAGAAGATGTATACCTTATTTCACAAAACAACTATCTTTCTATAAATGGATAATACTTCTTTTCACAGCCAGGAGATATCGAGTTCAAAACATATATGTTTTAAAAACGAAACACCTATGTTTTGAATTCGAAACATAGGTGTTTTGAAATAAGAAATATAAACGATCACATCAATAGTCTTTCTCATTCGCCAGATTCCACATATTCAGAAAAGAGGCTTTCGTTATGTCGACAATCTTATTCCAGTTTATCTTTTCCACATGGTCGCTTGGCATATGATAGTCAGGATGACCATCCGTATGGTACCAGATGACCGGAATATCCAAAAGAGCGAACGAAGCGTTATCACTCCCCCCTACCGGTTTATCCCACGGACGATAATCAGGAGTCAGATTCAAGCCATATTTCTTGATATCGTTTTTCAACCAATCGCCAAACACAGGATGCGCTTCCGTATAGAAATAAACGACATGCATCGGCTTGGACTCGTCTTTATTACGGCCAATCATGTCGTAATTCAGATACCCCTTCACCTTATCCATCTCCGAGAATGTCTGCACGAAATATTTGGAGCCTAACAAGCCTTTCTCTTCACCATCCCAGAAGGCGAAAATAACGGTTCGCTCCGGTTGAACCCCCGTCGCTAAAAACGCCTTAGCGACCTGCAGGACAGCTGAAACACCCGAAGCATTATCGTCGGCCCCGTTATAGACCCGGTCACCGTCCAGCATCGGGTCAAAGCCGAGATGATCGTAATGGGCGCCAATAATCACATATTCGTTCGGGTTCTTACCCTCGATCTTCCCCAAGATGTTGTTCATCGACAACTTCTGATGAACACCTTGTTTCAACTTCGCGATCGAATCCGGATGAACCTGGAAACGGCCCTTCTTCTGCCGTTCCTTGTTATAAGCCTCAAAAGGTTGGTAATAGGATTCGAACAGAGGTTCGATCCCCATCGTTTTCAAATTAGATACAATATATTCACCGGCAATACGCCCACCACGGAAACCAGCTTCACGCCCTTCCAATGCATCGCTTGCCAGAAAACCGATATAGGCCTCGGCATTTGCCCTGTTAATGACATCCAGCCCTTTCTTTTCAGGCAACTCGGCCCATAGCGTAGCACTTAGTGCAATAGAGGCTAAAAACAATCCCGTTTTTCTCATTTCGATATTGTGTTTTACAGATTATAGTTTTCTACATTATGCAAATATACGGATATTTGTATACATTCGAACTATAATGACAGAACACAAATATGATTTTAGTGTGGTTGTAGACAAGAGCAGGACTGACTTCATTAAAATAAAAAAAGGCCAAACTCCGCTATCTCATAAGCGTCGAATGCCTCCCCCTTTTATCTCTCACCAGTCTTTCAAAAGACTACGGTGAAGAGACTACATCTAACAAATTATTTACTGTTTAATACTCAATTTTTAGAGCTTTCGCTCATTTGGCTCACCAATCTGCGAATCTCAGCATTTACTCGCTGGCACATTGAACCATTTCCTACTGACTGATAACGATCAGCCTGATAACGCAACATCGCTAAAGTACGCATACTTTTTTCGTTTTCTCTCATCATCATAATTTTACTCATTTAAATTCTCCACGCTTGGAGAACGATTAATAATAACTAAACCTAAACTTTCTTTTTCTTTTTGTTTACAGTGCAAAGATAAGTATTTTATTTGAATTTATGCTGTAAAACATATTCAATGTCTACTATTTAACCATATTTAGGTTTTGATTAAACACTTTTCATCTCGATTTATCTAAACGACAGTAGCCAATTCACCTGTAGTCGAGTCGATTACAAATCCGCGGACCGTTATATCTTTTGGGATCAACGGATGTTTTTGTACTTGAGCCACTGTTTCACGAACGGAACCTTCCGGGGTGTCGAACCCACGCAACCACGATTTGAAATCAATGCCGCAGTAACGCATCATATCGATATGTTCCGAAGGGATGCCGCGCTTCTTCATTACCTCAATCATCTGTTCGCTGTCCATATGCTTGGCACCACAATCGGTATGACCGACAATCATGACTTCGTTCACACCTAATTCATAAATGGCAACCAACAGACTCCGGATCACACTTCCGAAAGGATGGGAAATAATCGCCCCAGCATTCTTGATGATCTTGACATCGCCGTTCTTTATGCCCAAAGCTGCCGGCAGTAGCTCCGTAAGGCGTGTGTCCATACAAGACACAATCGCTATTTTCTTATCAGGATATTTATTGGTGATAAACCGCTCATATCCTTTATTCTTTACAAATTCACGATTAAATTTCAATAACTCGTCTATCATAACTATCTTATATATATGTAACAGTTCAAAATCAAATAATGTTGAAATGTTTCAACGCATTGTATACACCATTCTCGTCGACAGAGGTGGTCACATAACCAGCTGCACTCATCACGTCTTCGGCCGCATTTCCCATAGCAACCCCAATCCCGACATGGCTAAGCATCTGAATATCATTACCACCATCACCAAAGGCCATACATTCGTCCAGACCGATATGGTAATGTTCCAGCATTTTGTCAATCCCGACCCGTTTACTGCTTCCAAGCGGTACGATATCTGTAAAAAGAGGGTTCCACCGCGTGGATTCACAATGCGACAAGACCTTCATAATACGTTTCTCCTGCTCTGCCGTAAAAAAGGCGATCAACTGGTAGACCGTCTTTCCATAAATATCCTCGATCGGACGGATTGGAGGAGCCGGGAAGTTCAACAGATGAAACACATCATTGACCGCCTTATCCGTATAGTTCATAAAAATCTCGTCTTCCTGCACAAAGGCACAAGGGAATTCGCCTTCTTTTTCCTGGTAACGAACCAAGGCTTCGATATCCTTATCGGGAATGCTATGCTTATAAATCACATCGTCCTTTCCGGCAAACACATAGCCACCATTCAAAGTTACATATCCATCGAACTCAAGATCGCCCAGATTGTTAATCGAACGGCGATGACGACCAGTTGCTATAAATACTTTTATCCCCTTCTTCTTCAACAACTCGATCGCATGAAGGGTGGATTTCGGGACTACATGTGTTTTAAAGCTGACCAATGTCCCATCAATATCAAAAAATACTGCTTTAATCATAACCTAAACTCATTACCTTTTAAATCTCAACAAAGGTAAGAATAATTACGGATTTCCAAAGGTCATATAAAATCACTATATTTGAACGCTGAAACATTTTATTTGCAAACATGAAAACACATCTCTACTTATTGACAATACTATTCATATCCGTTCCATCCGTCTTTGCACAAGAGATTGAGAAAGAAACCGTTCCTGGACAAGAACCAACTTTGGTCGAACGACTTACAGGAGGGAAAAAGGTGATTGAAAGCGCAGAAATGAATTTTCAGCTTTTTACTTCGGCAAACGCCAATTTCATCGGTTCCGATTTCGACGGCATGAACTTCAAGCTGAATCGTGTCCGATTGGAAATAAAAGGGGATGTATGGAAAAACCTTTCCTATCATTACCGGCAGTCGTTCAATAAATATTCGGACCCTTATTCGCTTGACAACCTTTCGTCCTCGCTCGAATTGGCTTATGTCAACCTGAAAGTACATGACAAATTCGGCTTTACGATCGGTAAGCAGTTTGTCAATTTCGGAGGATACGAATATTTTGTCAATTCGATAAAAGTCCGTGAGTTCAGTGAGTTCAACAACCTACTGACCTGCTATCAGGCTGGTATTTCAGGCAACTGGCAGATCAATCCTGACCACGAACTTTGCTTCCAGATCGTGAACAACCGAAGCGGACAGGACAACGAAATCTACCCGACCGGATTGCCCGACAACACACGAGAAGCAAAAGTTCCTTTCATGTATACGGTAAACTGGAACAGCTACTATTTCGACCGCGTCCTGCAACTCCGTTATGCCGCTTCCGTAGGGCAACAGACAAAGAAACGTTATTCCTATTACTTCACCTGCGGCAACACGATCGAGAAAGGACCTCTGCTGACTTATCTGGACATCATGTACACCCGGCAGGGATTGGACCAGCACGGCGTTATCAGCCGTCTGCCAGAGACAGCCCAGACAGCTTGCAATACCGAGTATCTATCGGTCATCGCCGATGTGGACTACCGGATTCACCCGCGCTGGAACCTCTATGTGAAAGGTGCTTATGAAACCGGAAAAGTGTACAAGGCGAACGGACCATTTGCCAAAGGCATGTACCGCCGTTCCTGGAATGCACAGAGCAGTCTCGAATTTTTCCCGATCAAGAACAGTGATCTTTTCATCTTTCTCCTTTATACATATCGCGGCGTAAAACTTGAAAAAGCAGCCTTGGATATGGGAGCAGTCGATCCCGACACGCATCGTATTTCGTTAGGGCTGGTCTATTCGATTCCGGTATTCTAAACTTTCTCTTTCAAGGCAGTTTTGCCACCCTCTATTCCCAGAAATGAAATCACAATGAGGGTGTCAAAATACCTTTGCCATGGCCTTTTAGGAACGGATTTACAAGGGATCATTCAAACAAAGCCGATCCAATCAAATTATACCGGAAATTTTTATTATCATAGACCTCCAAGCCTTTAACCTTGACACCGATCAGTGTCGAGCGATATAGATTCTCCACGTTGAGAACATTGTATTTTCCTTTTGGCAGCTCCATATACTTATCTAAGGGCTGCAAATAGACAACCGTATATACCAACGGGCTGACATAGCCGTTCTGACCGGTTCCTCTGCTCCGTTTCTCGTATTTTTCCGCATCATCCATGCTCACAGGGATAAAGAACGCCTGATCCGGATTAACCGGCATAAAATTGAAACCGTTGAAAGGAATACATTGTTTGGGAGAACTGCCCGAACGTGTCGGATAGGACAATGGATAGCCTTTATGGTCAAAATCATAACCGTTATGGTTATTGTTCACTTTTATGAAATAAGTTTTCGTAAAATCAAAATCGGCCATTCCCTTTTCCAAGCGAGCCTGATATTCGCCTTTCAGTTTACGGAATTTAAACTGATCGCGCCGGCATTCCTGCCCCAATTCTTTATTGACGACACTGATATAATTCAAGACCACCTTGTCGTCTATCGGTAATTTATTGACACGAACACAGCAAATAAACATTTGTTCGAGCGTCATCTCCTCGCATTTTATAACAGGTTCAGGCATATTCACGACGATCTCGCCTTGTTCGATCGCACGATCAATCTCCACGAACAGTTTCTTATCGGGAGCTTTCTCACTTTCCAAGGCAAACACGACAGCTTCGTTCAGGAACATATTCTTATCTTCCGGCCGGATAATCTCACGGATTGTTACCTTGGAGAAAGGCAAATCCTTTCCATTGAACGCCTCATACCGAACCTTTCCATAGGTATCCGTATACGCGTATTTCAAATGGCTATACTTAGTCGAACTCAGATAGAAATCTCCGAGAGTAAGCACATCACCGGTTTTGAATGTATCTCCACTATACGTTTCATACGATTCCTGTGCATAAACAGGGAAAAGAAGGAAAGATAAGCAAAAAAGAAGGCATAAAAAATGTTTCATATTCATTAGATTAGTTAGACCTTTATTTCGTTAAAACGCGATAAAGATAAACTTTTTCCAAAATATATGAAACAAATGATATTACAATAAATAGACATCATTTATATCCAGCTTGAACTGCAGGCCAAGAAATTCAGCTGCTTTCCTGCAAAGTAGCATCCGTCCGGTAAAAATCTCGAAATAGTCCATCACAGCACAGATTTCGGTGTTGATCTTCAAATCGAGAGTGATCGTTTTCGAATCCGGCTCCAATATAACATCCGATTTTTCGGCTGCATAATTTACCCGATCATGGATATCGAAATTAATCGTGGAACGGTTACGGACACGGCTGCGACGCACATCCGTCTTATCAGCGATTATCAGAGCAGCTGCAACGGCATTTACAGCAGCAGCCGTCTGTTCGTCATGGTTTCCGATAGCTGTAATAACGGTCGCCACATCTTCAGGCGGCATTCCCATCTTATCCAAAATACGAAAAGCCATCATAGCCCCACTTTGGGCGTGGTCGATGCGGTTCACCACATTGCCTATATCGTGCATGAAACCGGCGATACGAGCCAATTCCACCTCATGCGCATCATATCCTAACTTCTCCAATAAATCCCCTGCTACTTTCGCAACCTTCGTGCAATGGGCAAAGCTATGCTCCGTGTAGCCGATTGCTTTCAACGACTCGTCCGCTTGTTTGATATAAGTCCGGATCTCTTCGGAATTGCGGACATCTTCATATGTTACATTCATATTTTTATCTTTACTATATACGTTAATTAAACACAGAAATATTCCATTTTGTTCTGCCGAAGAACCAGAAGGACATGAATTTCATATTGCAAAAGCCTTTTACCGGTCTTTATTGGAATAATAAAAAAGCGGAATCTCATGGTGAGACTCCGCTTTCTATTTTATTCGGGTGAAAAAAGGATTTCCACCCTTAGATGATCATAATCAAATTATTCTTCTACACTCCAGTTTTCAGCAGCCATACGTTTGTAGCTACGCAGACGCCACTTAGCGTTTTCTTCTGCGGCAGCAAACAATTCGGCAGCTTCAGCCGGATACTGTTTTGCAACAGATGCGAAACGAACTTCACCTTTCAGGAAGTCCTGGAACTTACTCCAATCCGGTTCTTTGGAATCCAATGTGAACGGGTTCTTGCCTTCAGCTTCCAGAGCAGGATTGTAGCGCCACAAGTGCCAGTAACCACATGCAACAGCTTCTTTTTCTTCAGCCTGAGATTTACCCATACCCTTCTTCAAACCGTGGTTGATACAAGGAGCATAAGCGATAATCAAAGAAGGACCGTCATAAGCTTCAGCTTCGCGGATAGCCTTCAAAGTCTGAGCCTGATCAGCACCCATAGCGATCTGAGCGACATAAACGTAACCGTAAGTAGTAGCCATCAAACCCAAGTCTTTCTTGCGGACTCTCTTACCGGCTGCAGCAAACTTGGCGATGGCACCGACCGGAGTAGCCTTTGAAGACTGACCGCCTGTATTTGAATACACTTCAGTATCCAGAACCAGGATATTCACATTCTTACCGGAAGCAATCACGTGGTCCAAACCACCATAACCGATATCGTAAGAAGCACCGTCACCACCGATAATCCACTGTGAACGTTTTACCAAGAAGTGGCTCAATTCGGCGATAGTAGCACAATTCGGACATTTATCCTTAGCTGCTTCAACCATCGGAATGATCAGAGCTGCCAGTTCTTTCGTCTTATCGGCATCGTTCTGATTTTCGATCCATGCAGTGAATGCTTCCTTATATTCGGCCGGAGTGCCTTCATAAGCGATGGCAGCTTCCATTGCATTCTGGATACGTGCACGCATCTTTTCGTTAGCCAGTTCCATACCCAGACCAAATTCACAGAAGTCTTCGAACAAGGAGTTAGCCCATGCAGGACCGTGACCCTTTTCGTTCATAGTGTACGGAGTAGAAGGAACTGAACCGGAGTAGATAGAAGAACATCCTGTAGCGTTAGCAACCATTTCACGGTCACCGAACAACTGAGAAATCAGTTTCACGTACGGAGTTTCACCACAACCGGAGCAAGCGCCTGAGAACTCGAACAACGGAGTTGCGAACTGAGAATTCTTCACATTAGACTTGATGTCTACCAAACTCTGCTTAGAGCTTACGTT
>ENA-ORTW01003469-ORTW01003469.1-human-gut-metagenome-genome-assembly--contig:-NODE-3469-length-13321-cov-10.029775_pt1 | contig 13321 bp, 10 predicted proteins | sample MGYA00242072_ERZ509193 | MGnify/ENA primary metagenome ERZ509193 (study PRJEB26280, sample SAMEA2338813) | human gut metagenome | biome: human gut; feature: human-associated habitat; material: faeces... | reverse complement strand
ATGGAACGCCAGGGTCTGGTAACCGAAGGCCAGGAAGTCGAAATCACCGATCACGAAGCTGACAGCGGAAGCTGCTACATCATCGAACCTGCAGTTGCCATGTCCGGTTGCTATAAAGGCCGTGACCGTTTAAAAAGCACTCATGGAATCGTAAAAGAAATTCAACACAATGATCGTGGATATTATGTGATCGTAGAATTTGATGAATAACCATAAAATGGTGTCTGGGATTTTTGTGGATTTTAGAGCAATAAAAAAGAATCCTGCAAGCAGGATTCTCCGCCTGCGGCTGGTCGCCTCCAGCGACATCCAGCGCATGTTTGAAAAAGGCTTTCCGCTGCAGTGCGAAGCGGGTAACTGTGAAGGTACTGGACAGTTACCTTTATTAAACATTTAGGAGCGAAATTATGAAAATAGTATTAGAACATCTCACAAAGCAGTTTCCGCCCCGTGGAAGAAAGGCTCAGGAGCCGGTCACAGCTGTAAGCGATTTCAATTTCGAAATTCCTGACGGTCAGCTGATCGGACTTCTAGGTCCCTCCGGCTGCGGGAAAAGTACTACCCTGAATATGATCTGCGGTCTGGAGAAACCAACCAGCGGCAGAATCCTTTTCGGCGATGATGATGTGACTTCATTTCCCCCAGAGCGGCGCGGCGTTGGTATGGTATTTCAGAATTATGCACTTTACCCCCACCTCACAGTGAAGCAGAACATCCTCTTTCCTCTTCAGAATCTGAAAGGAAAGGACAAGCTTTCCAGATCCCAGATGGATGAGCGGGCTCAGAATGCAGCCCGTCTGGTGCAGATCACAGAGCTTATGGACCGACGTCCTTCCGAGCTCTCCGGCGGTCAGCAGCAGCGCGTAGCCATTGCCCGTGCACTTGTAAAAATGCCCCGCGTACTGCTTCTCGACGAACCACTCTCCAACCTGGATGCCAGACTCCGCCTCCAGACCCGGGAAGAGATCCGCAAGATCCAGCGGGCAACAAAGATCACAACTGTCTTTGTCACCCATGACCAGGAGGAGGCCATGAGCATTTCCGACATGATCGTAGTCATGAAGGATGGTGTGGTACAACAGATCGGGAAGCCACAGGACGTTTACGACAGCCCTGTAAATCTGTTTGTTGCCAAATTCCTTGGTACCCCTCCCATCAATGTATTTGAGGGGCAAATCCGTGGCGGAAGCCTTTACATTGGTGAAAATGCAGTTCTTCTCACACCTGGGATCTCCGACCAGCCGGTTTCTGTGGGAATCCGTCCGGAGGGATTTATCCCCGATGAGAAGGGAGCGCTCTGCTGCCAGCTTGGAGGCATGGAAGTAATGGGACGTGACATCTCTGTTGTCTCCACCCATGCATCCTCCGTAAATCCTGTGATCCGCTCCATCATCAGCTCTGACACCCAGATCCGGCTTGATGCAAAAACCATCCGTTTTTCTATCAAGCCAAACAAGATCTTCCTGTTCCGGCATGATAACGGTGAACGAATCAACCTTTAAAGGGAGGCTCCTATGAACAAACGAAACTTCAAAGGCTGGCTGTACCTTCTGCCGGCTATGCTTTTCCTGGGTATTTTCATGGTCTACCCTCTTATCGATGTTTTTATCTATTCCTTTGAAGAGGGCTATAATTCCGCTTCCCAGACTTACTATGGGACAGGTATGTACAACTATTCCTACGTCCTTCATGACCCATATTTTCTCCAGGCGATCCGGAATACCTTTATCCTGGTTGTGATCACAGTGCCCCTTTCCACTTTGCTGGCACTTCTGATTTCCGTTGCCTTAAGTTCTGTGAAAGCTCTGAAAAAGCTTTTCCAGACCATTTACTTTCTGCCATATGTAACCAACACACTGGCCGTTGGACTGGTATTCATGATTCTTTTCAAAAAAACCGCTTATTCCGACGGACTGATAAACCTGGTGCTGAAGCTGTTTGGACAGGGACCTGTAGATTTTATTGATGGACCATACTGGGCGAAGATGCTGGTATTATGTATTTATACCATCTGGATCGTTATGCCATTTAAGGTACTGATCCTTACCAGTGCCCTGGCTTCTGTAAACCAGAATTATTACAATGCAGCCCGGGTAGACGGTACCTCCAGATTCCGTATTTTTATCCGGATCACCCTACCGATGATCTCTCCCACTGTTTTCTATCTGATCATCACTGGTTTTATCGGTGCATTCAAGGCTTACAGCGATGCAGTTGCCCTTTTTGGCACAGACTTAAACGCAGCTGGCATGAACACCATCGTAGGCTATGTTTACGACATGCTTTACGGAAATGGCGGCGGCTACCCGTCCTATGCCTCAGCAGCAGCTATCCTGCTGTTTGTTATTGTTTTGACAATCACCTGCATAAACCTGCTTGTAAGCAAAAAACATGTATACTACTCGTAACGGTGAAGGTTCACCCTCTTTATCTGAAAGGTATTTTCGGGCAAAATCTCTCACAAATTGTGACGCACATCTTACAGAAAGCCTTTTTCAAACACGCTCTAGTACATCGTTTTAAATGACGTTCGGACAAAATATTCTACCTTATTATATCATTAATTACAATGCCTGTGTAAAATTTATATGATAGTATGTTAACAGTGTGTTACTGTTCGGGAGTTTGACAGTAACCAGTGTTATTAAACAGTAACAGGATTACCCTAATATTCAAAAAAATACTTGACACAGTGAATTTTGTGACCTTATAATGAATCCGCATAGTTAAATAAATGATATGTCCACAAAAACGTTGATGGAGAGAGTAATTGCAGGGGAAAGCAGACAGCGAACCGGGGAGGGTGTGAGCCCGGTGGTGAGTAAATGCAGTGAAGATCACTCCGGAGTTGCAGCTCTGAAGGGTATACAGACAGGTAAGAGCTGACGGAAATCCCCGTTAAAAGATTCATGTATCGGCAGAGGATGCCCGTACAATGTAACAGGTGGTATAGCGAACGTCAATAAACCTTCGTCCTTTTACAAAAGGGCGATTTTTTTATGGGCTTATTTTCGTTCTTAAAGGACACTGGAAATATTTTTCAGCGTATATAAACGTCTTGCATATTTTCAGGTGTCTGATACAAATAATTTAAACAGGAGGTAAATTACTGTGTACCAGAAAGTTGATACGAACTTAAACTTTGTAGACCGTGAGAAAAAAGTAGAAGAATTCTGGAAAGAAAACCATATCTTTGAGAAAAGTATGGAGAACAGAAAAGAAGGAGAAACCTATACATTCTATGATGGACCGCCCACTGCAAACGGTAAACCGCACATCGGCCATGTACTTACCCGTGTTATCAAGGATATGATTCCGAGATACCGTACAATGAAGGGCTACATGGTTCCGCGTAAAGCAGGATGGGATACCCATGGACTTCCGGTAGAACTGGAAGTAGAGAAGAAACTGGGACTGGATGGCAAAGAGCAGATTGAAGAATATGGTATGGAGCCATTCATCAAACAGTGTAAAGAAAGTGTCTGGAAATACAAAGGAATGTGGGAGGATTTCTCTTCTACAGTTGGTTTCTGGGCTGATATGGAACATCCATACGTAACTTACTATGACGATTATATTGAATCCGAATGGTGGGCATTAAAAGAAATCTGGAACAAGAAGCTTCTGTATAAAGGCTTCAAGATCGTTCCTTACTGTCCAAGATGCGGTACCCCTCTTTCCGCACAGGAAGTATCCCAGGGATACAAAACTGTAAAAGAGCGCTCCGCAGTTGTAAGATTCAAGGTTGTTGGTGAAGATGCATACTTCCTTGCATGGACAACAACACCATGGACACTTCCGTCCAATGTTGCACTCTGCGTAAACCCGGATGAGACTTACTGCAAAGTAAAGGCAGCAGACGGATATACCTATTATATGGCAGAAGCACTCCTTGACAAAGTCCTTGGCAAGCTTGCAAAAGAAGAAGGCGAGAAAGCATATGAAGTTCTGGAAACCTACAAAGGAACAGACCTGGAATACAAAGCATACGAGCCGCTTTTCGCATGTGCAGGAGAGGCAGCAGCAAAACAGAAAAAGAAAGCTCATTTCGTAACCTGTGATAACTACGTTACTATGAGTGATGGTACAGGTATCGTTCACATCGCACCTGCATTCGGTGAAGACGACAGCAGAATCGGACGTAACTATGAACTGCCATTCGTACAGTTCGTAGACGGACAGGGTAACCTGACAAAAGAGACACCATACGCAGGCGTTTTCGTAAAGAAAGCAGATCCTATGGTCCTCACAGATCTGGACAAAGAAGGCAAGCTCTTCGATGCTCCGAAATTCGAGCATGATTATCCACACTGCTGGAGATGTGACACACCACTGATCTACTATGCAAGAGAATCCTGGTTCATCAAGATGACAGCAGTTAAGGATGACCTGATCAGAAATAACAATACAATCAACTGGATCCCTGAGAGCATCGGTAAAGGACGTTTCGGCGACTGGCTTGAAAACGTTCAGGACTGGGGTATCAGCCGTAACCGTTACTGGGGAACACCACTGAACATCTGGCAGTGTGAATGCGGACATATGCATTCCATCGGAAGCCGTCAGGAGTTATTCGAGATGAGCGGTGATGAGAGAGCCAAGACAGTAGAGCTTCACCGCCCATACATCGATGAGATCACACTGAAGTGTCCGGAGTGCGGTGGAGAAATGCATCGTGTACCGGAGGTTATTGACTGCTGGTTCGACTCAGGAGCAATGCCTTTCGCACAGCATCATTATCCATTTGAAAACAAAGAATTATTTGAGCAGCAGTTCCCTGCAAACTTTATCTCCGAGGCAGTAGACCAGACTCGTGGATGGTTCTACTCACTCCTTGCAGAATCCACACTGCTCTTCAACAAAGCACCATACAAGAACGTAATCGTTCTGGGACATGTCCAGGATGAGAACGGACAGAAGATGAGTAAGTCCAAAGGAAATGCAGTTGATCCATTCGATGCACTGAACAAATACGGCGCAGATGCCATCAGATGGTACTTCTACATCAACAGTGCTCCATGGCTTCCGAACCGTTTCCATGGCAAGGCAGTTGTGGAAGGACAGCGTAAATTCATGAGCACACTGTGGAATACTTACGCATTCTTCGTATTATATGCAGACATCGACAACTTCGACCCGACCAAATATGAACTGAACTATGACCAGCTTCCTGTAATGGACAAATGGCTGCTCAGCAGATTAAACACAACTGTTCAGGCTGTAGACAATGATCTGGCAAACTACAAGATCCCGGAAGCAGCAAGATCACTTCAGGAATTCGTAGATGAGATGAGTAACTGGTATGTAAGAAGAAGCCGTGAACGTTTCTGGGCAAAGGGAATGGAGCAGGATAAGATCAATGCTTACATGACTCTGTACCATGCACTGGTAACCATCGCCAAGACAGCAGCTCCGATGATCCCGTTCATGACAGAAGACATCTATCAGAATCTGGTAAGAAGCGTGGACAAAGATGCTCCGGAGAGTATCCATCTCTGCGACTTCCCAACTGTAAATGAAGCATGGATCGACAAAGATCTGGAAGCAGACATGAAAGAGCTTCTGGAGATCGTAGTTCTGGGACGTGCCTGCAGAAATACAGCAAACATCAAGAACCGTCAGCCGATCGGAACCATGTATGTAAAAGCTGAGAAGAAAATGAGTGAATTCTACACTGACATCATCGCAGACGAACTGAATGTCAAAGAAGTAAAATTCGCAGATGATGTAGAATCCTTTATCTCCTACAGCTTCAAACCACAGCTTCGTACAGTAGGACCGAAATACGGTAAACTCCTTGGAGGAATCAGACAGGCTCTCACAGACATCAATGGAACAGCAGCAATGAACGAACTGAGAACCAACGGTGTCCTGAAACTGGATATCAACGGAAACGATGTAGAGCTTACAGAAGAAGACCTTCTTATTGAAACAGCACAGACAGAAGGCTATGTATCCGAATCTGACGGTGAAACATCCGTAGTCCTTGATACAAACCTGACACCTGAACTGATCGAAGAGGGATTCGTACGTGAGATCATCAGCAAGATCCAGACCATGCGTAAGGAAGCCGGCTTCGAAGTTATGGACAAGATCGTAGTATACGCTCACGGAAATGACAAGATCCAGGATGTCATGAAAGCACACGAAGATGAGATCAAGTCAGAAGTACTTGCAGACGAAATGGTACTTGGCGAGACCGATGGTTATGTGAAAGAGTGGAACATCAACAAAGAAGCAGTAACTATGGGTGTTAAGAAACTGTAATTGACAACATTCGGTCAATTACTGACAAGGTAATGATAAGTTACAGGTATTTCACAGAAAACTCGAGACATACCGCGCGAATTTATGCGATTAGCATAAATTCTGTGCATCGCGAAGCGTGTTGCTGTGAACAGTAACGATAACAAAAAAATGTTATAAAATTCGGCAATTATACACATGACAGACTGTCGAAAAAAGAGTATCATTATCCTTGACAGTCTGATTTCAGAGAGGAAATTGGAGGCAGAGATTCTTTGCCCCCAATTTCTCTGATATGAGAAAACAGAAGAGTTGACGGAATGAAGAGGTTCACCGGCAATATCCGCAAGGTGTATTGCTGAGAATAAAGTGAACAGTGAAACCATTACGGGAGGTATGAAATGACAAACGAAATGTTCAAGAAAGAGGCATTCAAGAAAAGCGTAAAAGACAACGTAAAATTCCTCTATCGAAAAACAATTGAAGAAGCTACACAGGAGCAGATTTTCCAGGCAGTAAGCTACTCTGTAAAAGACGTTATCATTGATAACTGGCTTGCAACACAGAAAGCTTATGACGAACAGGATCCGAAGATCGTATACTATATGTCCATGGAATTCCTGATGGGACGTGCTCTCGGAAACAACCTGATCAACCTTTGCGCTTACGGTGAAGTAAAAGAAGCTCTCGAAGAGCTGGGATTTGACCTTAACTGTATCGAAGATCAGGAACCGGATCCGGCACTTGGAAACGGTGGTCTGGGAAGACTGGCTGCATGCTTCCTTGATTCTCTCGCAACTTTAAATTACGCAGCATATGGCTGCGGAATCCGTTACCACTACGGAATGTTCAAACAGAAAATCCAGAACGGTTATCAGATCGAGGTACCGGATAACTGGTTAAAGAACGGCTACCCATTCGAACTGCGTCGTCCGGAATATGCCAAAGAAGTACACTTCGGCGGATATGTAAGAGTAGAGTACGATCCTGAAAAGGGCGGAAACAAATTTATCCATGAAGGATATCAGGCAGTAAAAGCCATTCCTTATGATATGCCGATCACAGGATATGACAATGATGTAGTAAACACACTTCGTATCTGGGATGCAGAGCCGATCGTAGACTTCGAGCTTGATTCCTTTGACAAGGGTGATTACAAGAAAGCAGTAGAGCAGGAGAACCTTGCCCGCAATATCGTAGAAGTCCTTTACCCGAACGACAACCACTATGCAGGTAAAGAGCTGAGACTGAAACAGCAGTACTTCTTTGTATCTGCAAGCCTCCAGGCAGCAATTGCCAAATACAAAAAGAAACATGACGATATCCATAAATTATATGAAAAAGTAACATTCCAGATGAACGATACACATCCGACTGTAGCAGTAGCAGAGTTAATGCGTATCCTCATGGATGAAGAAGGACTTGGATGGGATGAAGCATGGGAAGTAACAACCAAATCTGTTGCTTATACAAACCATACTATCATGTCCGAAGCACTTGAGAAATGGCCGATCGAACTCTTCTCCAGACTGCTTCCGCGTGTATACCAGATCATCGAAGAGATCAACCGTCGTTTCATCCTTGAGATCCAGGCAAAATATCCGGGAAATTATGAGAAGATCAAAAAGATGGCAATCATCTATGACGGACAGGTTAAGATGGCTCACCTTGCAATCGCAGCAGGCTACTCTGTAAACGGTGTTGCACGCCTTCATACAGAGATCCTGAAGAATCAGGAATTAAAAGACTTCTATGAAATGATGCCTGAGAAATTCAACAACAAGACAAACGGTATCACTCAGAGACGTTTCCTGCTCCACGCAAATCCACTCCTTGCAGACTGGATCACAGAGCATATCGGACCGGACTGGGTTACAGACCTTCCACAGTTAAAGAAACTGGCAGTTTATGCTGATGATGAGAAAGCACTCCAGGAATTCATGAACATTAAGTTCAAGAACAAAGAGCGTCTGGCTAAATACATCCTTGAGCACAATGGCGTAGAAGTAGACCCGCACTCCATCTTCGATGTACAGGTTAAGAGACTTCACGAGTACAAACGTCAGCTCCTGAACATCCTGCATGTTATCTATCTGTACAACCAGATCAAGATGCATCCGGAAATGGAATTCTATCCAAGAACATTCATCTTCGGTGCAAAAGCATCCGCAGGTTACGCAACAGCCAAGAAGATCATCAAACTCATCAACTCCGTAGCAGATGTAGTAAACAACGACGCTTCCATCAACGGCAAGATCAAAGTTGTATTCATCGAAAACTACAGAGTATCCAACGCTGAGTGGATCTTCGCAGCAGCAGACGTTTCCGAGCAGATCTCCACAGCAAGTAAAGAAGCATCCGGTACAGGTAACATGAAGTTCATGCTCAACGGTGCTCCTACACTTGGAACAATGGACGGTGCCAACGTAGAGATCGTAGAAGAAGTTGGCGCAGAAAACGCATTCATCTTCGGTTTAAGCTCCGACGAAGTAATCAACTACGAAAACAACGGCGGATACGATCCAAACGTGATCTACAACACAGACGAAGAAATCCGTCAGGTACTGATGCAGCTCATCAACGGAACCTTCTCCAATGATACAGAACTCTTCCGTGACCTGTACGATTCACTTCTCAACACAAAGAACACAGACAGAGCAGACCGCTACTTCATCCTCGCAGACTTCCGTTCCTATGCAGACGCACAGAAACGCGTAGAAGCAGCATACAGAGATGAAAAAGGCTGGGCTAAGAAAGCACTCCTCAACACAGCATGCAGCGGCAAGTTCACATCCGACAGAACTATCCAGGAATATGTAGATGATATCTGGCATCTGGATAAGGTTATTGTCAGAAAGAAATAATACGCTATATTTATAGAAGTAATTGCTTCTGAATAAAAATAAAGCCCCTGGCAGTACAGTTATCAGGACTGTATTGCAGGGGCTTTTTGCTACAGTAGTGACATAATACATTAATTCATTTGTACGGGAAATTTTGTGTACAGACATATAATATAAAGGAACAAAAAGTTCTTGAAAACATAGATTTGACTGGAAAAATGAGAAGGCATCTGTTACAATAGAAAATACAAAACAGAGTGCAAAGAGGGTGATCGAAAACAAAAACACTTTGCACAAAAGATAAAATTTCATAGATGCGAAGCATCTGGAAATAAGAATACGTCCGAAAACATAATCAAAATACAAAAGCGAACGATAACTAACAGCCAGGAAAGGTGTATCAGATGGCAAATAACACCATATTTGATAATGTTTTCAGAACAATGCTGGAGAAAATGCCAGAGCTTGTAGTGCCGCTGATCAACGAGGTATTTGGCACAAATTATCCCGCAGATATAGCAGTTGAGCAGCAGAGAAACGAACACCAGACAAAGAACGGAGAAAAGATTACAGATTCCCGGTTAAAAATAGCAGACAAGATCTATCATATAGAATGTCAGAGCACCGGAGATGCAGAAATGGTAATCCGAATGATAGAATATGATTTTGCTGTCAGTCTGGAAACAAAGCAGATTGAGAATGGACGGTACAAAATATATTTTCCTCATTCCTGTGTATTATATTTACGTGGAAAAGGCAGAAAAGATACTCTTGGAATGGATATTATCATGCCGGATGGGCGGGTAATAAAATATGAGTTGCCGGCTATTTACATAGAAAGATATACACAGGATGTAATCTTTCAGAAGAAACTACTCTTTTTCCTGCCATTTTATGTGATGAGATATGAAAAAAGCAGAGAAGATATAGAGAAAGATCCAGAAAAACTTCAGAAATTGCTGGATGAATATGTGACAATATCCAGAAGACTGGAAGAAAGTCTGCTTGAATAACTGCGTGTCGCATTCTCGTTACTTTCAGTGATGAGTTAGACGCGCAAATTTTTTTACTAAACAACAGAACAAATGTTTACATAAACCAATACATATGGTACAATATTTATATGGAAAAAGATATATTTAATATAGATAAAAACAAACTTTCATATGGTAGGGGATATGTCTATTCCTTGCAGTATCATCTTGTCTGGTGTACAAAATACAGAAAAAAGGTTTTAAAAAACGGAATCGATACAGAATGCAAAGAAATGTTACAGAATCTTGCAGAAGAATATAAATTTCAGATCCTGGCAATGGAGGTGATGCCGGATCATATCCATCTGCTTGTGGACTGTAAACCTCAGTTTTATATTTCAGATATGATCAAGATCATGAAAGGAAATCTTGCACGCCAGATGTTTCTTGCGTATCCGGAGTTAAAAAAGGAACTGTGGGGTGGGCATCTGTGGAATCCGTCTTACTGTGCCATAACGGTCAGTGACAGGAGCAGAGACCAGGTGCTTGCCTACATCGAAGGACAAAAGGAAAAAGAAAAGAAAAAAGCCTGACAGAAGAAATGATTTGTTGGAGGAAAAGAGATGCAGACCGTATCCAGCTATGGCGTAGAATTACGAAAACAGAATATCCCAGTCCGCCAGACACTGGAAATCTACCGGTCTGCGGTCTGTTACCTGACAGAAATATATGAGCAGGTGTGGGAAGAACTGGCAGAGATACCGGATGCCAAAAGGCGGTTTAATGCTGCAGAGCATCTGGTGCATACTACAAAAAAGAATCCTGCACGCTTTGATTTTGATCTTCGCTTTCCGAAGATGCCGTCCTACCTGAGGCGAGCCGCAATCCAGCATGCATTGGGAAGTGTATCTTCTTACGAAACACGGATGGATCTGTGGGAAAAGTCAGGAGAAAAAGCAGGGAAACCCAGACTGGCGTATGAGAATCATGCCATGCCTGTTTTTTATCGTGATGTCATGTACAGAGAGGAAAAAGAAGGAAAAGACGAAGCATACCTGAAACTGTATGATGGTCATGACTGGAAATGGTTTTGTGTGCGTTTAAATCACACAGATATGGAATATCTGCGCAGGAACTGGTCGGGGAAAAAGGCATCAGCCCCGACACTGGAGAAAAGGCACCATAAATATTTCCTGCGTTTTTCTTATACGGAAGAAGTGACACTTACGAAGACACCGGTAAAAGAACAGATCATCTGTAGTGTGGACTTGGGAATCAATACCGATGCGGTCTGTACCATTATGCGGGCAGACGGAACTGTCCTGGGGAGAAAATTTATCAATCATCCCAGTGAAAAAGACCGGATGTACCGCACACTGGGCCGGATCCGAAGATTCCAGAGGGAACACGGCTCTGCGCAGTCACGGGGAAGATGGGCATATACGAAACGCCTGAACATAGAGCTGGGAAGAAAAATTGCAGGTGCGATCGTAAAAAATGCAGAAGAGAACCATGCAGATGTGATCGTATTCGAGTATCTGGAAATGCAGGGAAAGATATCCGGAAAGAAAAAACAGAAACTGCATCTGTGGAGAAAACGGGATATCCAGAAACGCTGTGAGCATCAGGCACACAGAAAAGGAATGCGGGTATCCAGAGTCTGCGCATGGAATACGAGCAGGCTTGCATACGATGGCTCCGGAAGTGTGTCCCGTGACCCGAAAAATCACAGTCTTTGTGTATTCCAGACAGGAAAAAGATATAACTGTGACCTGTCGGCATCGTATAATATCGGAGCAAGATATTTTATCAGAGAACTTTTAAAACCCCTTCCGGTAACGGAAAGGTCTTTGCTGGAGGCAAAAGTCCCTTCGGTAAAGCGTAGAACCTCATGTGTTTATGCAGATCTGAAAGAACTTCATTTACAAATGGAAATCTTAAAGGCAGCATAAATGCAGGCAGATATACAGCGGACTACCTGCAATGTGGGAACCTGCCATATCTGGCATGGAAAAATGCGCATAACTGCGCTGGCCTAAGTTACAGGCGTATCCGCCGATATTTAGTCTGACGCCTAAAGCGTCTGGAAGCACGCGACTTCAGTCGTGTGAGGATAAAGTTTTTAATTCACGATCTTGATTATGAAGAACTGACAGATTACAGGAAATTATATAAATATTTAAAGGAACGTCTGATTGATGGAAAAATGACATATATTTTCCTTGATGAAATTCAGAATGTAACAGATTTTCCGAAAGTGTTGGACAGTCTTTATATTAAAAAAAACATAGATATTTATGTGACTGGTTCCAATGCATATATGTTGTCCAGTGAGATTGCAACTATGATTTCAGGAAGATATATTCAGATTGAAATGTTGCCGTTGTCTTTTAAGGAATATATGGAGAGTACTGGCAGTATGAATGACAGAGGAATCAAATATGCTGAGTATTTGCAGAATAGTTCATTTCCGTTTACACTGGAATTAAAAAATCAGCCAGATGAGATCAGAGATTATCTGGAAGGAATCTATAATACGATTGTTGTAAAGGATATTATAAACAGGAAAAAAATCACAGATACTATGATGCTTAAGAGTGTCTTAAGATTTGTGTTTGATAATATAGGAAATCCATTGTCATCAAAAAAAATTGCAGATACGATGACCTCAGAAGGGCGAAAAATTGATACAAAAACGGTGGAAAAATATCTAGAGGCTTTTAGCGAGAGTTATATTATATATCAGGCAAAACGTTATAATATAAAGGGAAAACAATATTTAAAAACTCTTGAAAAATATTATATAGTTGATATTGGAATGAGGTATATGCTTTTAGGATCGAGGCAGGCAGATGCAGGACATGTTCTGGAAAATATAGTCTATCTGGAATTGTTACGTCGAGGATATGAGGTGTATGTTGGAAAAATCGATTCATATGAAGTGGATTTTGTGGCACAGAATAAAAAGGGAACAGTATATTTCCAGGTGGCACTGACTGTACGAGATGAAAATACACTTTTGAGAGAATTAAGACCATTACAGGCGATACGAGATCATTATCCAAAGATTATCTTAACAATGGATGAAGAACCAGAAGAACAATATGAGGGAATTCGACATATTAATGCCAGAGACTGGTTATTGGGGATTGTAGACTGAACAATGCAAATTAATTAGCACTCATCACTTGATAATGGAAGTTGATTTTTGTCCTGTCTTGTGTATCCCGGAAGTGCCTGTTTTACAGGCTTTCCGGG
>ENA-ORTW01003463-ORTW01003463.1-human-gut-metagenome-genome-assembly--contig:-NODE-3463-length-13340-cov-2.703274_pt1 | contig 13340 bp, 9 predicted proteins | sample MGYA00242072_ERZ509193 | MGnify/ENA primary metagenome ERZ509193 (study PRJEB26280, sample SAMEA2338813) | human gut metagenome | biome: human gut; feature: human-associated habitat; material: faeces... | reverse complement strand
GTGCTGCGCCTGCAGATCGGACTGGACGGACGCTTCAATACGCGGTATTATGCTCCCTCCTACAATCCGGCTCTGTCGGTGTACTACAACCAGCGGGAGATGGAGGTGGGGAACTATCCCTATCTCGACGCTTTCGTCATGGGAAAGTGGAAGCGAATGCGCATCTTTCTGAAATACCAGCATGTGAACAAGGGGCTGTTCGGCAACGGCGAGTATTTCTCGGCGGCCGGATACCCGCTCAATCCGGGCATGTTCAAGATCGGTATTTCGTGGGGATTCTATGATTAGCGTACTGTTCTGCGCGGTATGAACTGCCCGCAAAACAACCTTTTATGTTAAAAAAGACTGTTTTAACATTTGCGTTCCTGACTGTTTTGACGACATTTTACGGTTTCAACGCCCGCTTCGGCTCCCCCGTGACGGATGAGGAGCTGCGGAGCGAAACCGCGGCGGGGCTCTCTCCGACGGACGCCCTGCTCGAGGAGAGGACCTGCGTGATTTCGGCCTATGACAACCTGATCCGCGACATCAGCGAGCCGGAAGGCAACGACTGGCGGCTGCTGTCGGCCATCGCCTACCACGAGTCGCGGTTCACGCCCGACGTCACGTCGCGCCGCGGGGCGAAGGGCCTCATGCAGATCATGCCTTCGGTGGCGCGTCAGTTCGACGTCCCCGCGGCCGAGATCACCGATCCGAGGACCAATATCTGGTTGGCCAACAAGCTGATGTCGAAGATCATGTCGTCGCTCCGTTTTCCGGAAGGGACACCTGAAAAAGACCGCATGAGCATCATCCTGGCCTCGTATAACAGCGGTATCGGCCATGTGAACGACGCCCGCCGTCTGGCCCGCCTGAACGGGGAGAACCCCAACTCGTGGGAGGTCGTGGCCCGGTACCTTACGCTGAAGGCCGAGCCGGAATTCTACGAGAACGAAGTGGTCAGATGCGGACGATTCACCGGCAGCCGGCAGACGCTGGCCTACGTGAACGACGTGATAGGACGCTACGACAGATACTGCCGCATCGCCGGAAGGTAACGGCGGCAGGATAAATTAAAGGCAGGACCCGCAAGAGCGGTCCTGCCTTTTTTGTGCCTGTGCCCCGCGCAGCGGGGACAGGATGCCCTGCGGTGTGGAATCTACTCGAAGACGGAGATAGTTGGCGGCAGTCCAAATTTTGCAAATTCCCGAATTATCGCTATATTTGAATGATTCGGAGTATTCCGACATATTTTGAGAAAACTGTGGAAAACCATTCGGCGTATTTTCAGCAACTATTCCGCGATCACTATGAACCCTTGTGTGCACGGGCTTTTCAGATGGTCCATGACCGCAAGGCGTCGGAAGACATCGTGCAGGATGTCTTTCTTGCCTTGTGGGAACGGCGGGAGGAGGTGGACTTCGACCGGCCGCTGCTGCCTCTGCTGTTTGTCGCCGTGAAGAACCGTGCCATAGATTTGCTGCGCTCCAAAAAATGGCGGGGGGGGGAATCCGGACTGGACGAGTTGGATGTCTGTATTCGTACGCTTGTCGCCGACCATATCGAAGAGGAGTTCCAGTTATCGCAGTTGAGCGAGGAGATCGACTGCTGCATTTCGGGACTTTCCGAGCAGTGCCGCCGGGTGTTCCTGTTGAGCCGCACGACAGGCCTGAAAAACCGGGAGATCGCCGAGCGGCTCAACATCAGCGTCAAGACCGTCGAAAAGCATATCGGGGCGGCGCTCTCCCAGCTTCGGCTCCGGCTCAGCCGCAGCGGATTTCTGCGGCTTTTCCTCTGAAAAACAGAAGATGCCCTGCACCGTTTCGGTGCAGGGCATTGCTTTTTCCGCCTCGTTAGCGGAGTGGGAATTCGTGTGTGTGTGCGACACGTCCGCCGGGACCGACGATTCGGATCGCGATTCGGTCGCCCGTCATGTCGCACCGTATGTAGCTTTGATTGCCGTTGACCACGACCGGGAACCGAACTTCGTCGTTTGCCGGGTGGAAGCCGTAGCGGTGCGTGTGGCCGGAGAACATGATATTGATGCCGGCCTCGTTGAGGATCGGCAGGAACAGATTCCGGAGGTGGTTGCTGCCGTGCCACGTTCCGCCGTCGAGCGGAATATGGAGGAAGACGACGCGTGCCGAGGCGTTGCGGAAGGTTTCGGAGGCCACCGCCCTGCGGAGCCATTCGCACTCTTCGCGGCGATAGGCGTCGTAGTCGGCAAGCCCTCCGTATTCGATGTCCGTGTCAGGCTTGTCTTCGCCGCAGTCGAGCAGCAAGAAACAGACCGATCCGACTTTGCAGAGTTGGTAGTGACGGCCGTTGCGCGTCGGGAAATAGTCGTGCAGACGGTCGGCGAAGACGCCGCGCGTCTCATGGTTGCCGCGGTTGTAGAGTATCGGGGTCTCCGAGGCGTAAAGGTTTACCGAGGCGTCGATGAAATCCCGGAACAACTGCTCCTCATTTTCAATGCTGTTGGACATGTCGCCGTTGAGCATTACGAAGTCGTGTTTGCCGAAATTGATTTCCCGGCACAGTTCGGTCATGTCGTCGGCGCGTCCGTGGATGTCGTTCAGGATGACGAACGAACAGTCGGTTCCCGTTGCCGGGAATGTCCGGAACCGGAACGGTGCGCGTTTGTAGACATTGCTGGCAACGGTCCTGCCGTAGAGGACGTTGTCTCCGTGTTTCCATTCGAGTACCTCCTGCGAGAAGATGCGGTAGCAGTATTTCGTTCCGGGACGCAGGTTGTTCAGCCGCACGGCGTGCAGTGTCTTGTGCGCCTGTTTGCGGCCCGCAACGGTTTCGTAATGGCGGGTATGTTCGGCGGCGTAGAAACTGCGTCCGTCGTCCTCGGTTGCCTCGACCCACGACAAAGCGGGTTTGTTGGTAGTCCACAGGACGGTTACGCCGTCTTCGGTCATGTCGCACAGCCACGGGCCATGCGTGATCTTGAAATCCTGGGCCGGCAGCGTCAGTGCCGCTGCCAGCCCGAGGAGTGTGAATAGCAGTTTTTTCATCTTCCGAACGCTTTATTCCTGATTCTCCGGGAGGTCTTCCTCGGTCTGGAACCGGATGTCGGCCACGACGGGGCGGTGGTCCGAGGCGTCGACGCCGTCGACCTGCTGGTCGCTGCGCGAAACCACTGTGCAGTTCTGTACGCCGAAGTGTCCGATCGGGGCATACAGTATGTAGTCGATCTTGCGGGTGGGATTCTCCGACGGGAAAGTGTATTGGTCGATCGTTCCGACATTGGTCAGGAATGCGGTCATCGTGGCGATGACGTTCGAACTGGGAATGGCGTTGAGGTCGCCCGCAAGGATGAGGTCTCCGTCCAGTTCCGTGTCGCGGATACGACGGATCTCATTGGCCTGCACCAGGCGGCTCGCATCGCCCGAAAGATGATCGAGGTGCGTCGAGGCGACATAGAGGTCTTTGCCGTCGATCTCGACGCGGATGACGCACAGCGAACGGTCCTCGCCCGGTTGCGAAGCGGCGCAGGGGAGCCGGTAACTGCGGGTCTCTATAATCGGGTGTTTCGACAGCACGGCGTCGCCGTATTCGCCTCCGTCGCGGTCGATGGCTTTCGAGAAGTGCCACTCCATACCGAGTTTGGCTGCCAGGTCGCGGGCCTGGTGTACGTCTTTTCCCGTGCGGTTGGTGAAGACATCCACCTCGTTGAGGGTTACGAAGTCGGGGTCCTGCCGGCGGATTACCTCGGCCAGCGCGTCCAGATCGGCTGCATTGGCGGGGCTTGTGGCGCGTGCGCCGTAAATGTTGTAGGTCATTATGCGGATGATCCTGCCTTTGGGTGGAATGACTGCCTTGTCTCCGTGCTCGTCGTTGTAATTGTCGTCGTTGGTGCATGAAACGACAATCAGGAGCAGCGCCCACAGACATATAGTCTTTTTCATAGTCTTTCGTTTGGTTTAAAAATTTGTTAGTCGGATCAGAATGCCCATACTTCGGCGATGCAGGTCTGGTAGAGGTCGGCCTGCGTGGCGGTGACGAAGATACGGAAATAGCGTCCCGTTGCCTTGTGGTCGAGGTATACCGTGTTCTCGATCCGGTTTTCGACGGTAAAGGTCCCTGCATGGGTCCAGTTTTGGTTGTCGTCGCTCACGTCGATGTTGAAGATACGCGGGTTGCCGCTGCTCTTGGGAACGTCGGAGCCTTCTTTGTCGGACCGTCCGCGGATCGTGAGTCCGTGCAGTTCCTTGGGTGCGCCCATGTCGACGGCGATCCAGTGCGGCGGGCCGGGTTTGGCGTTGCGCCACTGCGTACCCCAATAGGTGTTGTTTTCGCCGTCGATGATCGAAACGGCCAATCCGCGGTTGGGGTAGGTTGATGTCGCTTCAGCCTCCTGCGTCGAGAACCCGGCGATCGACCAGCCGCTCCTGTCGTATCTCGGGAACGGATTTTCGGTGTAGTAGCCGTTGATGCGCAGGTAAGCCGTCTGCAACGATTCGTTGACGGCCAGGTCGGGTGTCACATTCTCGATCCGTACCGGCAGCAGGAAGACGCCCACGCCGTCGAACGCCTGGCTGTTGATGGCGATCCGGATGGGCGAGGAGATGTATTTCCCGTTAGGAATCACGGCTTCGAGGTTCTCGATCGTGTAGCTTTCATCAAGCATCATCGGGTAGTTGCTCTGGTGCTTCTGATTGTAGGTATCCACCAGTTCGGGGGCGACGCGAAATTTGACCGTCACATCGCATCCCGGGTTGCGGATTCCGCTCAGGTTGGCGTAGACCATGAGCGACGTGTCGCGTTCGAGCGGGAATGAGAGTGTGTTCTTGGAGGCGTCGTCGACGGCGTTGACCGTGTAAATACGCGTATAGTTCTCGGGGTTGTCCACGTTCAGGTCGTCCTGAATCGGGTTTTCGCAGGCTGCGAAGAGCGTTCCGCAGCAGAGGACAGCCAGGTATTTCGTAAGTTTCATAGTCGTTATTCGTTTTTACGGTTACCATCCGGGATTCTGGACGATCTGCGGATCGCGGTTGATTTCGGACTGGGGAATGGGGAAAAGGTAGAACTCGGGCCGGAACACGCGGGTTTCGAATACGGTTTTCTCGTAGAACGCCTCGTCGGTGAAGCTGTTGCCTGCGTCGACGTTCATGCCGTAGAAGGGTCCTCCGTCGGTCTGGTCGGCGATCAGCCAGCGGCGGGTGTCGAAATAGCGCAGTTGCTCGAAGCAGAGTTCGATGCGGCGTTCCAGGCGGATCTGCTCGCGCATTTGACTCTGGTTGAGATCGCTTTGGACCGGTCCCAGACCGCCGCGCTCGCGGATTTTGTTCAGGTAGGTTTCGATGTCCGCATTCCCGGGATCGTATTCGTTGAGCGCCTCGACGTAGTTGAGCAGTATCTCGGCGTAACGCATGATGACGAAGGGACGCTTGATGTAGTTGCCGTTCTTGGGATTGGACGAGGGCGAAACGTTTTTGATGGCGATGTATCCCGAACGCGGGAAGTCCCACGTGCCTTTCTTTCCCGATCCTCCGGTGTAGTAGAGCTGGATGCGGGTTTTCTGATCGCCGATCCAGTAGGCGCCGTTGAAGCAGATGTTGACGTAGAAACGCGGTTCACGATTGACGAACATGTTGCGCGTACCGGCGGGAGCGAATACCCAGCCCGATTTGGGGTCGGAGTAGTTCGCCTTCGAATAGCCGCTCTCCTTGTCCGGGGTAATGGCCGTGCCGTCTTTCATGCGGAAAGCGTCGACCAGTTGCTGGGTCGCCCCCATGCTTTCATAGCCGCTGAACTGCCGGGGAGAAGCCGACCGTTCCCAATGTTTGAGGTAGTTGCTGATGCGGACCATCATCACCTCGCTGTTCCAGTTCTCCAGGAAAACGTTGCGGCAGGACAGGTAAGGGTCGAGCGTTCCGTCGGTGTGGTACTCCTTGTAGAGGTCGAAAATTCCCAGGTCGATGACATCTTTTGCAGCCTGGGCGGCCTTGTTCCACTTTTCGGGGTCTTTTCGGGTCGAAAAAAGGTGTTTGCCGTCCGTGTTGACCACGTTGGCGTAGGCCGGGTTGCCGTTGAACTGGTCGCTGGCGGCCAGCAGCAGTACGCGGCTTTTGAGTCCCATGCACATGGCCAGTGTCGCCCGGCCGTAATCCTTGTCGGCCTGCACGGTGAAGTGCAGCGGCAGGCGGTTGTTGTCGATCATGTCGTCCAGTTCGCCGACGATGTAATCCACGCACTCGTCGTAGGAACTGCGCGGCAGGTTCATCTTCACATCGTCGCGGTCGAGGTCGCCCGGAAGGACTTCGTCGCCCAGCAGTACGCACGGACCGTACTGGCGCAGCAGGCAGTAATAGAACCAGGCACGCAGGAAGCGGGCTTCGTTCTTGTATTGTTCGACGACGATCGGGCCGCGCGTAGGATCGTCGAGCATCTCCTGGTTCGAGCCGATGTGCTGGATGAAGTAGGTTGCCGAGCGGATGCCCCGGTAGTAGTGCGACCAGTACTCGTAGTAGTTCGACGATGCGCTCCAGTTGCCGAGGTTCATCTTGAAGGAGTTGTAATCCTCGCGGTCGTAGGTAACGTCCAGGTCGTCCGAACACGGGTCCCAGGGCACGCCGTCGGTGCGGTGCGACTCGTCGCGGATGTAGCTGTAAACGGTAGCCAGGTATTTCTCGGAGTAGGAGGTGCGCTGGAATACCTGCTCGATGGTGATCCGGTCGTCGGGAACCTGGTCGAAGAAGTCGTCGTTGCAGGCGGTCAGGATGCCGAGGGCGGCCAGTAAAGTGAGTATTGTTTTAAGTTTCATAGCTTGTCGGGGATTTTAGAAGTTGAAATTGATACCCAGGCTGACGGAACCGATGTTGGGGTATTTTGCGCCGCGGCCGTCGCCCAGTTCCACGTCCCACAGTTTGAATTTGCTGAATGTAAGCAGATTGACGCCCTGTATGAAGATGCGCGCATTGTTGATGTGGATGCGTTTCATCCAGCGGTCGGGGAGCGTATAGGAGAGTTCGATGTTTTTCAGACGCAGGTAGCTGGTATTTTTGAGCCACCACGTGCTGGCTTCGTAGTTCATGTTCATGTTGCCGATCGAGAGGCGCGGGTAGAAGACATCCTGGCGGGGATTGGCCTCGGTCCAACGGTCGGTGATGTTGCTCAGCAGGTTGCCGCGGCTCGATCCCTGTGCGAAAGGCAGTACGCCTTCGCCGCTGAGGATCGCGTCGACGTGTGCGGCGCCCTGGAACATGGCCGACAGCGAGAGGCCTTTCCAGCCTACGGAGAATCCGAAACCGTAGACGATTTCGGGGACACTTCCCCAGCCGATGGGCACTTTGTCATATTCGTCGATTTTGCCGTCGCCGTTGATGTCCTTGTAGCGGATGTCGCCCGGGCGCGTGTCGCCGACCTGTACAGGCGCTGCGGCGATCTCCTCCGGACTTTCGAAGAGTCCCAGTGCGATGAGCCCGAACCGCTGGTCGACCTTGTTGCCGATGGTTTTCTGCCAGGGATAGGCCACGGTGCTGTCGTCTTCGAGGACCTTGTTTCGGTTGAACGAGTAGTTACCCATGACGCTCAACGACCAGTCCCGCCACGAATTGGCATAGCTGACCGACATTTCGATACCTTTGTTCTCGACTTTGCCGATGTTGCCGTAGGGGTTGTTGATCATACCGAAATAGGACGGAATGCTTGTGCGGCGCAGGTAAATGCCTTTGCGCGACTCTTTGAAGGCGTCGAATTGCAGGTTGAACTTGTTGTTCAGCAGGCGCATGTCCAGTCCGATGTTGGTTTTGTCGGCGATCTCCCACGTTACGTCGACGGCATATTCGTCGATGGCCGTAGTCCCGTAGGTCTGGTCCATGTTCTTGCCGAACTGGTAACTGGTGTCGTTGGTGTCCTTGACCGTAGCCAGGTAGGCGAAACGGCGTCCGCTGATCTGGCTGTTGCCGACACGACCCCATGTGCCGCGCAGTTTGAGGTACTGGATCACCTCTGTGGCGCCTCTGAAGAAGGGTTCGTTGCTGATTACCCAGCCAAGTCCGACCGACGGAAAGAAGCCGTAACGGTTTTTCGGGGCGAAGTTCTCCGAACCGTTGTATCCGAAGTTGAACTCCCCGAAATAACGGTCGTCGAACGAGTAGGTGAAACGTCCTGCCAGGCCGCGGAAACGGTAGGGCAGCGCCTCTTCGACGTTGGTGGCTTTGGTATTGATTTCGTCGCTCTGGTTAAAGAGCATCATGCCCGATACGGTGTGCCTGCCGAAAGTGTTGCGGTAGTTGACTGCGGCTTCCAGATAGATGGCGCGGTTACCCTTTGCACTGAGGCTGTAGGCCAGGTTTTCGGTTCCCTGGCGGGTTTGCTCGTAGAGCAGGTTGCCGTTGGCGTCGCGTCCTGTGGCGTGGTAGGTGTTCGGGGTTTTGGTGAAACGGTTGCTCGTGTAGTTGTAGGTGTCGAACGAGAACATGCCTGAAACCGAGAGTCCTTTGTAAATCTGCTGCGTGATGCGCAGGTTCGAATAAACCTGGCTGCGCCACTGGTTGGCATAGCCCGTTGCGCCGAGCTGTGCCATCGGGTTTATATCGCCGCCCGAGAAGGCGCCGAGCTTGCCGTCGGGGTAGAGCGGCGCGATATAGGTCGGAGGTGTGAAATAGGCCGATTCGAAGATGCTTGCCTGCGAAGATGCCGGATAGTTGGCGTTGGCCAGGTAGCCCTGGATGCCCAGTTTGATTTCGGTGGTGCGGAACGGGTTGAGCGTGAGGTTCGAGGTGACGTTGTAACGGCGGTAGAAGGTGTTCGAGTTGTAGTCGGCCAGTTTCGTGTCCTTGTACATGCCGTTCTCGTCGTAGTAGGCCAGGCCGATGTAGTAGACCGCCTTGTCGGAACCGCCCTGCACGTTGACGTTGGCCGAGCGGTTGCGGCTGAAGTTACGCAGGATCTGTTTCATCCAGTCTACGTCGGGATAGAGATAGGGGTCTTCCCCGCGGCGGGTCTTATCAATGATCTCCTGGCTGTATAGTTTGCCGCCGCCGCGGGTGAGCGACGCTTCGTTCGACATCTCCATGTAAGTCGCGCCGTCGGCGAAATCGGTGATCTTGGTCGGTTTGGTGAGGCCTTCGGTATAGCGTACGCTGAATTTGGGGCGTCCTTTCAGACCGCTTTTGGTATTGATGATAATGACGCCGTTGGCGCCGCGAACGCCGTAAACAGCAGTTGCAGAGGCGTCCTTCAGGATCGAGAAACTCTCGATGTCTTCGGGGTCGACGTTGGAGAACGAGCGGGGAACGCCGTCCACGAGCGTCAGAGGGGCGCTCATGCTGGCTGTCAGCGTTGAGATGCCGCGGATGTAGATGTTCGCGTCGTCGAAGCCCGGTTCACTGGTTCGCTGTACCGAGACCAGGCCCGATACGCGGCCCGCAAGGCCTTGTGTGAGGTTGGCGACGGGAACTTTCAGTTCCTTGGTCGCTATGGTCTGCTGCGAGCCGATGACGCTGATCTTTTTCTGCACGCCGTAGCCCACCACCTCCACGGCGTCGAGGATGGCGTCGTTTTGCAGCATAACCACGTCGACGATTTCCTGCCCTGCGACCGAAACGTCCTGCGATTTGTAACCTACATAGCTGAATTCCAGTACTTCGTCGGGATAAACGTCGAGCAGGTATTTGCCGTTGATGTCGGTGGCTGTACCGATGTTCGGACGGGCCTTGATGCGGATCGTGACGCCGATGAGCGGATCGTTGTTCTGGTCCCTGACGACGCCTGTGATGCGTGTGATCTTCCGGGGTGTAGCTGCGGCCGCAGCTACGGAGCGTCCGATGACGATCTGCCTTCCCGAGAGTTTCCAGGTGTTGTCGGTTCCGGCGAACAACTGTTTCAGTACAGCCGAAATGGGCTGATTCGTTACTTTCAGGGTGACTTTGCGGTGGATGTCCAAGATGTTGTCGTAGTAAACGAAGATGTAGTCGCTTTGGCGTTCGATCAGTGTGAGGACCTCCTTGATGGGGCGGTTCTGTACGTTGAGCGTGATGGTTTTCGCCGCCTCTGCCGTTTGTGCACTGACGGGCCGGATGAACCCGATTGTTGCCAGCAAAAACAGGAATGTTATCCGGAATAGGTGGAATAATCCCCCATTATCGGCCTTAAAAAGACCGATTTTACCATTTTTGTTGTACATTTGTAAAGATTTGAAGTTTAAAAGGCTATTTTAGATTTTCAATCGCTCCGGATGTCGTTGAGGGACGACATCCGGTCTTTTTTTGGAGGGATACGGGCTGTTACATAGGCAGGTCAGTTTGGGTTGTTGGTAGTCGGGTTATAGTCGATTCGGAAATTCCCGGATCCGGTGATTTGCAGGTTGATGGGGGCTGTTGCGCTCAAGATTTTCAGCACTTCGGCCGGATCGTCTTTGAGTTCGAGTTTGCCCGAGAGCGTCAGCGCTTCGGCTTCGGGCGTACACTCGATCCGACAATTGTAGTAGCGGGAAAGGCGTTCGAGGATGTTCGACAGCGGGTCGTTGTCGAAGGGCAGGTATCCGTGAATCCAACTGATGTAGCTTTCGGCTTCCACTTCGCGGACCTCCAGCGATTCCGAGGTGCCGAGGATGGCTTGTTGGCCGGGAACGATGCGAATTCCGCGGTCGGATCGTCCGGCAGGGGCTACGCTGACGGAGCCGGAGAGCAGGACGACCTCCTGCGTGCGATCGCGGCCGTAGGAGGATATGTAGAATTTGGTTCCCAAAACGCAGACATCCATTTTGCCTGTGTGTACCGAGAAAGGCCGTTCGGCATCGTGCGCCACTTCCATGTAGATTTCGCCTTCGACGTATATTTCGCGCTTCTGCTTTTCGAATACGACGGGGTAGACCAGCCGTGATCCGGCGTTGATCCAGACGCGGGTTCCGTCGGCGAGCGTCAGTGTCGTCTGCTTGCCGTAGGGAACGACCAGCTGGTTGAACGTCGCAGCCTCTTTTTTGGGAATGGTTTTTTCGGCGTTGTTGATCCGGATGGCGGTCGAATCGTAACGGATTGTCGATTTTTGGGTTTCGAGCAGGAGGGTTTTCTGCTCGGACAGCACCAGTTGCACCTCTTTCTGGGTGAATACGGGGGTGTCGGCCTGCCGGATAAACATTTCGATGTCCGGGACGGTCGACGGTTGCAGTCGGTAGTAACCGACAACGGCCAGCATGACGCAGGCTGCCGCTGCGATGCCGATGCCCAGACGGCGCAGTTGCGGCCGCAGGAAAGACCGGGGTCTGGATGCTTCGGCAATCCGGGCCATGACGTGTTCGAGGGCTTGCCCGGTGTTGAACCGGGTTTCCGCAAGGCGGGTGTTTCCCCAGGCTTTGTAAGCCCGGAGAAAGGCGTCGCGGTTGGCTTCGGATGCTTCGAGCCACTCCTGCAGTTCCCGGCGTTCCGTGTCGGTGAGGGGTGTGCCGTCCAGTTGGCGGGTTATCAGATCTTCGATGATATGTTCGGGTCTCTTCATTCTATCTATATCACGGATGAAAGCGCTGAAACCCTACCCCCCCCTCCGGCGTTTTTTTTCGGACCGCCGGGGTAAACAAAAAGCAGAACCGGTGAGGCTCTGCTTCTTGCGGGTTGCGAAAATAGGCATTGTCAATAGACCCACTCAAAATTGTCGACGTAGAGTATGTTCGACTTGCAGCCTGCCATGAAGTCGCCGTAGGCGCTCGTCGAGCAGGAGATCACGATCTGATACAGCCCCGACGGTTTGGCCGTCCGGTCGTAATAGTTGAGCGGAAGCTGTACGTCGATCATCTTGCCGCCGGTCGAACTTTGGTCGATGAAAAGCGAGCCGTAGGCGATGATCGGTCCCTCGTCGACCGAAGTGGTCTCTTCCGGATCCCAGGTCCCGGTGGGGGCTTCCGTGCCCGATCCGACCTCGCGGCGGGTGTTCCAGTCCACGATGGCGACCATGATGCGGGCCTTGTCCCGGTCTCCTTCGTGAATCGGGGCGCCGAAATTCTTGTCGATATCGGCAATGCCGATATGTTCCGCATAGTATTGCAGTTTCAGCGCCTTGGGGCGGGCTTTCCAGGCGTAAGGCTGGCCGAACGACACGACGCCCCGGGTCAGGACGTCCTTCTGGAACAGCCCCGAGAAGAGGTTGCCCGAAGCGAGGACTCCCACGGCGGACGTAGCCTGGAGTTTGGCGCGCGTGCCTCCGTCGAAGGAGGCCTGCGTGCAGAGTCCCCTGGTGAAGGTGTTGTTGCCGCTGCCCCAGAACTCTGCGGTCTTGTTGTTCTGGGTCCAGCAGCTCAACGAGCTGTCCTCCAGGTCGCCGTTGGGAATCGTGTTGCCCGCGGGGGCCGCATATTCCATCAGCTGGGTCTGCTCGCCCCCGACCGTCAGGCGGAATTCGTAGGTGTGCCCTGCGAAGAGGCCCTTGTCCGGCACGAAGTTGTAGACGGCAAGCCCGTGGGGGTTGGTCGACGAGCTCCATTCGGGCGCGAGCGTTGCCGTCAGGATGCCGGCCTCGTAGCTGCTCTCCGCCATTCTCTGCCACTCCGTGGCGCCCTTGATCCGGTATTCCAGCGCGGCGCCGGCCGCATACTCCTCGGCGGAGACGAGTGCGGTGGCCGTGGCCGTATTGTTCCACAGGTCGGTTGCCCGGAGGGCGACCTTCACATTGGTAGGCTCCACGTAAAGCAGCCACCGTTCGGTGATTCCGTGGCAGGTGACGTCTACGAAACGCACCGATTCGAAGCTGCTGCCCGAAAGCTCTTCGAGCGAGGGCGAATAGGTCGTGATGTCGGCGGGGCCGAGTTTGAGTTCCGTGACTTCGATATGTGCCAGATCGGTGTCGCTGGGGACGAGGACCCGGGCGATGCGGTTTTTCTCCTCGATCTCCGTGGCGCCGATCTGCCCCGTCACGCTGAAACGGCGCTCGATGGTCTGTGTGGCGCGGATCGTCCATTCGTAATCCTGGTAGAGCGAAAGCGTGGTGTAGATCGGCGAACGCAGGTCGAACGTGCCGGTCAGCTCCCGGGAGCTGCGGATTTGTTGCAGGACCTCCTCCTTGTCGAGCTGGATGCTGTGGATGACGGCGTCGTAACCCACGGCGTCGATCTGCACGTTGCGGATGTCGGTCGCTTCGTCGAGCGAGAGGGTGACCGTCCGCGACGTGACGTTGTTTTCCGAGACCGAGAAGCCCTGGCCTTCGACGCTCGCGATGCGGAGTTCGACGACCGGATAGGGGATGTCGTTGTGGATGCACGACGCGAGGAGCGCCGCGGCTGCAAGGAGTGCTGTTTTCAGGTATCTGGTCATAATTTATTTCTTTTTCTTGTCCCACAGGTGTACCGTCATGCCGAAGTTGATGGCGGCGACGTTGAGCCTGAAACGCATGTTCGAAGCCTTGCGCGTTCCGATCTT
>ENA-ORTW01003438-ORTW01003438.1-human-gut-metagenome-genome-assembly--contig:-NODE-3438-length-13413-cov-5.078979_pt1 | contig 13413 bp, 11 predicted proteins | sample MGYA00242072_ERZ509193 | MGnify/ENA primary metagenome ERZ509193 (study PRJEB26280, sample SAMEA2338813) | human gut metagenome | biome: human gut; feature: human-associated habitat; material: faeces... | reverse complement strand
CGCGCGCAAGTGTTGGGCGTCATTCGCTGGTAGTGCACCAAAAAGCGCTGTCTGCATGAAGCCTTCTACAGCAGTCCCGCCATGTAGATCGGCAGTTTGACCACGTCATTTTCCACAACCAGCGGTTTCGGATGCAGCACGTATCTGGTGCCGACCTTCTTATCGAATTTTGCCTTGAATTTGTCTAACGAGACCGTGCGGTAGCGTTTCGATGACTTGACCTCGATGGGGCTGACCCTGTACTTCATTGCCGCGTTCTCGTACGGTTCGACGATGAGGAAGTCGATCTCCATGCGGTTCGACGGGTCGTCGCGATCGCTGCGCGAATAGAAGAACAGCCGGTGCCCGTTGACCCGGAGAAGCTGTGCAACGACGTTCTCCGCGAGCATGCCCTCGTTGATCTCGATGCGTTCTAGGAGGATGTCCCGGTACAGGTTGCTTCCGGTCTGTTCCGAGTCGGCCAGGGCGAGCGTAGTGAGAAGCCCTGTATCGGCGGCGTAGCATTTGACCGTCGAATGGTCCTCGCTAATGCTCAAGCCCACGCTCGGATCGGTGGAATTGAAACAGTCGTTGGTAATGAACGCATCGGAAAGCCAGAAGAAGGCGTCCTCGTAATCGCGGGTTTTCGCTTTCTCTCCCAGCGATGTGATGTTGAACTTCTTCTCCTTCTTGGAAAGCTGACCCACCAGGTTGTCGAAGATGCGCGTGATGCGTATCCGGTCGCTGCCGCCATGCTTGGAGATGTCCTGCCTGTACAGTCGGAGGATGTTCCGTTTGACGTTGTCGACTTTGCTGAAATCATGGGTCTCGACGTACTTCGACACAGCCTGGGGCATGCCTCCGACCAGCATGTATTCACGGAATAGCCGCATGGCTTTCCTGTGCAGCGAATCGGGGAGCGGCCTGCGCTTCTTGAACGAGTCCGCGATGAGCGTGGACAGTGGCTTTTCTCCCAAAGCCCAGAGGAATTCATCGAAATCCATGGGATTCAGGCGGATCGACTCCTCCTCTGATGGAATGAGGATGTCCTTGACGTTCTCGCGGATGGAGACGAGCGAGCCTGTCTCGATGTAGTCGTAACGCCCGTCAGCCACCAGCTGCTTGATGGCCTCGCGGGCCTTCGGGTACAGCTGCACCTCGTCGAAAATGATGAGGCTATCCCTCCTGTGCAGTTCCACTCCGTAGAAGGATGACAGGTACATGAAGAACGCGTCGAGGTCGTTGCGCAGGTCGACGAAGTAGCCCAGCACGTCATCGGGGGCTTTCGAGAAGTCGACGAGCATATACGACGCATAGTTCCGTCGTCCGAATTCCTCCGCGATGGTGCTTTTCCCGACGCGCCATGCGCCCTCGATGAGCAGGGCTGTGCTTCCTTGGGAAGAATCCTTCCAGGAAGCCAGTTCTTCGTACGCTTTTCGTTCGAAAGTTTCCATGTCTCACCGTCGTAGATACACCAAATCAAGGGTAATAACATGCTTAATTATACACCAAATCAAGGGTAGGCGAAGTGCTATTTATACACCAAATCAAGGATAACTAAGGTGTTGTATGTACACCAAATCAAGGGTAATGTAATGGTGGTTTGCTGATCGGCTTGAATTAGATTTCTGACAGGTGGTCTTATATATGGCAGATTCTGGCGTTCGTCCGGACGTATTTCGCTTATATGTGGCAGCTCGTTTTTGTGACAGACCGGTTAGGGGGTAATTGTGTACCCTCTAACTGCGGTTTTTCTGGAATGAACTGCCATACATAGGCGAGATGCCTCCGGTCAGCCTTCCGAATCTGCCATCTATAAGCCAGTTTGTGGAATCGCTTTATGGCTATGCACCCCTGCGATGCGATTGAATATCCGCGGCAAGGCAGGACGAAGAAGACCGGTAAGACGCCGAGTTCAAGTTCAACATCTCGAAGTAAGTGTTTCTCTGGCTCCCCTCTTTGAGGGGAGCTGTCGCTACAAGCGACTGAGGAGCGGCACGGATAAGGCCTGAGAAGTCGTCTTCTCGGGCCTTTGTCATGACATTGTTCTGCAAGGACTGGCTGCTGCAGCAGCATAATGTGTGTTTTATTATTCGGCCTTGGCGGCTTGCTGATCAATCCAATTGTTGACGTCGGTGACCGCCTCGTCAAGGGTTGCTTTGGCGGCTTTGTAGTATTTGGAATCTACAGGTTGGCGATTTCCGCTCCGAATGGCCAGGGCGCAAGCTTGGCCATCTTGAACGACTGGAGGCCGAACGGGATGCCGATGATGGAGATGCACAGAATCAGTCCCACCAATGCCCATCCGATTGCGATGGCCAACCCACCAAGAATGATCCACAGGATATTGCCGAGAACTCGCATGATTTGCCCCTTTCCGATTCCGGTCGATGCCTCGCATGTCCGGCTTCACTATTTTGCCAGACATCATGACGGAAACACGAGACGCAACCCTTGGCTCGCCCCTGATTCATCCTCGGACCGCTACCCAGGCGGATCGTATGCGGTAAGCCCAATCCTTTTGTAAAGATTTTGTGTATTGTCGGGCATGCGTGGGTTTCACCGTCGATTTGAATGATGATAGGCTTCTCGATGTCTGCCGTACGAAGACCCATCAAGGAGATGCCATGAACCTGTATCGCTACGCGATGTTCATCGCACGCGCCTGCCGTGGGTCGTTCGTCGGCAATGTTCTGTTTGCCAATCCACAAATGGCCCTATTCTCGATGCTGGTGTAGCGGGGACACGCCTTATGCCGGGATGTACCGATGGCCCATCCGCAGTCGACGTCGCATGAATCGCTCACCATAGCCATCAACTTACGCAAAGCCGCGAATCGTTTGCCGTATATGAATGCGGAACGGATGGCGGCTTTTCCTTTACCCCGGACTCATCGGTGTCCCCGCGTCTTGACACAAGTATGGGGCCGGATCGCCCACACATGCCGTTACCAACAGAAGGAAATGCTGTGACCTCACAGAAAACCGCGGAATTCGGGTCCGCCGCCAGTTCCGTAAAGCCTATTGATTCGCACGCCCGATTCATCGTCGTGGGCGTGATCGTCGTCGGCTCGTTCATCGCGCTGCTCAACCAGACCGTCATGTCACCGGCCTTGCCGGCACTGATGCGTGATTTCAATATCACCACCGGCACCGTGCAGTGGGTGACCAGCGTCTACATGCTGGTCTCGGGCATCATGGTGCCGATTTCAGGCTATCTGATTGATAAATTCTCCACCCGAAAGCTCTTCGCCGGAGCCCTTGCCACTTTCATGGTCGGCACACTGCTGTGTGCCGTCGCGCCGAATTTCATGCTGTTGCTCGTCGGACGCATACTGCAATCCGCCGGCTCCGGCGTGCTGTTGCCATTGGTCGCCGTAGTGCCGATGCTCGTCTATCCGCCGGATAAGCGCGGCACCGCCATGGGCATGGCCGGTATCGTCATGGCCGCCGGCCCGGCTATCGGCCCGGTTGTCGGTGGTCTGGTGATTGACAGTTTCGGATGGCGCCCGATGTTCATTGGCATCGCAGTCGTGGCACTGGTCATCCTTGTCGGAGGCACGATGATGCTCAAGAACGTCAGCGAGTTGAAGAACCCAAAGCTCAACATCCTGTCCGTGATCCTTTCGACCATCGCGTTCGGTGGCCTGCTCTATGGCTTCTCGTCCGCTTCCACGATGGGATGGGCCAGTCCGGTCGTCATTATTTCAATCGTCGTTGGTCTTGTGGCCTTCGTCGCATTCGTATACAAGCAAGTCAAGCTCGATGAGCCATTGTTGCGCGTTGACACCCTTGCCACCCGCAACTTCCGCAACTCCGCGATTCTGGTCACTCTGATCAACGCCGCAGTCGCCGCAACCAACGTGACGTTGCCTATCTTCATCCAGAATGTGCTCGGCCAATCCGCCACCGTCACCGGCATGGTCATGCTGCCCGCCGCGGCGGTCGGCATCATCCTGAGTCCGGTCGCCGGTGCCGCATTCGACAAATTCGGCCCGCGCGGCGTGGGCATCGGCGGCCTTGCGCTCATGACCATCTCTCTTGGTCTTCTCGGCACCATCAACACCAGGACATCAGTGCTGTTTGTCGCCGTGTTCTGCGCATTGCAGGCATCCGGTCAGGCTATCGCCAACATGCCGATCAACACTTGGGGCGTCAACGCTTTGCCGAACGACATGATCGCCCATGGCAACGCCATCGCCAACACCGGCCGCCAGATCGCGGCAGCCATTGCGACCTCGCTTCTGGTCACCGCAGAAACATCCGTGACCGCCTCGCACATGTCCCAGGGTGTGAAGTCCGCCACGGCCAGCGGCATCGCGTTCTCCTACCTGCTGTGCGCCGCCATCTCGCTGGTCGCCCTGATCATCTGCATCTTCACCGTCACCAGCCGTGCCAAGGAGAAGGCAGCACGCAACGCCAAGGCCTACGAGGCGCAAGCCTCCGCCGAAGTCGCGGCCGAAACCACTGAAGGCCAGCCCGCCGAGCATCACTACGCCGGCGCATACGTGGCCCCCGCCGCCTCCCTGTTCAAGCAGGCCCAGGAACAGTCCATCGGCGGGATCATGGACGATCAGCCCTACAGCTGCCTGGACAGCGATGACATCACGCATGTGGTGCGCGAGTTCATCCGCCTCAACGTCTCCAGCCTTCCCGTGGTGAACGGCGATGGCAGGCTCGTCGGCTTCGTCAGCGACGGCGATGTCCTGAAATCGATTGCCACCTATGAATCCCGTACGGTTCCCACCGGCACCGGTTCGACGATGGTGGTGTTCGACGACGAAACCGTGGCCTCCAAGGTGCAGGCGCTCTCCGGCAAGAAGGTGATGGACATCGCCACGCGTAAGGTCGTTGCCGCCACGCCCGACCAGCATGTTGGAGAGGTGGCCCGAATCCTCGCCAAGAAGCAGTTCAAGAAACTGCCGGTGGTGGATGGTGATGGCAGACTCGTCGGTGTGATCCGCCGTAAGTCCGTGATGGAACATGCCTTCGACGCGCTGTTCCCAAAGGATGATCGGTGATTCGGCGTCATCATCGCTGAATAGAATGAATGGAATATGAGGCTTCCCTTCTCGCGGGGGAAGCCTCATTGCTTTGTCCGCGGAGTCTTACGGCACCTGCGCAAGGGCAACGTCACGCCTTCATGATGCACTATTGAATAGTGTGTTCCTATCGTTGCATGGTGACGCTAACGCATGGCGTCACGATACTGAAGCCTGCCATCTAACGGCGGGTACGGCTCGTTGCTGGAGTCGTGCACGCATACGCGCGTCGGCGTGCGTATGCCGTGATGTGACCTTTGTAGTGGAATTGAAGAATTGAGAACACTCGTATGTCTTCTAGTCAAAAAACAACTGAACCAACTGTGCGCGAAACACCCGAGGTTTCCGACGATGACAATGTGAATGCGCGCGCAGCGGTCCATAGCGCGAACAAACCCGGTGCCGCCTATGCCGCAGCAGTGGCCAATGAGGAATCCGAGCGTGCGTGGATCCGCCGTGTAGTGCTTCTACTCACTGGCCAGGCGTTCTCACTGCTGGGCTCCAACATCGTGCAATATGCCATCTGGTGGTGGATTGTGATGCAGACGAACAGCGGCATGGGTATGCTGCTGGCCACGTTGTTTGGCGTGATGCCGCAGGCGATCGTCTCGATTTTCGGCGGCTCCTGGGCCGACCGTCACAGTCGCAAGTTGCTGATTATGCTGCCGGATATGGTGATTGCTGTGGTCACCGTCGTGCTGTCGCTGAGCTTCGCGATGGGATGGGTGAGTCTGACCATGATTTTCGTGGTGCTGTTCATTCGTTCGGCGGGCGGCGGTGTGCAGACGCCCGCTGTGCAGTCGTTCATACCGGATGTTGTTCCCTCGGGCAAACTATTGCGCGTCAACTCAATATACGGCGTGATTAATTCGGCGAATATGATTGTGGCACCTGCGGTGGCTGCTGTGCTTATCAACACAGTGCCGCTGTGGTCGATTCTGTTAGTCGATGTGACCACGGCCATTATCGGCGTCGGCTTTGTGGCGTTGATCAAAGCGCCGAAGAAGAGCGCGGAACATGTTGCGAGGCGTATGGCTGAAGCGGAGAATAGCGGGCAACCCGCACTCGAACCGATGTCGGATGCCAATGCTGATCGTTCGCTGATTGCCGGCGTCCGTCGTGTGTTTGCTGACTTGAAAGATGGCTTCAGCTACACATGGCGCCGGGCGAACCTGCGCAACGTGGTGCTCGGTGACACCTTGGTGTGCTTCGTGGCCGTGGCGCCGATGAACCTTACGCTGTTGCTCATGACCCGCGAATATGAGGGCATCGATTTGAATCTCGGATTCATCAACCTGACCACCGCCTCCGATAAACTCGCCGCCAACGAGCTGGGATGGAGCATCGGTATGCTGCTCGGCGGCGCGCTGATGTCTACCATCGGTGCCAAGCTCATCCGCAACAACATGCGCGTGGTCGCCTTCGGCATCACTCTGGTGGGCGTCTCCGTCGTTGGTCTTGGCGTGGTTCACAATCTGCTGGCGTATTTGCTGATTGATGTGGTGAACGGTTTGGCTTCGGCCATCTGCATGGGCCCGATGCGCACCATCATCCAGACCGAGGCCGATGAGAAGATGGTGGGCCGTGTATTCGGCCTTGACACCACCATGAGCACACTCAGCATGCCGCTGGGTATGTTGATCTTCGCGCCGTTGGCCGACGTGATCCCGATTTCGCTGGTGTTCATCATCGGCGGTGTGCTGACTCTGCCCATCGGCATCTATCTGTTCGGCCAGGCGCGCCACAACACCAGTGCACAGGTGACTCGGACACAAGCCTGACAGTCGCCTGACAGCCACCTCGCAGGCGCAAAGTCAACTACCCTATTTGCGCATACAGATCGTAAGATGCATACTTCGGTAGATCGTAGACGGTGATCGAGAATGGTGCGGATCGGCCATTGCCCGGCCAATCCACGAATGTGATATCTCCATAGATGATTGCGTTCTGTGCGTTGCGCAGTACTAGGGAAATCTTGATTTGCTGCCCATCGGATGGCTTGAATCCGTCTGTTGTGGCGCGGACCTCGCCATTGAACGTCGTGCCGCCGTCCCTGTTGTCTATTTTGGATGTTCCGCTGATGGGGAAGGTAGCGGTTCCTTGAGCCTCGGTGACGTTGTACGTATCAGGGCTAAGCACAACGAAATCTACGGTGGCCGGGGCCGTGCCCTCGCCCGCTTGGCCGGCGTCATATACAGTCTGATTCGGGAATGCCATATTCAGTGCTTGCGTCTGCGAGAACACGATGGAACCGTCTTTGGCCCGCCCCGTAATGGTAATCTGCGGATACTGCACCTGCTGGGTCGTACTGGTGTTGCGCAGGGCGAAAGCGTAGTGGACATACCCTTGCTGGTTCGCCGACCAGCCGGATTCCACTATTTTCAGAGGATTATCGGTGACGGTGTCTTGGCCGTTTCCATCAGCGCCGTCAGTGCCGCCTACTCCGCCCGTGCCATTGGCATTGTCGGTTCCTGCCCCGTTCGAGGAGTGCCCGCCATCGGCCTTATCGGTTGATTGGCTGCTGGATTGTGTCGAGGAATCGGGTGATGTTGCCGACCCGATAATGCCAAGTTGGCCTGCCAACACAATGCCTCCCGCAATAGCGGCGACCACCAGCGCCGCTCCGACGATGGACCACAGCACGATGGCGCGTTTGCTCAAGTGCAGACGCCGGAATAGTCGAGACGCCGACGCGCTGCCGTTCGTTGTTCTCGTTGATGGCGGATTTGCCGATGATGCGTTCGGTATGGGCGGATTGGACTGGGAGAACAGCGCCTGGCGAAACTCTTGGATGCTCTGTGGCCGTTTGCTGGGCTCGAATGCGCACGCATAGCCGATGACGGCGCGTAGTCGAGCCGGTACTGCGGCATCATCGGCAAGTCGCTGCTCGTAGTCGCTGGCATCGGGATATACGCCGGTCAGCATGAATCCGAGTAGCCGGCCCAGCGAGAATACGTCGGAACGCGCGTCGGTTTTGGCAAAGCCATATTGCTCAGGCGAGGCGAATCCGTAGGTGCCAAGCGCCGTGGTATCCCGTGAACGGTTGCTTGCCTCTGACCGGATGCGCGCAATGCCGAAATCGATGAGATGCGCGCCATCCCGAGCCAGGATGATATTGGCCGGCGTGATGTCGCGGTGGATAACGCCGTGCTGGTGAAGCTCCTGCACGGCTTCGCAAATTTGGTCGATAAGCTGCACGGCCACATTCGGCGCAAGCCGCCCGTTTTCCTCCGCAATTTGCGCAAGCGTGCTGCCCGGCACGTAATCGTAGACGATGACGAACCGGTCGGGCAGCTCGTACGTCGCTTCCACACGCGGCAGACGATTACTCTGGCAGGCGCTGAGCGCCGCCCACACATTGCGTTGCGCTAGGGGAGAGGGAATCTTCTTGCGTACGAACGGGCCGTTGCCGTCAATGCTCACCAGTTCGGTGACGCCGGAAGGTCCGCGAGCAAGCGTGCGCTCAACATGGTACGCATCGTCGATGCTCATCGCATGCATCGCTTGCTTATCGTCCATGTCTCTCCTTGATGCCCTCTTACTTGCGTCTCACTGGTGAGTGTTGTTGGGCCGAATGTCGTCAATCGGCCGGCAGCAACGTCGCCTCTCCCATACGATACAACTCGTCGTCCGTGGCAATGCGGTCGAATCCATTGCGTATACACCAGATGATAATCGCGTCGCGTCGCTGTTTGCACCACAGTTCGGAAACGCCTGCAAGACGAAGTAGCCGTTGGGTTTCACGTAATGTGCACTTGAGACCAAAAGCCAGCATAATGGCGTGATCTCGGCCGGGGCGGCTTTTGCCGGAGAAAATGTCATAAACCACTGTGGCGTTGAGGCCGGATGCCCGCACCACGTCGGCTCGTCTCAGGTCATGGGCTTCCATACGGTCGAACAGATAGTCGGTCAGCGTGCGTGCGCTGACGAGTCCCTCATCGAGATACTGCTCAATGCTGGCGCTGGCGAGCAGCCGATCCAACAGTTCCTCGGTCAAATGTTCTTCGGGGATGTCTGCCATTGCCCATGCTCCTTGTCGCTGTGTTGCGGGTGCTGTGCTGCGCCAGCGTACGCGGTTGCTCGATTCCCAGCGTACAGGACGCCGACTTTTCGGAAACACGCCGAAAAATTCAGTTGTCAGCTGATGTATGGCCCGCGCGTGTCGCCGACAATGGTCGATGCCATCCGTGTAGGTGCGGTGGCGGAAAGGATGTTCATGCGCGGTATCAAGCATCGACAATAAAGCTAACATGCATACAAAATGCTAATTTGCGTACATAATAACAACGCCATACACTGGTTTCGATGTATCGCAGAGCAAAGCGAGCAATAAGAAGGGACGCAATGATGAGCGAACGATACCGGCTTGCCATGGCAGTCGGATTGACCGTAACGGTTGCCGGGCTTGCCTCTTCTGTGCTGGTAATGCTGCTGCTTAAGGAAAGAAGGGCATCATGACAACGCCATTTGATCAACAACCTCAGCCGGTTCCACCGTCCGAAGGCACGAATGACGCACCGGAAGATCGCGCGAATGCGCCTACCGTGCCGAATACTGTACCGGCTGGCCAACCGAACGTAGCGTCTGATGGTGCTACCACCACTCCGATGGCTCCGGCTACGGCATCGCAGCGGCCCGCCGGCGCGCCATTTGATCGTGTATATGCGGTCAGTCCGCAACAGCTGTTCCAAGTTATTCACGACCAGCTGACTACTGGCGCCACGTTTACCTTGGATAACGAAAACACCCAGACCGGAGCGTTTTCCTTCCACTCCTATGATGGGGTGAACTGCACGCTAACCGTAGTCCCGCAGGGTGCGGCAGGGGCCGCCATTCGTCTGGAGGCGACTGGAAACGAAAGCGCCAAGCGCGTTGATGAGTTCCTCGCCGCTCTGGACAAGCGTATTGGTGTGGCTCCTGCACCCGCCACACATGGTGCCGGTGCTGCCACTGGTTTTGCTGGTGCCGCTGCGCCTGCCGTGCTTGCTCCGAATGCACAAGGGGTGAAGAAGACTTCCAAGCTGGCTGTGTTCGCCATTATTTGGGGAGTGTTGTTCGTACTCGCCCAATTTGTGGATGTTTCTGGCCGATCCTGGGGCGGACTGCTGTTCGCCACGGTGATTCCGGCACTGCTCTCAGGCTTCGCCGTATACGTGACCCGCCCGAGTGGCAAGGTGCAAGGCCGAGTGCTGGCCTGGGTGGCAGTCGGTATCACCGTTGTGGGTCTGGTAATCGGTGGCGTGTTCGTAATTCGTGACGGTGCGAAGGCCAAGGCTGATCGGGCGGAATTGGAAGCATCGCTCGCCACCAAGTGCGAAGCATATTCATGGCCGGAGTCGGATATCGCGGCGCTGCTGCCGCAGCCGAAATCCACAAAGGGTGAAATTAAAAGCGAGTCTTCGGACTATTTCTCCATCGAGGTGTGCGATACCGACGCCAAGCAGTATGCCGACTACGTCAAGTCCGTGCAAGACAACGGTTTCACCGTGGACTATAGCAAGTCCGCTGACATCTTCAATGCCAAGAACGCCGATGGATACAGTGTGAGCGTTTCTCGTAACACTGACGACGAAACCATCATGTCCATCACTATCCAGGTTCCGGAAAAGAAGGAAGATACGTCTACGGACGGCGACGCCGCGAAGCAGGATGATAAGAGCACTGATACGGGCACTGATTCCAGCGATGCCAACAAGCAGAGCGACCAGTCTTCGGATCAGAAGGCGCAGCAGAACACCAATGACAGTGCTGACTTCAAGTCCACGATGGACAGCTACGAGGCCTTTATCGATGAGTATGTTGCCTTCATGAACAAATATCAGAAATCCGACAACGTGGTCAGCATGGCTACCGACTATGCCAGCATGATGAAGCGTTACTCTGAGTTCTCCCAGAAGGTAGACGCCATTGACGAAAACTCCCTCAGCAGTGAGGATTCGGCCTACTACACCGAGGTCATGACTCGATGCGCGCAGAAGCTCGCATCGGTGGGCCAGTGATCAGACTGGCGTATCGAGGTAACGGTTTTCCAAGAAAGGAACGATGACGATACATGGGTATACGCGGCAGACAGTATACGCCAATGGATGAGCCGGTCTTCAACAAGGCCATCCCCGGAACGGAGGCTCTGGCCGGGGCGCTGAAGGACACTTTTGGCGCATTCCGTAGTGGGCTTGGGATTACCGAACCCGTGGTTTCGGTGAATTGTGAAGGTTGTGGCGCTCCGCTTTCCGGTCATCGCAAAGAAGTCGTTCGATGCGAATACTGCGATCGCGAAACGCAGCTATAGCCAACATGCCAGCATAACGGCCGGTCTTGCGATTGCATAGTCGCAAGACCGGCCATGTGCATTGAGATATCGAGGAAAACAGATGGCAGTTATTAAGGCGTTCGCCGGCGCGCTCGGCGGTACATTCGCGGACCTGTGGCGTGATATCATCACCGCTGGTCCGTTCACGGAACACACCGTCGTTGTGCCGGGCATTCCCCGCGGAAGCAACAACGATCGCGGTTCGAATGAATACGGTTCCGAGGGAATAATCACCAATGGTTCGCGTATCTATGTGCCAGAGAATACTGCGGCGTTCATTTTCTCTGAAACAGGTATCGAAAACGTCATCACCGAGTCGGGCGGTTATGAATATCGCAACGGGGAACAGAGCGTGCTCGCCGGAGACGGCATCGGATCGTTCTTCAACCAGGTCGCCGATCGATTCACCTTCGGAGGTCAGCCTGGCCGCACCAAATATGTGGCCTTCGTCAACCTGCGTGAGATTCGTGGCATCAAATTCGGCACTTCTGCGCCGCTGGTGTATAACGACCGGTTCTATGGCGTCGATTTGGAAATTCGCGCACGCGGATCCATGTCGCTAAAGGTCACTGATCCAGTTCGATTCGTTCGTAACTTTGTGCCTGCCACTACCGTGTCGTATTCATTCGATGATGAAGGGCCACGTAGGCAGATTCTGTCCGAATTCGTACAGTCGTTTATTGTGGCCATCAATTCGTTGTCCAATGAATATCGTATTTCGCAATTGCCCGGCAAGGCGAATGACATCGCAGCATGCGTGCGTGGCGATCGAGCCAATGCCGGTACATGGAATGATCGTTTTGGCTTTGAAGTGTCCAGCGTGGGCATCGAAAGCATCGAGTTCACCGAGCAATCACGTCAGCTCGTGCAGCAGTTCGCCTCGAATAAGATGAATGTTGCCGCATACGAGGGCGTTTCCCAACAAGCTGGCAATATGGCTGCCCAGCAGCGCATTGCGCAAGGTATTCAAGACAACGGCTTTGGCGATGGTGGCATGTTGCTGGGCATGAATATGGCACAAGCCATTAATCCTATGACGGCCGCCCCGGTTCAAGCGCCGGCGCCTGCGCCGGCGCCGGAAGCCGCTGCTCCCGCCTCTCACACGGCATCCATGTCTGTGGAAGAACAAGTCGAGGCGATGAAGAAATTGAAGGAATTGGTTGATATCGGCATTCTCTCCCAAGAAGAATTTGATGCAAAAAAGCACGAAATTCTCGGCCTATAAACGGCGCATTCATGCAACTCGAAATAGTTGATAATGAAGGAAACGCTGGTGCGACACGGACAAAATGGTGCTCAGGGCTTCGAACTGGGTTGTCCAATCCGTTTCGATATTTCGGCGACTCAGCGCTTGTTCGGGCCGCCGTCCGGGAACATCAAGTAGGTGATGATGCCGGCGGCGGTTCCACTGGCCAATGCGCCGGTGATGACGGCGAGAGCCTGCATCGCCGTGCTGAGCGTGGGCTTGCCCGTTGCGGCAGTCTTTGAAGCCTTCAATGTGGCGGCACTGGGCTTGCGTTTCTCGGTGGCGGCGTTGTCGGCAACGTTGCCACCGTCCGTATTGACTGGGGCATTGTCGGCAACGGCCTCGCCGTCCTGCTCTTGGGCGCGCCGTTCGCGAATGCGTTGCTCAATGGGATCGTCGACCAAAGTCTGGATGATGCGTGCCAGATCGCGGTCTCAGACTGCATCCCACTTACCGACGTCCAACAATTGGGGGTGCGGTTCAGTTCCGTGAAAAACACTCTTGTGCTTTGCTTCGTTTCCTGCTATGTGTGAAAACATGGATAATACGCATGCTCGCCGCTTCGATGACACGGTGCGGCGTCGGGCGGGGGAGCGCGGCGCCATCATGACGCTGCGCGACTGTCCGCGCGCCATGCGCGTTGTCGTGGACGGCATCGACCTGGATGACCGGCACCGGTTCCGCCTATGTGAGATAGGATTGGCTCCGGGCGCGGGTTTACGGGTCATGCAGCGGAGCGCTTTCGGCGGAAGGGTCGTCGCATTCGGAAACGAACGTGTCGCGGTGGACGGCGGCACCGCGCGTGCCGTCCGGGTACGGTTCGCGCGGGATGAACAT
>ENA-ORTW01003413-ORTW01003413.1-human-gut-metagenome-genome-assembly--contig:-NODE-3413-length-13510-cov-3.528502_pt1 | contig 13510 bp, 10 predicted proteins | sample MGYA00242072_ERZ509193 | MGnify/ENA primary metagenome ERZ509193 (study PRJEB26280, sample SAMEA2338813) | human gut metagenome | biome: human gut; feature: human-associated habitat; material: faeces... | reverse complement strand
GGCGCCGCTCCGCATGGAGGCGAAGGGCGCTCCGGCGCTGCCGCGCTCGGTGTCGTTCCTGCAGGGCTATCACGTTTCACGGCCCTCGGAGCTGGCACTGGATAAAAACTGGGCGAACGCAGAGCCGGAGCGCAGCATGGCGGTCCCGATCGGCGTTCGCGGCGACGGCACGCCGTTCCTGTTCGATATTCATGAAAAGCGGCACGGGCCGCACGGCCTTGTCGCGGGCACGACCGGCTCCGGCAAGTCCGAAATGGTGCAGTCCTGGATCCTGTCGATGGCAGTCCGCTTCCCACCGGATGTGGTCAGCTTCGTGCTGATCGACTTTAAGGGCACCGGCCTGCTGCTCCCGTTCCAGAATCTGCCGCATCTTGCCGGACGCATATCCGATCTGGATACGAGCATCGGCCGGAACCTCATCGCGCTCGAATACGAGCTGACGCGGCGCAAGGAGCTGCTCGACCGCTGGAAGGTCAGCAATATCTCCGATTACAGACGGCTGCTGCGCGAGGGCAAGGCGGATGAGCAGCTGGGATATCTGTTTATCGTGATCGACGAGTTCGCGGAATTCAAGAACCGGTTCCCGGAATTTATGCAGGCGGTCAATCGCGTGTTCGCGGTTGGCCGGACGCTGGGTGTCCATATGATCCTTCTGACGCAGAAGCCCGCCGGTGTTGTAGACGATAAAATGAACGCGAATACGCGCTTCCGCTGGTGTTTGAAGGTGGCAAACGCCGCAGACAGCCGGGAGATGCTGCACCATACCGACGCGGCGCAGATCACAACGCCGGGCCGCGCCTATGTGCAGGTGGGCGAGGACGAGGTCTATGAGCAGATCCAGTCCTATTGGAGCGGCGCACCCTATCAGCCGTTCCGCGAGACTGCGGGGCAGACGGGCGGACAGACGGCTGTAGTGGACCTGTACGGGAACCGCCATTGCTACGAACCGGAAAAAACAACGGGATACCGCTCCGAACGAAAGGAGATCAATGCGGTCGTGGACTATCTGGACCGCTATTGCCGGGAGCGCGGCGTGGAAAAGGCGCGGCAGCTCTGGACGGCAAAGCTGCCCGAGCAGCTGCGTCTGCGCGACGTCGTCTGCGCGGCGTTCGACGGCGCGCATTGGGAAACGCAGCAGCAGGGCCTGCGGACCGTCATCGGCCTTCTGGACGATCCTGCGGCGCAGTCGCAGCGCCCGATGTCGCTGAACTTCTCGGAATCCGGAAGCTATGCAGTCTACGGTGCGCCTGCGACCGGGAAAACGACGCTGCTGCAATCGGCGGTCATGTCCCTTTCCCTCTGCTATTCTCCGGAGCAGGTGCACCTCTATCTGATGGACTTCGGCGGCGGGAGCCTCCGGCTGTTCCGGGAGCTGCCGCACGTCGGCGGCATCGTGGACGGAGACGACGCGCAGAAGCAGAGCAAGCTGACGACCATGCTCATCGACACGCTGGATCGCCGGAAGAAGCTGCTTGCCGGACAGGGCCTCGTCAGCATAGACGCTTACCGGGAAGCCACCGGCGAGCAGCTGCCATGGATCGTGCTTCTGCTGGATCACGTTGCGCCTGCGCTGGAGCTGTACCCGGATATCGACGGCTTTTTGCAGACGCTCGTGCGGGACGGCGCGGCCTGCGGGATGTATCTGCTGGTCAGCGCTGGCGCGGTGAACGCGCTGCCGTACCGGATCAGCCAGCACATCAAGGCGGCTGTCTGCCTGCGGATGACGGACCGCGGCGATTACGCGCAGATCGTCGGCAAAACGAACGGTCTGGAGCCGGAAAATCTGGCCGGACGCGGTCTGGTCAGAAGCACTCCGCCGCTGGAATTCCAGACGGCGCTTCCCGCAGCGGGAAAACGGGAGATCGACCGCGTCAATGAGATCCGGCGGCTTGCCGGGCTGATGCGCGGGGCATGGACAGGCGCCTGCCCGCCGCCGATCCCGGTGCTGCCGGAGGTCGTGGACTGGCGGGAATATCCGTCGGAGCAGATCCTCTGCGGTCTTACGGAGCAGTCCGTGCAGCCGTGCTTCGCCGCGCTTGCGCAGGAGCAGTTTCTGCTGATCTCCTGCGCGCAGGACGGAAGCAGTACCGTTCAGGCCATTTTTGCGCAGGCCGCAGAAAAGCTTGCGCCTGCGAAGCACATTGTATTTCACGGCGCGCAGGCGCAGGCTGCGGCGGCGTTTGACGGTGAGATCGCCGCGCTGATGCCGGAGATGCAGAAAAGAAAGGACGCGAGCGCCGGGAGCACGGACTGGCCGTGGATCCTGATCTGCATTGACGATCTGAAGCGCTGCATCGATTCGATCAACGACCAGACGCTGCGGCGGCTGGCCAGCATTCTGGTCCTTGGCAAAGGGCTGCGCGTCGCGGTGATCGTAAGCGGAAACGCGGCGGACATTACAAAGCTGTCCGCTTCGGGCGAGCGCTTCACCATGGAAATGACCGGAAAAACGACCCTTCTGCTTGGCGGAAGCGCGCAGGCGCATATGTTTGCCCGGACCGATCTGGCGTACAGCGCCGCGTCACAGGATGCAGGCGCTGGCATGGGCTATCTGGTTCAGGATGGCCATGCGGTCAAGCTGAAGGCAGTACAAAAATAGAGGAGATAGAGGAGGCAGAGAAAATGGAGCGGAGCAGGCTCTCGATCAGAGCGCTGGTCGTGCTGGCGTCCGAATTGGGCGCGGAGCATCTTTTTGGCGTGCGCGACCCGTTTATGATGATGGATCACGAGCAGATCCGGGCGGCGTATGAAGTCTGCCTGGAGGAGCTGGAGCAGAGCGGCGCGATCACGCGGCAATTTGAAGGCGCGGCGATCGTGCGCGGCGATCTGCGGCGGCTCATTGAAATCTGTGCGGAATGCGACTTGTATCTGACTGTCGATGCGGTCAACTGCGGACAGGCGGAGCCGTCCGTCGTATTGTACCGGCAGGGGAGCTGCTGGGCGCAGCTGACAAAGGATGGCGAGCTGGCAAGCCTGACCGGAGCTGCGGACGGGGAAATAGAAGAGCTGGCGCTTGCAAGGCTGATGGAGTGCTGCAAAGCGCAGGAAGCACCTGAGGCGCAGACGCACTGGAGCCTTACAAACGAGCTGCTGCAGCACTGTCTGAAGGACACAGACGCAGGCCGGGCAGAGCTGTTGGCAGCCGGAATGCCGGAGGACGCGGCGGCGCTTCTGCTTGCCGGTCTGGAACGGCGGTGCGGCTATTGCTGCGTGAACACGGTCCATTTGCAGACGCGAACGCTGGAAAGCCTTTGTCTTGTGTACGATTCCGATATGCTGCTCCGGCTGGAGCCCGGCGAGGAGGAGACGGAGGACTGGATCGTCCGCAGGAGCACGCCGGAGCAGATCCGGCGCACGCTGCGTGCGCTGGTACGGGAGGGCGCGCCGCAATGAAGGCCTGTCAGAATGTGATCGTGACCCTGACCATCGGAGACGAGCAGCTGGATGTGGAGCTTCCGGCGTTCCTGCCGGTCGCGGAGGTGAATGCGCGTGTTCTGGAAATGCTCCGCGCCCTGTATCCGCAGGTTTACGGCAGCTGCACTGCGATCCGCCTGTACGACCAGGGAGCGCCCATTGCGGAGTCCAGAACGCTTGCGTCCTGCGGGATCTGGGACGGCGCAAGCCTGCAGGGCCGCGCTATATTGGAGTAATTTGCTGTTTTTAACAAATTACAGCGCCAGTTTTTGTATATTACAACGTATTTGAATTAACATATTGACAAATTATTTTACATAGTGTAAGATAGAACCATCCTGAAACACACCCTTGGAAAGGAGCTTCAGAAATGAGCCTGATCCGCATAGATTATGAAAATGCGCGTGCGCAGGCAAGACAGCTTGAACAGAGCGAGCAGCAATGCAGCCAGATCGCGCAGAGCATTCAGGCGCTCCGGCAGCAGCTTGCCGGCGTGTGGGCCGGAGAAGCCGCCGATACATACGATCAGGCAGCCGAGCGTCGGCTGCGCGAGATCCGAAAGATCCAGGATGAGCTGTCGCGTCTTGCGCACACGATCCGCAAGGCCGCAGATGAGTTTGAAGCCGCAGAAGCACGAACAAAGGCGTCCATGTCCGCGTCAGGCGGGACGGGTTCCGGCGGAGGCGGCGAATGGTAAGGAGGTTGTGCCGGTGCAGATCAAAATTGAATCCGCAGTCGTCCAGCAGGCGCAGGCACGGCTGAGACAGCAGTCGGGCGCGATGCGCGCGGTCGCCGTGAATGTTTCCAGCGTCCTGAACGGACTGGATATGCAGATCGCGGCGACGCAGCAGATCAGACAGTCGCTGGAGGCGCTTTCCCGCAGATGCACGACAGAGCAGACCCAGCTGGAGGCAATGACGCAGATGCTGCTTGCCGCAAGCGACCGCTTCACGCAGACGGACCAGAAGCTCGGCCACAGAGCAAGAGGGCTTGGCGAAGCCGCCGACGCCATTGGCGCGGGCCTCGCGGCCACAACGCTGCCGGCTGTCGCGCTGCGGGGGATCGACAGGCAGAAATGCGCGGACGAGCTGGGAAAGACGTTTGGCCTTCGGACCTCCGAAACCCTGTGCGACGGCGTCAAGCAGGCGGTGGTCAGCAAAAAGAAGGGGTGGTTCTCCAAGCTCAAGGACGATGTCTCGGACTTTGGCAGCGCGGTCAAAACCTCTGTTTCGAACGTCGTCAGCGCGGCAAAGAAAAGCTATCAGAATCACGGGACCGTATATGATATCGTGGAATACGGCAAGGGCGCGGTCAAGATCGGCAAGAGTATTGTCAAAATCGCCGGAGCAGTTGCCGCGTGCAGCACCGTTGCGGGAATTCCGGTTGCACTCTGTATCATTACCAGCGCAGGAAACGATATTGCAAGCGCAAGCGCAGATATAGTCCATGTTGCGCGTGATGAGTACGACGAGGTGGGGGAAACAAATTACCTGAAGGATCTGCTGAAGAAGAATGGCGGAGAGCTGGGCGAAATGCTCGGAAACAAGAAAGCCGGTGAGAAATTCGGCGAGCTGGCCTATACGGGACTGGATATGGTGTCGCTCCTGAAAGGTACGGAGAAAATGCTCAAGTCGTTCGGAAAGCTCAATACGGATCTGACGGGCAAGACCGGATATTCCTTTTTGTGGGGCCAAACCTCGTTTGAAGACGTCATCGGGAATGAGTTCAAATGGTACAAGCCGGATGAATGGCTCCGGAGTAAGTTCATGGACGCTGATTCGACGGCGAATTTCGTGATCGAAGCGGCGAAAAATGTGAAGTCTTTCTATAAGCAAAGCAAAAAATATGTGGATGAGATTCTGGAATTTGCGTTCCGGTAAACACCAGTAAGGGAGGATATGTATTATGTATAAGGATCTGCTGCCGATCGGAAGCGTGGTCGCTCTGCAGGGCGCCACACGGAAATTGCTCATTATCGGCACAATCGTTCATGACGAGCAGACAAACACCACGTATGACTACATTGGCGAACCGTTCCCGGAAGGGTATATCGATGCGGAAACGATGTTCCTGTTCCAGCATGAGGATATTGATTCGGTTCATTTTCTGGGCTACATCAACGCAGAGGTGCAGAGCTATCAGGCAAGCGTGAGAGAAGAGCTGGAGAAAAACGCAGAAAAAGCAGACAGCTGAATTTGAAGTTTAAAATTTATAAAATATAAATAGGAGGAAATGATCATGGCATTGATTCAGATAACACCCGAGGTATTGAATTCCAAGGCGACAGAGGTCCGCAATCTCCGCAGTCAGCACGATGACACGATGGCGCGGCTGCGCTCGCTGATCCTTGCGCTGAACGAGACATGGAAGGGCGAGGCACAGGCTGCGTTCGTCGCAAAATTTGAGAGTATGCAGAGCAGTTTCACAAGCTTCTCTGAAATGCTGGAGGGCTACGCAACGCTGATGGATACGGCGGCCCGCGAGCTGCAGAACACGGATCAGGGCCTGAAGGCGACCATGCAGAGCAGCTTCAACTAAGACAGAATTACAAAGGGGCAGTGCTTCCACGCTGCCCCTTTTGTCTGCGTTATAGATATTTGGAAAAAATGGAGAAAAGTATGAAAAGAATAAAGATGATGTGTTTCCTGCTGGCGCTGCTCGGCTTGCTGAGCGCCTGTTCCGCGCATTCCGTTGACGCTGAGGAGCAGTCCGCGCCGACGTGGCAGTCCCGGTACGATCTGGGCGTGCGCTATCTGTCGGACGGAAGGTATGAAGAGGCGATTCTGGCCTTTACCGCAGCCATCGAGATCGACCCGAAGAACGCGCAGGCGTATGAGCAGCGAGGCGACGCGTACTGGGAGCTGGCGCAGAGCGCGCAGGGCAGCGAACAGACGGATGCATACCGCAGCGCTGCGGAGGATTACGAATCGGCAATGCAGTGGGGGAGCGAGACGGACGAGCTGTACCGCCGCGCGGCGGATGCGTACTACGGTGCGCAGGACTATGAAAAGGCGGAGTCCTATTATGAAAAGCTGCTCGAAAAGGACGAGGATGTGCTTGCGCGTCTGATCGAATGCAGCCGGGCGCTTGGAACCGGGAAGGAGCTTGCGAAGCGGCTGCAGGCGCGTTATCTCGAGACGGGTGAAGAACGATATTTGCAGGCGCTCTGCGAGCTTTGGCCGCAGGAGGCGCTGCGCGCCTATGCCGCGCTGCTTGGCACAGACGGCACAATGGGCTTTGCGCTTGTCGATCTGGATGAGGACGGCACGCCGGAGCTGATCTGCGGCGAAATTGATACGCAGGGGCAGTCTGAGCAGATCGCGCTGACCGATTATACGCTCTATACATGGCAAAACGATCAGGTGATGGAGCTGTACCACGGCTTTGTCGATACCTGGATCAATCCCGATGTTCGCGTCACCACGGCGGGAGCCATTGTCAATGAGGGCCACGGCACGTCTGCCGGTTACGAGCTGCAGTATGTCCGCTGGGACGGCGTGCAGATCGAGCATCATGATTTCTGGAGCTACGCAAAAACCGAGGATGTGTCCGGTGAGCGGGTATGCTACCTCGATGATGTGGAGGTTTCCGAGGCTGTTTTCGACGAGCGCCTTGCAGCCTGCACAGCTGACGACGAATACGTGCTGCACTTCCTTGCCAGCACGCCGGAAAATTGCAGAAAGTACCTGCGCGATTCCATACAGGCCAGCCGGCAGCCGGAACAGCCGCAGCTGAACGAGCAGGAGCTTCTGGCGCTTTTACAGGAGAATCTGGCGTGGCTGAACGCGGTCGAGGATGAACTGTTTTTCGTTGAGCTCCGGGGCGCGTCATGCATGGCTGTTGTTTCCTATGAAAACGGCCAGTACGGAGCGATCAAGCGCCTCGTACCGGAGGGAAACAGCGCGGATATTGAGCAAACGCTTGCCGAAGACGAGGCCATCGATCCGGCGTACCGCTCTTTTTCCCCGATCTCGAACTATTCCAGCAAGGAGCAGATCCTGAACACCCTGCGGGACTATATGGACGTAGACAGTCTGGGCATTATGCAGAACGCTTACGCAACCGTTTCAGACGTGCTGAATGATAACGTTTGGGAATTCAATGGCGGTCTGTATCTGGTTCGCGGCGGGCGCGGATACGGCGTATTTAACTATGACCCGCAGACGCTGAAAATCGTCAGCTTCGATGAAACGACCTGCGAGGCGGAATGTGATCTGATGCGTTTTGGAGATTACTTTGATTCCGTTCAGACCATTTCATTTGAGAAACGCAGCGGCCGGTGGATCATCACGCATATAGAAAAAGCCAATAGCGGCGCAGACCCCTATACCATCACCGCAGAAACCAGAGCGGACCGCAGCCTCTATCCCCGCCCAGAGCGCACCTTGGAGCGCGGCAGCCAGGGAGAGGACGTCAAATATGTACAGGCTATGTTGGTTGTCATGAACTATGATGGCGTGGTCGTGGACGGCGATTTTGGCCAGGCTACGGAAGCGGCGCTGATGCGCTGGCAAAAGAACCATTCACTTACCCAAACGGGCGTTGTCGATGCCGACACGCTGCAGCAGCTTGAGGCTGCCGAGACAGCATGGCTGCTCCGGGAGTAAAGCGGAGCGATGTTGTGGTGACGGCTGGAGAATGGGGCGGAAAATCACAGTTACGGCACAAATGGTGCAAACTTAAATGACGATCTACTTCGCGTCAGAGGTAGCTTCCAAATCGAGAATACATGTATGTCGGACAGAAAATGTAAAACGCGCAGCGGAAAGTTTTATGTGCTTGGTGATGCTTCATCACTGCATGCCGCGCCGCATGGACAGTGAATATGATAAAAGGAGAAATGGAGATGAAACAGTTCACTTGTGTTTTTTTAACAATAATTCTTCTGCTGACGCTTGCTGCGTGTCAAAAAGCACTGGAAGTTGAACCGGTGGATGAAGCACTCGATTGGCAGACCCAATATGACCTCGGCGTGCGCTATCTGTCCGAGGGCAATTACGAAGAGGCCATTCTGGCCTTTGAGGCGGCGATTGAAATTGACCCCAGGAATGCGGACGCGTATCTCAAGCTGGCGCAGGTCTGCGAACAGCGGGAGGATTATGCGAAAGCGCTCCAGACGCTGGAGGCTGGTCTGGAACAGACGGACGACCAGCGCCTGCGGGAGTATATATGGCAGGTCAAGGTCAGTTTGTTGGAAAAGCCGGGCGCGATAGAGGGAACTGCGCTCAATGGAACGGCGGAGGAAGTGGTTTATGACCCTTCGCTGGACGACCCTTACTGCGAAGTCGTGCCGGAGGGATATACGCGGAGCGTGCTTCTTGCGCTGGATGACGTGACGCCGGCTGTGTTCCGGTTTGTGCGGTCAGAGTTCACGCTGCACCGCTACTGCGTGCTGCCGGATGGGCAGATCGAGGACACCGCGTATCAAATGGAGCTGGGACTGGACTATTGCAGCTGCGCGGAGCTGATGCTGTATTACAATGAACGTATGGGCGCCTATTGCTGCGCGTATCTGAACGACATTTCGCTGGCGTATACGGGAATAAACGGGTACTATGCAACGACATACATACTGGATGATACCGGGGCAAGGCTGTACCGGCGCTGGGATCAGGTCTGGCTCGAATGGGACGATGAAAAGCACAGAAATGCTGTTTCCGATATGAGCAGTGCGGGGTGGCCCTATCTGAAGGAGGAGATCATGAATCGGGAAACGCTGCCGTATACCTACTGGATGTTCAAATGCGAATCGTGGATCTCCGGCGGCGAAAGCGCGGCGGAGTGGCGCTACAGCCGCCGCTACTGGACCGCGGAGGAGCTGGAAGCTTACGAAAAAGAGATACGAGGCGAACCGCGCACGCCGGATTTTTCAAAGAAAACCGCAGCACAGCCATCTGACGCAGCGGACGACGCAAACACCAAAGCCTTGCTGACCTACATTGATACGCTGCCATATGACACCATTGCCGACAGTGCGCGGAAGCTTGTAGACGCATACGCGGATATGCTGAACAGCACCGATTCGGGCGAGGGAATTTTCTATCCGGACGAAACAGATGCCAACCGCTTCTGGACGGCAATTTATAACTACGAAATCAATCAGAGGGGATACCTTGATGCCGATGACGTCAATTATTGGATGTACAAAGGTTACCGGATGGATAGCCGTCAAAATGTGCAGGATGTTGCAAATGCGATGTATGGACATATCGTAGAGCTGCCGCCGCGTGATTATGTGCCTAGCTATTGTCCGAAGGACAGTGATACATGCTATTATTTCGGCATAGGCGACCGTGGCGCGGTACAGGTGGCGCTGGACGGCTTCGAACGCTCGGAGGATGGCAGCGCCGTGCTCAAGCTGTCCTATTCTTACCCCATGGATGGCCTATACATGACCGCGCTGGCAAAGCTGCGGGTCAACCCGAATGTAAATCTCGACGGTGAGATCCCGTTTTATTACATGATAGAATCCGTGGAGATCCGGTACGCGTGATCCTGCGCGGACGGGAAAACGGTATGCAATAGGAGAATCGATATGAAACGCTTCTTTTATATCCTTCTGGCAGCGCTGTTGCTGCTGACGCTTGCCGCGTGCGCAAAGACACCGGCAGCCGAATTGACGACCGAACCGGCGGACGAAGCGCCCGACTGGCAGACGAAATACGACCTTGGCGTGCGCTACCTGTCCGAGGGGAAGTATGAAGAGGCCATTCTGGCCTTTACGGCGGCGATTGAGATTGATCCCAAGCGGGCGGAAGCCTTCCTGGGCCGTGGCGACACCTATGAAAAGCTTGTTGATTTGGAGCGGGCTGCGGCAGACTATCGAGTTGCTTTGGAACTTGAACCCAACGCAGATGCGGAGATAAAATTGAAAAAATGGGAAGCGGAACTGTTGTCAGCGCAACTGCAGGACGAGCTTTGGCCGATGGTTCGCGATCTGGTGCTCCCAATGACAGTGGATTCCGTGGTGCTGGGAGAGACGAGCATTGAAACAGCCAAGAGCATTTATGCGTCATATCCCTACGCCAAATCCAACCTGATGAACGATGCTACACAAGACACGGTGTACAATTGCTTTGGTATGGATATGCCAATTCCTGCCGGTTACGAAGAGAATGAATTCGGGTTTCTATTTGCTGCACCCGTGGGTGGAGCTGTCTGCGACATCTGTATAAACCAACCTGGTTTCGTCGCGCTTGGCGCATTGCAGGTCGGGGATGCGGCGGAAATGGCACTGGAATTATTCGGCTTTCCTGAAATGCCGCCACATGTACCCCTCCAATGGATTCTGAAGAATGGTGCACAGCTGGAGTATAATTGGTATAGTGATGACGACTTTACGTTTACTTATCAACTCAATGAGCAGACAGCAACGGTTTACGTTGAAGGTGGAGTTGTGCATTATGTGGGGCTGAAAGTGGAAGATAGTCCTGCATAAGAGACTGATTTTCGATTGGCTTTTTTTGAAAGTGCGTGACGGCAGAGCAAAAGACCAATAAGATAAGTGTGGAAAAACAGAGGAGAAATATGGAATATTCAGTTGATGCGGCTGTTTTGGATGGCTGGAATATAATGCGGCTGCTTGGCGAAGGCAGCTATGGAAAAGTATTTGAAATCGAGCGCAGCGAGTTCGGGCAGACGTACCGGGCGGCGCTGAAGGTGATCACGGTGCCGCAGAGCAGCGCGGAGGTCCGGAGCGTGATCTCCGAGGGTATGAGCGTTTCGCAGGCCGAGGCATATTTTCACGGCATCGTCGAGGAGCTTATGCACGAGTTTTCCATCATGTTCAAGCTCAAGGGCACGGCGAACATTGTAAGCTGCGAAGATTTGCGGGTGCTTGAACATCCGGACGGCATCGGCTGGGACATTCTCATCCGCATGGAGCTGCTGCACCCGCTGCTGCCGTATGTCTATCAGCACCCGATGGCGCGGCGGGACATTATCAGGCTCGGCATCGATATCTGCAAGGCGCTGGAGCTGTGCCAGCGGTACAATATCATCCACCGCGACATCAAGCCGGAAAACATTTTTATTTCCGACAACGGGGATTATAAGCTCGGCGATTTCGGCATCGCGCGGACGATCGAACGCACGACCTCCGGCCTGTCCAAGAAGGGCACGTATAGTTACATGGCCCCGGAGGTCTACATTGGAAAGAAATATGGCTTCAGCGTCGACACGTATTCGCTCGGACTGGTGCTGTACCGGATGCTGAACAAGAATCGCGGCCCGTTCCTCCCGCAGCCGCCGGAGGCAATTACCTATGACAACCGTGAGCAGGCGCTGGCCAGACGCGTGTCCGGCGAACCGCTGCCAAGACCATTTTACGGCGAAGGCCGCCTCGGCGAGATCGTCCTGAAGGCCTGTGCGTTTGACCCGAAGGACCGCTATTCCAGCCCCCAGCAGCTGCGTCAGGAGCTGGAAGCGATCTCCTACGAGGCGCAGGATGCGGCGCTCATCTACCCGAACGGCGACGAGCTGCAGATCGACCCGAGCCGCTACGCGTCGGGGAAGTCCTCCGGCGCGGCGGGAACTGCGGGCAAAACGAATGCGGTGTTTTCTGACCGGCCGCAGCGCACATCCGGCACAAACAGAACGCAGGGCGTCTTCGACGCCTCCGGCGGGGGAGTCCGGCTCCCGTGCGGAAGGAAAAAAAGAAAGCCCACCGGGGGCTTGTCTGGGTGCTGGTGCTTGTCGCCGGTGCGGCGATCGCGGCGGGCAGTCTGCTGCTTTTGCACACGCGGCAGGAAAAGCAGGCGCAGCTTGCCGCCGCGCAGCAGGCACAGGTACAGGAGCAGCAGAATCAGTACGAGGCTCTGATGGAGCAGGGAACGCAGCTATGCGAAACGGACCCGGAGCAGGCGCTGGGATGCTTCGAGCAGGCGCAGGCGCTCTACCCGGAGGAGTCTGCACCTTATATTTCCTACGCCTACGCGCTCTACTGCGCGCAGGACTATGAACGCTGCATTTCCTATATCGAGGACGAGCTGGGGCTTGGAAAGGCCTACGATATCGAGGCGCAGAGCCAGCTGAGCGAAATTCTGGGCGCGGCGTATTTTGAATGCGATGACTATGCCGCCGCGGCCTCGTTCTTCCGGCTGAGCACCGCCGGAGGCGATATCACCGTCAATGCCCAGCGCGATTACGCGGTTTCCCTCGGACGGCTGGGCGATATCGATGCGGCGGGCGAGATCCTGTCGCAGATGTACGCGGCAGGCGCAAGCGGCGACGTGACTGACTACGTACAGGCGGAGATCGACTACGCGAAAAAGGAATATTTGGACGCGGAAAGCGGCTTTCAGGCGGTGCTGAATCAGACGCAGGATATCGCGCTGCAAAAGCGGGCGCTGCGCTCCTTGGCGGAGGTCTACCGCGATTGCGCGGCGCTGGTCCGGACGGGAAGCTCCCCGATCGGAAACCCCGCGACAAAGGCCGTCGAGGTTCTGGCGAACGGGATCGAAACCTACGGCCTGCGCTATGACTCGACGATCTGGGAGATGCTGGCGCTGGCCTATTTCGAGGCGTACCACACCGACCCCTCCGTTCCGCAGAGCTACCTGCGCAAGGCCGGGGAGTGCTTCAACCGCGTGCTGGAGCTTGGCGTGACGAAAAGCTATCTCTACAGCAACCTGTATACGATCTATTATGAATTACAGGAATACGATCTGGCGGAGCAGACGCTGGACGCCTATGCCGCGCAGTATCCGAAGGATTATGAACCCTACGCGTTCCGCGCCATGCTGTATATCACGCTGGAAAACCGGAAGGAACAGTCCGCGCGCGACTATTCCGCCGCCGTCGAGGCCTACGAGACAGCCGGGCAGCTGCTGCGCAGCGACGACGACGCGACATACTATCAGCAGCTGCAAAGTCTGATCCAGCAGCTGCAGAAGGAAGGATGGATCAACGGATGAAATACAGCTATGCCGCCGTCTGCGCGACAGGGCGGGTGCGAACGGAAAATCAGGATCGGATCTATCTGAACGGCACGATCTGCGGCGGCGGGTACGCGCAGACGGACGGAACCGGGAGAAAGCAGGGCCTCTTCGCCGTGGCAGACGGAATGGGCGGGCAGGCGCAGGGGGCGCAGGCCGCG
>ENA-ORTW01003391-ORTW01003391.1-human-gut-metagenome-genome-assembly--contig:-NODE-3391-length-13587-cov-3.587644_pt1 | contig 13587 bp, 8 predicted proteins | sample MGYA00242072_ERZ509193 | MGnify/ENA primary metagenome ERZ509193 (study PRJEB26280, sample SAMEA2338813) | human gut metagenome | biome: human gut; feature: human-associated habitat; material: faeces... | reverse complement strand
CGGACTCAAAACAATAAAAGCCGGAATTGTCAGACAAAGATCAAAAATACGTTTTCCATACTTCCGATAAAAATTCATCTATTTCTTCCACAATCCTCTGATCACACCACAGATCCGCTCCAGATCTTCATCAGTCATCTTCGTGTCACTTGGCAGGCAGACCCCTCTTCTGAATAAGGTCTCTCCCACTTTACCATGATCAATATAATCACAGCCCGCAAATACCGGCTGCATATGCATCGGTTTCCAGATTGGTCTTCCTTCTGCATTGATACTAGAGATTGCTTCCAGAATCTCTGTCGGACAGCTCTTTTCTTTTTCCGGAATATAGATTGCTTCTATACCACTACGTACTTGTTTGCACATTGCATCTTTATCAATAATCAACGCACTAAGCCAGTAATTAGGCTCACATCTTTTCTCATCAAATGGATTCATCTGAATCGGAAGATCTTTCAGCCCTTCTTTATATCTCTCATATACAACTTTTTTCTGTGCAATGTGTTCTTCCAGATAGTCATACTGTCCACGAATAACACCTGCGATAACATTTGACATTCTATAGTTGTAACCAACCTCTTCGTGCTGGTACCATGCAGCTGCTTCTCTGGCCTGAGTTGACCATTTTCTGGCTTTATTTGCCACTTCCAAATCATTTGTCAGTAAACATCCACCGGAACTTCCTGTTATAATTTTGTTTCCGTTATAGGATACTGCTGCATAATCGCCATAAGATCCACACTGCTTTCCATCCCATGTCGCTCCCATAGCTTCTGCTGCGTCTTCGATAAGAAGTGCTCCGTGTTTTTCACAGATTTCTTTAATCTTTTTAATATCCCCAGAAAAGCCATAAAGTTCTGCTGACACAACCAGTTTTACTTCTGGATACATCTCAAATGCTTTTTCAAGTGCTACAGGATCCATATTCCAGGAATCTTTTTCTGTATCAATGAATACTGGAGTTCCACCCTCATAAACAACCGGATTTAATGTTGCATCAAAAGTCATATCACTACAGAAAACTCTTTTTCCCTCGACTGCTCCATGTCCAATTTCCGGCTTGCCATAAAGCTTTTCACCTGCAAACTTCACGCAAAGATGAAGAGCTGCTGTACAGCATGACAAAGCAACTGCGTATTTTACACCGGATTTTTCGGCTGCAACTTTTTCAACTTCATTGATATTTGCTCCTACGGTTGACATCCAGTTTGTGTCATATGCTTCTTTTACATATTTCATTTCTGCACCGTCATGCATAGTTGGTGATGCAAGCCATACTTTGTTTTCAAATGGTTCAAAGTCATTTTTTCTACTAAACATGTTCCTTGTCCTTTATTATTTATTTTTTACACGCTAATAGCCCGCTTCACTCCTCGAGTTCAGCAGGCTGAATACACCTATTCATTTTTAGTTTCTATTTTTCTTCTTCATTTTCATTCCCTGTTATTTACTTAAAACCTTGTTTCCAGTCACAATTTATTTGTTCAATAACTTCGAGCACGTTCGTGATCGGATGATCACATTCTTTCCGGGCTCCACGGTGGACTCCGATGGGCGGTGCTCCACCCAAAGACTTTATCCTGTAGATAAAATCCTGTTTACAGTTTCCTGTATCTATGAAAACAGCGTTTTAATCGCTTGTTCTCGACTCTTTTGGCTGAAATCCGCGGATGCATTTTAATCCGAGATTCCAGGATGCATTCAGGTAGTAATTTCCCTGATGCCCATTCTTGCAGACAAAGTTCTGGCCTTTTTTATGTATGGATGCCCCACAGGCTGCACATGTAGAACTGATATTGTGCTGCTGCAGTTCCACTACAACAAGTCCTTCCTGCCAGGCTTTGTACTTAATCTTTTCGCGAATGGCGGTGCTTAGATGTATCGGCGAAAAGTTTCCTGCTTTTGACATCAGGATTCTGCTGTATTCTTTCTCATATTCTGGAAGAACGATCATCTTCGCGCCTTGCTTTATCGTGTAATTTATAACTTGTCTACTTATGCTATGAGAATAAAAATCGTTTAGATTTTTTAATTTCATCCAGTAGCGCGAATTTGGGATTGCGCTGCTGCCACTGCTTCCTGATGCTTCGGATTTTTTGATCTTGTCAGTAACCTGCCTGCATCGGTGGGCATACTCAGCTCCTCCTCTTACAAAAAAAACGTTTTCTTTAGCGCCGTCAGAGTTCAGCACACAGCAAACTGCAAGTGCATCCTGATTGGTAAAGGTTACGGCACAGATTTTTTCACCTGCTGCCATTCGTTCTTTGGCAGTTCTGCCGTCTTTTACAAAAGTCTTCCACGGGATGTGCAGCTCAGGGCCTGTCTTTTTCAGGACGATGGAAGGTGACATCATCTGCCCTTCTTCCGGTATGGTATTGCCACGGAGCTTGATGCGATTCCAGAGCCATTTTTCTCCAGTCCAGATTTTCAGTGTGATCGCATTTCCTTCAAAATCACGATACATGCCTTTATAACAGGTAACGGATTCTGTGAAAGAAGTGGAACGGATCTTCTGTTTTTCTCTGGAAAGGTAACTGCTGGCTACGGCAATTGCGCTGTTGATCGCAGCTCGCCTGAAATACAGGGGAACCTTTTGCCATGGCAGTGGGTACTGCACGGGCTGTCGGTCTCTGCCTGGGATTGTCAGCTTTTCCAGTGTGCGGAGTGCTTCCATGGAACCTGGTCTTCCATCCTGAAAAGTGTCAAGATATAGGTTGTAATAAAATTCCAGTATCTGGTTATACAGTTCCTGTGTTTTTACTAACCAGTCGGAATGTCTGGTCAGGATGTTCATCTTTTTAACTGTGATGGAGTAATACTGTGGTTTCTCCACGGGAACACCTCAATTTTGTCGCAGAGTAGCATACTCTGCGACGTTTTTTTAATCGCATACATTCTAGCACATAAAAAATATTATGTAAAGATGCAAAAATATGGAATAAAATATCTATATAGTACGAAATTCTTTTCGTTTTTTCGATATTACAGGGCATAAGAAGTGTTATTCATAATCAAAATGAGCAATTACAATATCATTAGCCGTCAAAATTATGGTCTAGTGAAAGGAGCACAAATTATGCCAAGAAAAGGAGAAAACATTTACAAAAGAAAAGATGGTCGCTGGGAGGGACGTTTCCGCAAATACAGAGACGCAAATGGCAAGATCAAATATGGTTATGTCTATGCCAGAAGCTACACAGAGGTAAAAATCAAGCTTAACAAAATCAAACAGGAAATAACTATTCCTGCGGAGTCTGGCACTGCTGATATTATCGTACGCACATTTTCAGAAGTGGTGAAGGAATGGATCACCTACAAGACACCGCTGCTAAAAGAATCTTCCGTAGCCAAATATACCAATATCATAAATCTGCACCTGCTTCCATTTTTCCATGAGCAGACAATGCAAAGCATTTCCGTGCAACGCCTCGAAGAATTTTATAAAAAACTGCTTCTGAAAGTAACACCAAAAGGAACTCTCTTAGCGCCCAAAACAACACTGGATATTCTTTCGGTAATGAAATCCATTCTGGTCTATGCAAATACAAAAAAATATCTGCAATATTTGCCGCCTCTTCGTTTTGAATGCCGGCCTCTGGTGAAGAAACTGGTAATCTTAAGTGAACGGAATCAAAAAATCTTATCCTCTTATTTATGCCTGCATCTTACATACCGGAATCTTGGAATTCTCATATGTATGTATACCGGAATCCGTCTGGGAGAAATCTGTGCACTCACATGGGAAGATATTTCTCTGACGGAAGGTTCTATTTATATAGACAAAACGATACAGAGAGTTCAAAAAGAACATAATGGAAAGAAAACAATGCTTATCATAGCAACGCCAAAGACACCATCTTCTATCCGAACCATTCCAATTCCAAATCAATTATTGCAGATCATAAAAAACAGTGAGCTTCCTCAAAAAGGATATCTTCTGACCGGTTCCACAGAGAAATATATAGAGCCCCGTACGTATCAGTATCATTTCAAAAAGCTTCTTCAGAGATGTAAAATCCCAGAAACAAATTTCCATGCATTGCGCCATACTTTTGCTACCAGATGTGTGGAACTCGGATTCGATATCAAAACACTCAGCGAAATTCTCGGTCATTCCAGCATCAATATCACCTTGAATCGATATGTACATCCATCCTTTGATCTAAAAAAACAAAATATGAATAAAATGAATGAATTAATTTCCTTTAGATAAATTGTCAGAAGTCCTGTGTTTTTGCAGAAATGCAAGCCCAGGGCTTCGATTAATATGGGATAAATTGTCGAATGATTACGGTTGTAATTTGTATGAAAGAACTGTTATAATTCTGATATCGGATATCAGTAAGTGATGTCCAGACATCTAATCCGGCGCTTCTGCCAGATAATCCCAGAAAAAGTTATAAAATCAGAAAAGAATGTTGCTGTCCAGTTGCAGTGATTGTATAATCAATATGTAGAACAAACTGGCGTAATATTCTTTTGAAAAGTACGAACAGAGTATCAACATATCTACGGAATCAAAGAGGGGAGGTTTTACTATAAATCAGCTTAACAGAAAGAATGAACGCCAGATAAAACGAAAGATAAAGACAAGCGGTCAGGTGAAAAATCCTGTTGCATACCAGAATAAAGACATCATATCCAAGGTATTTGGTGAAAGTATGAGGAACAAATCCTTTCGGGCATACAGAATGGATATTCCGGAGATTGTTGAAATCCTGCCTACGAATCTTCCGGCGGTGGAGGCGAATGAGATGCGTCTGGACAATCTCTTCCGGCTGAAAGATGGCACGATTGTGATCGTCGATTATGAGAGCACCTACAGTTACGCGGATAAGATCAAGTATCTCAATTACGTTGCCCGGACTACAAAAAGGTATGGATTAAGCGAAAAGCAAAACCAGCCAGTAAGAATGATCGTCATTTATACTGGAAGCATCCGAAGGGGAACCACCAGAGCAGATGTTGACATGGGATGCCTGCAATTTACGGTAGAGGAAGTATTCCTCTCCGACCTGGATGCACAGGAAATTGAAACACGTTTCCAGAGAAAAATCCACTCAGGAGAGATTCTGTCGGATGAAGAACAGATGCAGTTTATCATCCTGCCGCTGGTACATAAAACAAAAGAGGAAATGCAGGACTGTATAGTAAGATGCTTTGAGATGGCGAAAAAGATCGATTCGCCTGAAATACAAAGATTTTTATTATCAGGACTGATCGTGTTTACAGATAAGGTGATTCGCAGAGAAGATTCAGAAAGAATAAAGAGGTGGATAGAAATGACGAAAGTTGGAAGACTCTTTGAAGAAGAAAAACAGAAAGCCGTACAAGAAGCCATAAAAAAAGAAAAAGCAGATAAGAAGAAAGCTCTCCAGAGAGCAAGCGCAGATAAAGAGAGAGCTCTACAGAAGGCAGCTGCAGAAAGGAAGCAGGAATTGTTGGACGAGAAAATATCTATCGCAAGGAAATTCCTCATGGATGGTATTCCCGTGGACAGCATCCTGAAATGTATCGATGGTCTGGATAGAGCAGAAATTGAAGCATTGAAATAAATTTAATAACCGTCAAATAAATCGTCAAGAGCCCTGTGGCTTTGCAGAAATGCAAGTCACAGGGCTCTTTTGTCGCAGAGTATGCTACTCTGCGATATTTTTTTCATCTCATTTATTTCACTTTTACGATATAGGTCTGCCACTCATCATCCTGATAAACGACTTCTCCCATACTCTTCAGCATATCGTTATTCAACTGGGCACCGTACTTCTTTCGTTCACACGATCCCACAAAAATATACGATACATCATACTCTTCCAACAGAGACTTCACATGTGCTTCATCTGTCGAAGTATAAATGTTCTCGACATCTGCGATCTTGGCATTGATGTCAGCAAGATCTCCTCTCCATAGCCACTCATGCACGTACCATCCCATGATCGTCGGGAGACCGGTCATGGCGGATACCCGTTCGTATTCGGAATAACTGTCACCGTTTGCTTCAAGCACCACTTCTACATCTTTGACATTTTCTTTGAGCCACTTGATTCCGCCGACATCTTCCGAGAAATCGGTCTCAAGAAAGGCAGTTGCATTCAGTCCTTTATATTCAGACGGTTTCCATACTTCACCGAACCAGGCATGTACACTGTTTCCGAAATAACCACAGATCCATACAAAGAGAATCAGTCCGATCACTGCCAGGGCTTTGAGTATCTTATTCTTTCCTATGATCAGCAGACGGAAGATTGCGTAGATCATAGTCATCCCAAACATAATATATGCCTGATAGGTCAGCTTAAACATCGTATTGGCACGGGCATTTCCGTTTTCATAAATATCACGTACATAGACGAGTTCCGGAATCAGCACCAGACCGATCGCACAGAGTCCCATGACCACAGCAAAAAGATCCGGAAGTGTAACTGATTTCAAAAGCCGATACAGAGATCTGTTTTCTGCCAATTTTAATTTCTCAACAAGCAGAGAAATGATAAACAATACAGTCAGTATCGTCGGCAGGCCCCAGAGCACCAGAAGCTGATGCGGAAGGGAATGATGCTGGGCAAGTGCGACTCCCTGTACCATATTACTGCTGTCAAACTGCATCGTAAACGGAAGGATGATCAGTGTTGCCAGTATCAGGATCTCCGCTGCCTGTGCCGCTGTCACGGCAAGGATCCATTTTACCTTTCCTTCCTGTCCGATAATATTCATGATCAGGATCACACCACAGGTCACTGTATAATAAATGACAAAATCCCAGTAGTTTGTCCAGTGGAACATTCCCAGAAGGGCTGCAGCTGCCAGGAGCTGTGGCATCAGAAGCTGTCTGCGCCAGAATTCTTTTTTCTCTGTATTCTCGAGTGTGATCTTTGTTGTTCTTACCTTTTTCATCCAGGCATAAAGCAATGCAAGGATCAAAAGAACAAACATGATATCCACAACATGTGCATGCAGATCTCCAAGTACGAAGGAATAACATGGAAATTCATGAATCGTTTTGTCAGCTACATCCGGGTTGAATCCGATATATCTGGTCGCATCTGGGAACCAGTAACTGCTGACTTCCTCTCCTTTCAATTTCTGGATCCATGGAATCACGCATGCATAAACAACATAGTGCATATTTCCGGCCACGGAAACTGCGATTCCGGCCAGAAATCCTGTTGCAGACGGCAACTTTTTCTTCCATCCGCTGATGTTTCTGCCCAGTCGGTCTTTCACCATCTGATGCACGAGTGAGAATGGCATAATAAAGGCAAGCCCTGCCACAAAAGTACGCATCAGGTTGTAGGTCAGTTCTACTTTCGTGCCTGACAGCTTTGTCAGAAATACTGCAAAATACTGTCCGCCATAATAGTAATTGATCTTGCCCTCAGAATACCAGAGATCTGTTGCCGGAAGTGTTTTGCTTCGCATCATTGCTTCCATGAAACCATAATCCATAAATTTCTCTGTTCCATAAGCTGCCGGATGGAATCCTGCAAAATATGTCCACATAAGAAAGAATGCAAAGAAAAGAAGCTCTTCCGCATATACCAGATTAAGATGTGCAAAAGGAATACACTCGAATCCGTCTTTCTGCTCTTTTCGGTATAATAATATAGAAAGAACAGTGCAGATAACAGTCACCGCCACGCAGGTAACTGCTGTAAATTTCAATATCTTCACAGTTACCAGAAACCATGTCAGAAAACCGGTAATCGCGATTGCGGTTACTTTTGAAAAAATCCATCCCTTATCATCAAAACGTCGAAACAGTCTTCCTGTCAATGGCATAGCTGCCACTCCCAGCACCAGTGCCAGAAGATACCAGGTCCAAAAAGTCCATACATCGCCCTGCAGCAGATATGCTGATAATGCAACTAATACTGCTGCCGGTATGATCATCATGATTAATTTTTTTATTTTATCAGGTTTCATAAATTCTTATTCTCCCGTCCTCTGTTTCATATACCAGCTTGTATACACTGGCAATTGTTTCTTCTCTGCAGTACTGCTGTTCGTATTCCATTCCTTCTTCATACAGAATGTAGGTGATTTTTTCCTGCTTTACAAGTTTCTTCAGTTCTTCTTTGTTTATTGTACTGTAAATAGTCTTTGCCTGTGCTGCGCGATAATAAGTATCATATCCCGCCGACCACGCATAATATGGCCATCCCATATACATCATGACTCCCGACATCGTTACCTCATTGATGCTGTATTCCGGAGTCAGGATCAGATCTTCATGCGTCAGATGTTCTTCCAGCCAGTCTGTCAGATCACTGTTCATGTTCACGCTGACTCTGTGCCCTGGGCCATTATTTCGTATGATCACAACAAAATCATAAATACCGGTAATGGTCAGACAGACAGCAAGTAGTACCGCTACGATTCTGTGAAGTATCTTTTTCTGAAACAGTTGCATAAGTGCCCATGCCCAGAAAATTGCGGTAAATGCATAGGAGATCATAATATATTTATGATTCACTGCAATATCTGGAGTGAGCGATACAAAAAATGCAAATGCAGCCGGAAACAGGAAACTTATAAGAGCCGCTCTCTGCTGTCGTTTTTTCAACAAGAACACCAGCACAACTGTGCCGACAAAGAAAATCCCACTCATCTGGATCAGGTACCACAGTACTCCCCACAGGGTTTTATCATCGGAAAGAAATCCCCAGTAAAGAGAAGGGCTTACTGCTTCCCCCCAGATAAAGATCCTGGTCTGAAGCACCGAAAAGATCACGGATGTGGCTGCAAGGATCAGATAATCCAGCTTCCCGTCTGAAAAAACAGCAAAGCCCAGCAGGATCAGCAGGCCACCGATCACCGCTGCTCCATTCCAGAACGATGTCAATCCCAGGAACATCCCTGCCATCAGTGCATTTTCCGGGCAGATACATTTCCACGCCTTTTTTGTAAAAAATCGGTTACGAAGCCAGACAATGCCTTTTTCTTCCTCGGCACAGCCGATATCCAGCCAGTCCATAAGTAACCAGATGACAAGAGAAACGATCAGAAGTCCAAATGCCAGATGCCTCTGATTCAGATATACATTAAAATTCCATAATCCCCAGTTTTCATTGGTTGTATATCCGATAAATGTTGTATTGTCCCTCAGCGTTGCCCACAGGTCTTTTGCCTGCAGATGTTCTGTCACAAAATGAAAAAATGAAAGTGAACTGCGGAAGAAAAAAAGTACCAATGTCAGAATTCCGGCTGCCAGGCTTGCTGTCAGTCGTTTTGCAATGCTGTAAAGCAGCATCAGAAATCCCAGCAGCGCCAGAACACTTTCTATATTATATGCAAAATCCAGTCTGATCCCGAGAAATTCCAGATTTCCGACAAGAAACTGAAACATAAAATGATATTTGACATCCTGTCCTCCGAAATGCGGGTACTCTGTCGGGAAGTTATTGCCCTTTGAGAAAGAGCGCATCATCGCTGTATGTGGTGCATAATCCCCGTATACGGAAAACCCACTGTACAGTTCGCCATTTCTTATATAAAAAACATAAAACATGATCCACGTCAGAAATACCAACAGGAATCCAAATAAAATACACTCTTTTCGAAATGCCCTGCTGTCACTGATCAGCTTCCTGTCTGCCACGGTCCATACAGTTCCTGTTTTTCGATATCGTTTCCAATAAAGCAAAACCAGAACAACTGCCGTTATGATCAGAACAGCTGTATTTCCATAGATCAGTGGTTTCTTAGCACCTGCTTCGCTGGCCGCCCAGGAGATCATGTACGTTGTCCATCCAAATACCAGTGTTCCCATTCCAAAAGTGGCTGCCGCCAGAACCCATATCTGATTGCAGAAAGCTTTGTGCTGTCCGTTCCTGCTGCCTGCTTCCTGAGCGTTTTTTCCTGTAAACAGAAGAATTTCTGCCAGTTCTTTACCAGCCAGCAGGCTCAGTACTATATATATGATACCAAACATTATCCACCTCGTCATTAAATCTCGTACAGAATATATTACACTTTATACCTGCCAGAGCCTGTAAAATCGTTTTTCTCTGCTCATACGGATTTAGTATAACAAAGGAACTTTCATATAGCAAACAAACTTCCTGATTTTCACAATATTTACACTTTTTAGCTGTAACTTTTCCGGTTATCCACATGCAGATATGTATCAATTCCATCTGCCACTGCAGCCGCTACTCTTTGCTGATACAATTCTGTCTGCAATTTTCTGGCCTCTTCGGGATTGGTCAGGAAACCACATTCTACGATCACAAGCGTTCCGGGACTTCTTTTGAGCAGATAATAACTGGTATTTCCCTTGATTTCTCTTGGTCGGTCTATTTCCAGCTTTTCATTCAGGCTGCTTTGTACTGCCTCTGCAAGCTTCTTTCCTTCTTCAGAACTTTCATAATAAAAAACCTGCGGTCCATGCACAGATGCATCCTGCTGATAGCTGTTCTGGTGAATACTTACCGACAGCACCGGTGACTTTTCGCCGATCATTGCTATGCGACGCTGCATATCCTGTGCTTTTTTATTATTTGCTGATGCATCATAAAGTCCTTTATCTGTTTCTCTTGTCATTGCCACAGAATAGCCCCTTGTTTCAAGCTCACTTTTCAGCAGAAGTGATATCGCCAGATTGATTCCTTTCTCTTCCAGTCCATCTGCACCGATCATCCCAGGATCATCCTCCCCATGTCCGGGATCTATAAGAATCAGTTTCGGAAAATTCATCTGTACTGAAACAACAGCAGCCTGTCTGGACAGCAGGTAAAAACTTACCAGCAGCAGACAGGCCATGACCATTTCCATTCTGTATTTTCTGAATTTTTTCATGCATGCACACCTCGCTGCATATTCCTTCTATGTATATGCAGCGGTATGGCTTCTTACTACCTTACTCATACTTTACGATTTCTTTTTTCAGACGTTTCATAATCCGTTTCTCCAGTCTGGAAATATAGGACTGAGAGATTCCAAGAAGATCTGCGACTTCTTTCTGCGTCTTCTCTTTTCCGTCGGCATTGTTCAGTCCAAAACGCAGCCGTATGATCGTCTGTTCTCTTGGTGACAGTTTGTTGATTGCTTTTCCCAGAAGTGTGATTTCCACTTCATCCTCCAGTTTTCTGGATATCACATCATCATCAGTTCCAAGAATATCCGAAAGAAGCAGTTCATTGCCATCCCAGTCCACATTCAATGGTTCATCAATAGATACTTCCATTCTCGTCTTACTGTTTCGCCGCAGATACATCAGAATCTCATTTTCAATACAACGTGATGCATATGTCGCCAGTTTGATATTCTTTACCGGGTTGAATGTATTGATAGCCTTGATCAGACCGATCGTCCCGATCGAGATCAGGTCTTCCACTCCAACTCCTGTGTTATCGAATTTTCTTGCAATATAAACGACGAGTCTGAGATTATGCTCAATCAGCAGGGATCTGGCTTCCTGCTCCTGGTCTGTTTTGAGTCTGCTGATCACATATGCTTCTCTTTTTGGCTCCAGTGGTGCCGGAAGCACATCACTTCCTCCGATATAATAAAGTTCTCTCGATCTTGAAAGAACTAATTTCTGAAAAACCTGAAACGGACGATAATCCACTCCTGCTGCCGATCTGCTCATATCCTGCCCCTCCTAATGCAATAATCTGGAATTCAATATCACTTTGTATTCCTTTCCCAAAGCAAAAGGTTCTGAAGACAATGCAAACACCGGTCCGGATACATGGATCCGCTCTCCCGGAATCTGAATACAAAGATCCTCTAATGTCACTGCCAGAATCAGCTGCACTTCCCGTCCTACGGTCTGGAAGGACAGATAGTGCGGTTTCAGGTCAGCGATCTCTGTACTTTCAATCTCCTCCGGTCTTTCTTTAAGATGCAGCAGCCTGTCTGTCAGCTCCTCACTCAGAAGACTTCGAAGTATTTCCGGATCTGCCACCGAAACCGGTGCTCCAGTCACTGTATCACACAGACGGTTTCCTGTATCATACAGACCATACGTCTCCTGCAGCTGTCCGTGATATTTCAGGGCAACCGGATAGATATGTTCTCTGGATTCTTTTATTTGTTCCATCAGGCAGATCATCAGACTTAACCCTCCATAAGTCACAGCCGCACACGATAAAAAAAACGCAGCCGTCACTCTTCTGTTTTCTGATACCGCCATCCAGAAACCACCGGTCAGAAATGTCATTCCAAAGAAAAACAGTGCGGCTCCGGTCATGTGCTTCACATCCTGGATCTCATATGCGATCCATATCATGAACACAGCACAAACTACTCGAAGAACTATGGTCAGTACCCCTGTTTTTCCTGGTCGTACATAAAGATTCAGACACGCAAAAAGAGCTCCGACCGCTGCCGCCGCCAGACATCTTCGTCTGCTGTTCTTTCTCCTCAGAACAATTCCTGTAAGTCTCAGAAGAATATAATCCATCAGAAGATTCGCAGCAAACACAATATCTATGTACACTTCCTGATGCATACAAAAAGCCCCCTGCCGCCTATAGATCCTTCACTTTGGTAAGTGAACTCATTATAGGTGACAGAGGGCGCAGATTTTGTCAAAACAGCGTGTCGTATCCCAGGAACTTATCGACACAAAAAGAGGAAGGCATTTCGCCTCCCTCTGATAGGATCTTACACAGACCGATTATTTTTTCTCTTCCTCTACTTCGATCTTGCGGATTGTTTTATTTTTGATTTCTTCTTTGATTGCTGCAATGAATTCTCCGAGGTCTTTCATTCCTTCATCACCAAGGTAACGGCTTCTTACGGAAACCTTGCCCTCTTCCTCTTCTTTTGCACCAACTACAAGCATGTACGGTACTCTTTCCAGACGTGCTTCACGGATCTTGTAGCCCATCTTTTCGGAACGTCTGTCAACGGAGCAGCGGATGCCTGCTTCTTTCATCTGTGCTTCTACTTTGTCAGCATAAGCATTGAATTTTTCGGAGATCGGGATCACACGAACCTGCTCCGGACACAGCCATGTCGGGAACATTCCTGCGTATTTTTCGATCAGCCATGCAAGTGTTCTTTCATAGCATCCCATGGATGTACGATGGATGATGCATGGACGTTTCTTGTCGCCGTTTTCGTCGATATAGTACATATCGAACTGTTCAGCAAGAAGTGCATCCCACTGGATTGTGATCATTGTATCTTCTTTGCCATATACGTTCTTAGCATTGATGTCGACCTTCGGTCCGTAGAATGCTGCTTCTCCGACATCCTCTGTGAATGGGATGTTCAGTTCTTCGAGCATCTGACGGATATCTTCTTCTGTCTCATTCCATACTTCCGGCTCACCGATGTATTTTTCTCTGTTATTCGGATCCCATTTGGACAGATGATAGGTTACATCTTCCTCAACGCCAAGAACCTGCAGGCAGTACTGAGCAAGTGCGATACAGTCTTTGAATTCTTTGACCATCTGGTCTGGTCTTACGATCAGATGTCCTTCGGAAATTGTAAACTGACGAACACGTGTCAGACCATGCATCTCACCGGAATCCTCATTACGGAACAGTGTGGATGTTTCGCCGTAACGAAGCGGCAGGTCACGGTAGCTGTGCTGTTCTGCTTTATATACATAGTACTGGAATGGGCATGTCA
>ENA-ORTW01003362-ORTW01003362.1-human-gut-metagenome-genome-assembly--contig:-NODE-3362-length-13691-cov-7.537548_pt1 | contig 13691 bp, 9 predicted proteins | sample MGYA00242072_ERZ509193 | MGnify/ENA primary metagenome ERZ509193 (study PRJEB26280, sample SAMEA2338813) | human gut metagenome | biome: human gut; feature: human-associated habitat; material: faeces... | reverse complement strand
TGATGTATGCACACCTGCTTTTCTCATATATGCTGTCGTCCGTACGTTAAGAATGCGTGCTAAACAACCATACTACTTCTCATTCACAACCGCATTATCCATAACTATATTCTGTGCTTTCTTTACAAGCATTGCCTTTACTATTGTATTCTTGTCAAACTTATCTGTGAATGTTGTTACCTGTGAATAACCACTGTCCTTTGCAAACTGTTCAAGGTCATCTTTATATTCATATTCTGTTATATCAAGTCCTTCTTTTTCTGCTATTGCCTGATATATAAGCTGCTGGCCTGCTGATGCCTTTACGAATTCATCAAATGTTTTACCATAAAGATTCTGGCAGTATTCATCATTAGTCTTTCCCTGAAGAGTACTATAAAAACTGATTGATTCTTCAAGCTTTGATGTCTGCTGTGCAAGGAATTCTTCAGGGTATCCTGTTACCTTACATACATCAAGAAGCTGTGTAAGAATAGCCTCATTCTTTGCTTCACTCACCTTTATATCTATAGTTGATTTAACATCGTTCTTAACATATTCCTTATATGAATCTACTGATTCAAGACCAAAGTTCTCTTTTACAAACGAATCTGTGAGCATAGGAACATTTGGCTGCTGTACGTAGCTCATGGAAAGTTCAAACACTACTCTCTTACCTGCATAATCAGTATACTTAGAGTTATCTGGCATAGTTACTGTTATAACCTTTGTCTGACCTGCTACCATACCATATAATTCATCTGCAAGACTCGTTCCTGCAACTGGAAAAGCTTCCTTTCCAAGAACCATACTATAATCAGAACCTGTGAAATCATCTATTGCAAGTCCGCCTGATGTTCCTGAGTAACTGAATGTTACTTTATCTGACTTCTGTGCCCCACGGTTAACATCTGTATATGTAGTTACATCATCCATCTGCTCAGATATCTTGTCATCTATAACCTTGTTAGTTATGGATGTGACATCAACATCTGCTACTATTCCCTTGTAGTTTCCAAGTTCAACATAATCTGTAGGACTATATCCATAATCAACCTTTATTTTACTATTACATGCTGTAGTCATAAGCATAGAAACAACCATAGCTGCTGCTACTGCATATTTAACGCACTTTCCTTTTAATACTTTTCTCATAACCTGTCTCCATAAATATATATTATGCCGGATTGCCGACTTATAAACTATACCATAATACAGCCTCTAAAGCCAGTATTACATAAATGTTTCACAATATTATCACAAAAGCCGCCATACAGGATATGAAGAGTTATCTCATCCTATATAGCGGCTTAAATGCTACTAATCAGAAGATATCCAGAATCTGACAGATATAAATCTGATATATAACATTATATTTATCTTTACACTAATTAATCTAATGATTAAGCAAGCTTAGACTTAGCTACTTCTGCTAACTTAGCAAATCCTTCTGCATCATTAACAGCCATCTCAGCTAATACCTTTCTGTTAAGGTCGATGTTAGCTAACTTTAAACCATACATGAACTTGCTGTATGAAAGACCGTTCATTCTTGCAGCAGCATTGATTCTTGCGATCCATAACTGTCTGAACTGTCTCTTCTTCTGCTTTCTACCCTTGTAGCTCTCTGTAAGAGCTCTCATTACAGACTGCTTAGCAACTCTGTACTGCTTAGATCTAGCTCCTCTATAACCCTTAGCGAGCTTTAATACTCTATTATGCTTCTTCTTTGCGTTCATACCGCCTTTAATTCTTGCCATTTCTTAATTTCCTCCTAAAATAATCAATCACAGACACCCATATCTTATAAATATGGCATAATCTTCTTCATTGTCTTTACATTAGTTGCATCTGTCATAGCTGCATGTCTAAGATTTCTCTTTCTCTTAGTAGTCTTCTTTGTAAGAATATGGCTCTTGTAAGCTTTCATTCTCTTTAATTTACCTGTTCCAGTTACTTTAAAACGCTTTGCAGCTGCTCTTTTTGTCTTTACCTTTGGCATAATAATCCTCCTAATTTAATTCTCATATGGAATAATATTTTAACGTTTTTCAGTTAAAAACATAGTCATGCTCCTGCCTTCTAACTTTGGAGCCTTATCTACTACTGCTATATCACTTAACTTCTCTGCAAAATCTTCAAGTATATGCTTGCTTGAATCAACATGAGCCATCTCACGTCCTCTGAATCTGAGTGATACTTTAACCTTATCGCCTTTCTCTATGAACTTCCTTGCTGCGTTACACTTAGTGTTAAGGTCATTCACATCTATGTTAGGTGATAAACGAACTTCTTTGACTTCTATTGTTCTCTGTTTTTTCTTAGCTTCCTTTTCTTTTCTGACAAGCTCATACTTATACTTGCCATAATCCACAAGCTTACATACAGGTGGCTTTGCGGATGGGGCTATCTTTACAAGGTCAACCTCTGCCTCTCTTGCTAACTTCATAGCATCCTTAGGAGACATAACTCCAAGCTGCTGTCCTTCTTGTCCAATAACACGAACTTCCTTATCGCGGATCTGCTCGTTAATCATTAATTCGCTAATAGTAGTGCACCTCCAAAATCAAAAAAAGTGGATAGTCAGACTATCCACTTTTTAATCATAATGCATCTTAATTGCTGTTTATCATGCATATTCTTAAAAATATAAACCCGAGTCGCCTTCATGCGCTAAGGTGAGAGTGGATACTCTGCTTCGTTTAACAACTATTAGAGTTTAACACTAATAGTTATAGCTGTCAACTATATTTTTAAACATTTCAAACAAACATTTCAAATATTTCAAATTTCTGCAATACAAAAATGATACATTGTTTTATTTTTTATCTTACAACTGACTTTCTTCTTAATACTACGAATGCAAGACCTGCACATGATACAACTGCGAATAATACATAGAGTGCTATATTATACACATCACCTGTATTTATTGTGTTATCTGATGCCTGTCCGTTTCCTGTTGCTGCTACATCTTCATAGCATATAGCGTATGTAGAGAATTTATCTGTTGTAAATGTAATAACTCCGTTTTCGCAACTTGTTTCAAGTGCCTCTGCTACACCATCATGAATTCTTACAACTGTATACTTTCTTTCTACAGATGAATCTGTATTCTTAAGACTTTCAGGAATATCAAGCTTAACAACAACTCCAGCAGCTGTTTCTGTTACTGATACTTCTTTGAGACTTCCAACTTTCTTTAATAATGTAAGATCAAGATATGCTCCAACTACACCATTGTTAAGAACTTCCTTAACTTTATCCTCCACAAGCTTCTTATCGCTTTCTGATACTGTAGCTGTTACATCTTTGACCTCCATAGATACCGAAACTGTACTTCCGTTTTCTATTTCTTTCTTTTCCTCTTCTGTGAATGTGATTCCGCTCACTGGTACTTCGGCCTTTATATTGATGCCATCATCAGCCTTAATTACCGCATTTACCTTATCTGAATCTGATGTGCTTGGTGTATCACTTGGTGTATTTGGTGTGTCGCTTGGTGTGTTATCTCCTGGCTTATTATCATCTGGTGTGTCACTTGGTGTGCTATCTCCTGGCTTATTATCATCTGGTGTATCACTTGGTGTGCTATCTCCTGGCTTATTATCATCTGGTGTATCACTTGGTGTGCTATCTCCTGGCTTGCTATCATCTGGTGTATCACCTGGCTTAACATCAGAACCAGTTATTACCTTACCATCTACAACAAGTTTTATATCTGAGAATGTTACATCTGCCTGTCTTGCTACAAATAAACCTACATATACATAATCCGCATCTATTGATGTAAGCTTGAAATCAAAACCGCCTGATATAGCAGCATTATCGCCAAATGTACATGCGTATCCATCACTGTTGCTCTCAATCTTAAGTGCATATGTCTTACCAGCCTCTACTGGATTCTCTAATGTACCACCATAACCTAATGCACCATCTTTTCTCTTAAAGCAGTTAGCTGTTCCCTGCTGGATACTTCCTGCTGCAACATAATCTCCAAGAGCTGACTTATCATTAACATCAATATACATAGCATCTCTTGCCATAAGACCAAATGCCACCTGATTGTGTTTATTAATGCTGTTTACTGTTGCATTAGCTGTTATTACAAAGTTACTACCTGCAGGTACTTTATAATAATACATTGCAATTCCATCTGTTGTTGATGATATCTTTCCCTTACCATTAACAGCAATGTGAATGCTTCCATCTTCATTGCCCTCAAGTATGAACTTATCTTTAATAAGATTTGGGTCTCCACCTATATCTCCAAATATTGAACCCTTGAAAACTCCTGCATCTTTCCATAATTCACTCTGCTTAAGTTCTCCTGAATATTCAGCTTCCTTATAATCAGGATTAGACTTAAGTATATCAGCCTTAACAGGTGCTTCCTTGGCTGTTATATGTTCTGATATTCCAGCCACTCCAAGTTCCTTAATTGTCTTAGTTACAAGATAAGCATTATATGTTCCACCATAAATGTTTGTATGTGTATTATCAACACTTGTAGCCTTAGATGATGTCCATGCATGAAGATTGACTGTCTCATCTGGTCCTAATGTATCATATAACTCTTTTGTCATCTTAGTCATATCAACAACTGGTATGTTAAGTTCATTACCAAGATTCCTTATAGACTGGGCATAATCTCCACCCTTGAAATCACCACTATCCTTTGTGATATGAAGATTGCTGTCAGACCATTCTGCTGTAGCAGTTCTTCTTACTATAGGTGTACAGAGGATAACTGTTGTACCAGCTGCCTGCGCAGGCTTAATATAGTTTTCATATAATGAGTTAGCAAATGAGCCAGCTGTCTTATAATCACCATTAGGATCTGTATATCTGTCTGCTTCTGCCTTTTCATCATTATGTCCGAAGCCTATAAGAAGATAATCACCCTGCTTCATACCGGATGTAAGTTCATTATACTCCTTATCATTAACATAGCTCTTAGAACTTCTTCCTGATAAAGCTATATTCTTCACTTCATATGTTCCATCAAGATACTTATCAATCTGTGTACCCCATCCATATCTTGGATAATAATAATTATCAGCAAAAGAACTTACTGTAGAATCACCTATTATCCATACTGTAGGCTTGCTGCTGTCTTTATTAACCGCATCATCAGCCATAGCCATAACGCTCCAGCCTATGCTCATAACAAGCAAAAGCAAAGCGCTAAGCAGACAACTTATACGTTTTCTGTTTCTTTTCTTCATCTTAAATAACCTTCCCTTTCTTTTCTGGACAATCCGTCCCTTTTTATGAAATTATAAAGTATGAACCAGTGTCAAGGTCAATATCTTTTTACACATTTAATAATACATTGTACATAAATCCATACATTATTATATTTCAAAAAATATTCAGGCAAATAATATTCAAGCAAATAATATTCGAACGAATAATATTCAAACATTCAAAAACCAGACACACAACAACCTAAGTCATTGTGTATCTGGTTTTATTCAATGCCAATCAATACTAATCAATTCTAATCATCACTAAAACTAGTATCTATAACTATTATATTATTTATTAATCAGCCTTTTCTTTTTTCTATCTTCATACACAAGAAGTACTATTCCAGCTAATGCCATTGTAAATGCCACACTATATCCCATCACATGATATACATCTGCTGTTTTTACATCATCTTTAGAAGCATCTGGATTTTTATCGTCAGATGATATAGCATTGTCATCTTTATTACTGTCATTATCTGACGTAGCTCCATCATCTTTCTTATCGCTGCCACCCTGTTCTGGCGCCGGTGTTGGGTTTGGCGCTGGTGTTGGATCTGGTGCTGGCGTTGGGTCTGGTGCCGGCGTTGGGTCTGGTGCTGGTGTTGGATCCGGTGCTGGTGCTGGATCTGGTGCTGGTGTTGGATTCTCGCTCTTATTAAGTTCTTCACTCTTAGCACTTATTGCACTTAAAAGGCTCTGGCCTTTTGCTGTCCAGTACACTGCATCTTCTGTGAATCTGCCATTTGCATCTGCTGCTTTAGCAGTAAGCACTCCATTCTTATCAACAACAAACACCTGCTGTCCATCCGGATTAACACCTGCTACTCTGGATGGTGATTTAACAGCCTTTGAGAGTGATATATTCATATTCTGGATCTGCTGTGCAAAGAGTTCTGCTGTTATGAAACCACCAAGCTTATTGCTATGTGTACTGTCTCCTGCTGACATAACCTGTGTACCATTAACAGACTTGCCATTAGCTGCCTTTTCGTCTGCTTTGTATGCTTCCTCATACATATTCTTTGTTATCTCAAAACCATCAATAAGTAATACATCCTGTTCCTTTGCAAGCTGTTTAACTGCTTCAACATATGCATTATTTTCAGTTACAAGTGTTCCTGTTTCTTTATCTGTTGAATCATGATGTGGTTTGATAGTACCCTCACTAGTATAATAAAGTCTTGATACTGGTGTTACAAGAACCGGTATTGCCCCTGCTTCCTTTGCCGCATCAATATATTGTTTAAGATACCATTTATAAGTACCACCACAATCATATGAATAGAATGTATCTCCATACTTTGAAGTAAGTGATGATGGTGTTGCCACTTTAGTTCCTGCTGTTACAGGATATATTCCGTCAGCATCTGGCTGTCCAAGTGGTACATATCTATCTTCAATGTATCCTTTTCCATTGGCACAGTCATTGTGTCCAAACTGTATAAACAGATAATCGCCTGCTTTGATATTGGCTTTTATCTTATCTAATGAGCCCTCATTGATAAAGTTTCGGCTGCTTCGTCCTCCATTGGCATAGTTCTGCACCTTAACCTTTGAAGAATCAAAGAACGCCTGTAAATATTCGCCCCATGAGCCTTCAGCCTGAGCCTTACCGCTCATATACATACCTGATGCTGAATAATCCTTAACAGTTGAATCACCTGCCAAAAATACATTTACTCCATCACCAAGTTCTATATCTGTTGAACCTGTAGGATCTTCATATCCATCTCTTACATATGCCTCTGCCTTATATTTTACTGCTCCTGACTTAACACCACTTAAGTTCTCAGGTACAACTTCAACTTCAATATGCTTTCCAATAGCATCCTTAGAAATCTTATATGTATTATCAGCATTGGCAGTTGACGATTTTACAAGTGTTCTGCTGCCATCCTCATTAACAATATACCAGCGGATCACTGATGCATCATTTTTATCATTCTTCTCTCCAAGAGAGTATATAACAGTAAGAGTATGTCCTGGATATGGTGCATTGATATCTCCATTATCCACAAGATATGGTTTCTTTACAAATGCTACTGTGCCCTCATCAGCCACATAAGCATTAGGTGTCCAGCCTGAAAGATAATCATTTACAACATCTTTCTTTGCAACACTTTCATCTGTTGTAACTCCTGTTACTCTCTTAGAAACATCTACTGCTGTTCCATCTGTATAAACCGAATTATATTCTGTATAACCAGCTTTCTCCGGCTTATTGCCAGACATTTCAAACCAGCCTTCATCCTTAATGTAACTACCATTTATCTTAGTATTAAGGAAGGTTACTTTTGCATCCTGACCCCAAGGTCTTCCAAGATATCCTGCACTTACCTCAAGTTTATCACTGCCTGTTATTGTACAGTTTCTAAATACATAGCCAATCTTAGTTGCTGCAGCAGAGGCTGGCTTATGTGCTGTAATATAACCACCTGCAGAGCCAGCACTGTAACCTGCAAATCTAAGCTCACATCCATCAAACACTGCGTTTCCATCACCAAATATGTAATCTGTATTACCCTCTATATGGCAGTTCTTAAAGTACATATTAGTTGCTGAATTACCAGTATATAATGTATCCTGGCTTCCAAGAAATTCACAGTCTGTGAATTCAACCTTATCAGCTTCTATAGCCATGGCTGTTGCTCTTTCTGTTGCTGCCTTTGATGTAACATCTGTTGCATAGTTTCTGTCTGGATTCTTATTTTCTGTAGGTGTCACACCATCTTCTATTTCTTCATCTGTTAAATAACGGTTAAACGAAGCTTCAAATGTGATTCCATCAGCACTAAATCCTGTTGCTGTATTTTTAAGCAGTACTGAACAGCCCCATTTTGCTGCAGCTGCCTTCTCGTACTTATCATATGCATTTTCAGCATTATAATAGCCTTTAGAATCTATGCTGTAATACTTATATCCTATTCCATAATACCATGTAAGAAGCACTTCTTTGCCTGATGACTTTTCATCATTAACAAGTCTTACATATGGAGTTGATATAATAACCTGTTCTCTATATGTACCAGGAGCAATATGAATAGTAACTCCATTATTCTCATCAGGAGCAGGTGTCATTAATGATACTGCTGATACTGCTTCTTTTACTGTATTATAGTTTGCATTTCCTTTTTCTTTATATCCGACATATATATCAGATACTCTTTCAATCTGTTCCTTATCTTTGGTTGACACCATTAAGATGTCTTTAGTTACATCCGCATCATTGACTACTATATGTGTTGTTGTTCTATATCCATCAACTGCTGCTTCAACTTCATATGAACCATTTCTTAAAGAAACTTCATATCCATCTGATGTAACCTTTCCTGTATACACATACTTGTCATCAACATTGATAAACTTAATATCTGTAACTGCTGCTTTAGCATCAATATCTGTAAATCTACCTGTTACCTTATATAACTTCTTAGCAGAAACACTTATATCTTTAGAGTAATCTGTCTGGCCTGTAACCTCTTTGCCATCAGCTACTTCATAATCATTAACTCCACTAAGCTCAACTGTATACTTAACATCAGGCTCAAGTGTTGCTTTGAAAGCTTTGTTATCATCAAGCTTAAGAACCACATCATCTGCTAATGAAGATGGGTCAGCTACGAGCTTAACTGATAATCCCGATGTATCATAATCTGCTGCAAAGCCTGTAACCTTTCCTGTATATGTATATACTTTCTTTTCTTCTACCTTTAATGTAACTCCTGTCTTGCCTGTCAGAGCTTCATCTACAGTTGTTGTAACATTCTTTGTATCAACGGAAAATCCATATCCTGCTACTCCGGATAAAACTGCTGTATAATCACAACCTGCTGCAAGTGTAGCTGTAAATGTATTGCCTTTTACATCTGCATCATATGTGATATTGTTAACATCATCCTTAAACAAAACCTTCAGACCGCTTACCTGTACGCCTTCTATTGTTCCACTGACTTTTACTCCCGGAATTCTTACCACCCTGTTATATATAGGTTTTCCTGCTGCTGCATCTGTATACACCTTATATGAACCACTATACTTAGCTACGAATTCATACTTAGCCCCCTTGTTAGTAAAGCTTGCTTTTTCTACCTGTTCATTATCTTCACCAAGATACTTAAAAAGAAGTGTTCCATTAGCAGCATTGCTTGATGCCATGTATACAACTATCTTATCTCCGGCTTCTACATTGTTAATAGCAATGTATCTTCTTCCTTCTCCTCCTGTACCATTACAGTAGTACATACCGGATGCTGTATATCCATCATCATATGCTGTTGTTGCTAACGCATTGCTTCCATAGTTTTTGCCTGATGCCGAGAACAATCTGTCATTGGCATTATGATTGATTGTAAGATCACCAAATGTTGTTTCTCCGGCAACGAATTTACCATCCTTTGAAACATTGTCACAATTCTCCCAGTCAGCAGCAGTAATATGATTATTATACTTATCTGTATCTGCTTCCTGTACTGTGCCAATGTCCCATACGTCAATCTTTCTTGTTGACGCTTTTGATTCTGCTGCAAATGCAGTTACGTCTATGCTTGTAACAAGCATAAGTACTGCACACAAAAGACTGCTAAGACGTCTTTTAGTTGTTTTGCGCATATTGACCTCCCTTTCTACCTTTAAAGGCATTATAACATTATATATCTGCATGGATACTGTCAGGGTCTGTTTATAAAACCTTTTTGATATCCATAATACAAACTATAAAGTATGAACCAATGTCAAGGTCAATATCTTTTACATACTTAACAAAGAATTGTTTTTATATGCGAACATAATATCTCATAATTCACTCTTTATCTTCCCGTACAGGAACACTCATAAGGATATACATCACATGATTATCACTATCATCATCCTTAACCTTTGTTATAACTATACCTGTTATATCACCATCAAGGACAAGATTATGCTCTTTCATATACGCAAGGTGACGCCCTATCATAATCTCCTTAATCTCATCCTGTGAATAATCATATATATTGCTTAACTTTGCCGGCACCTTTGATATACCCATAACTGACGGCTTAGGAATATACTTCTGTGCATATTGGTTAATATGAAGATGATACTTTTCAAGATGCTCTTCCTTAATCGAATAACCACAGCTTACAGTAAAACGTCCTGCTTTCATCTCACTCTCAGGAATTATGTATATATGCTGTATTTCTGGTGAATTGTATAAAAACTCGCTTAGCTGCTCCAGTCTTTCTGGCTCCTGAAGCAGCTTTCCGCCATTCTTATATAAGACATAATACATAGGAAGACTTTGTTTTTCATATATATCTGTATTAGATGCCGCCTTATTCATAAGCAAACAGTCATCCTTAAGTCTGTGTCTTAAATACGTCATATAGGCTATCTGCTTATCCAACTGCTGCATACGTTCCTGACATGCCTCTATAGTTTCATCAAGCGTATAATTCTGCATTTTACTTATCTGCTCATGCGTAAAACCATACTTTATATGCATTTTAGCATTGAGCACACCAAACACTCCATCATCATCGTAATACCTGTATCCGCTGTTCTCATCCCTTACAGCAGATATATAACCCATATCCTCATATCTTCTCACCGTATTTGTAGATACACCAAGAAGCTTTGCAAGATCACTTATCTTATACCTCATATATCTTTCGCCTCTTTCATTTGTACACATTACTTTATATCATCATAATATCAGTACTATAATACTATTTCAATACTGTTTAAAGACAACATTTCCATAATCCAGACTATATAATGCCCGCTTACATAAGCTCAGCTATGCCTGACAGTCTCACATATCTGTCTGATATACGGTACCATGTCGGAAAATCAACGACTCCTGTCTGTGGCATATTGTTAATCCTCTGAAACTGTCTTACCGCTTCTGCTGTCTGCTCTCCATATATTCCATCAACTGACAATGGTGGTATAGCCTTGTAATAATCTCCTATGAGATTCAGCTGCTCCTGAAGCTGTCTTACTTTCTGACCCGATGACCCTATATCAAGATTGGCACCAGGCCATGATGAAGGAATACCCTGTATCTGCTCTGCTGTATTTATATACATATCATCGCCATAATAATATCTTAATATATCGATTGATGAATATCCCTGGTCACCAAGATACTTACTTCCCCACTGTGTCATCCAGTTCGGACAGCTTGATTTTTTTCCATCACAGTACTGTGTAAGTATTGGCTGCTTAACATTCGGACGTGAAAGATAATTATCAAATATTTCATCTACTACATTTGATATACTCTCAAATATATTTCTGCCATTCACCCATTTATGATCAAATGCTGTTGAAGATGTTATAGTAAAATTATAACTCTGGTTTCTATACCATTCTGTATACACCCTGTTCAATGTAAATGACATGATTGCAAGTATATTAGCCTCTAACGTCTGCCTTGGCCATGTTGAATATATCTCGCTGCTTGCAACATTTTTAATATAATCCTTATACCTGACATAATAATCAAGCGCCGTTGAATCAGTAGGAACACCATCATGCACAACTATAGTTTCAGGAATAACAACACGGCTTAGTACTATCTCACCAGACTGGTTAAGTGGCTTTATCTCACTCTCTGGTATCTTGGCTGGATAGTTTCCATACAGGGTATTAACCGGAATAACTATATTATCTTCCGCAACTGCATACTCATTTTCATTAAGATATACATCCTGTATACTCGTTTCCCCTGAAAAGACATCTATTCCGGATATGTTAGTCTCCTCATATCCGTTGGCACTGACATCAATCGTATATTCTGCAAATGGCTGTTTTCCCCCTGGCTCCATGCTGTACTCTATCGGTGGTGCTAAAAGTTCATCAAGATTAACCGCTCCCTCTGAATCCGTTACAAGTTCATTTATTATCGAATCCGGATTACCTGTGTATGACAGAGTGATTCTTGCATTTGCAAGCGGTGCTCCCTGCTGTTTATCATATACATTTATGTGCATCTTCCCTTTATCTATCATATCCTGTGGTGTTTCCATAGTATGAACATACACCATTATACCCCCATTCTGTATACACCTATATACAAAAATCAATATTTTTTCATTATTATATGTATCTTTATATATTTTTATGAATAAAATAAAATGATAATTCCCTTAGGAGCGGATATGTCAAAATATAAAGTAGCTCTTGATGCAGGCCATGGTGGCAGCGATCCTGGTGCTGTTTATAATGGCAGACAGGAAAAAGATGATACCCTCGACCTTACTCTGGCCGTCGGCGATATTCTTAAAAAAAATGGAATTGATGTTTTCTATACAAGAACTAACGACGAATATGAGACACCTTTTAAAAAGGCAACTGATGCTAACAACTCAGGCGCTGATCTTTTCGTGTCAATACATCGAAACTCTTCTGAAAAGCCAAACCAGTATTCTGGTGTTGAAACTCTTGTATACAATGATTCAGGACTTAAGTCAGAGGTTGCAAGAAACATAAACAACCAACTTGAGAATGTTGGATTTAAGAATCTGGGAGTTGATACCCGGAAAAATCTTGTGGTACTTAAGAGAACTAAAATGCCAGCTGTCCTTGTTGAAGCAGGCTTTATAAATAATGAAAAAGATAACTATATATTTGACCAGGAATTCGATAAGGTTGCAAATGCTATAGCTGATGGAATATTAGAAAGCCTCCCTATTGGTTCACGCAACTCTAATACTCACCATTCAAACAGCAGCTACAACAAAGCTAACAGCTCCAATAATACCAGCAGTTCCAATAATACCAATAGTTCCAACAATACCAACAGCTCCAACAATACCAACAGCTCCAACAATACCAATAATTCCAGCAACGCCAGCAATATCAACAGTTCCAGCAATGCCAGCAATTTAGGAGCTTCTAGTACTTTCTATGATTCTAGTAGTTTCGGAAATTCCGGCCATTCCGGTAATTTCGGCAACTCCGGCAATTCTTATAATTCCGGCAGTTCCTATAATTCCGGTAATTTCATCGGCACAAGCAGTTCTATTAATAGTGATAATGCCTCTTATAGATATGATATAACTCCAAAAACAGAGACAGAAAGTATTACAGAAGGTATTAACAACTCTGATAATTATACTGCTGACACCGGATATAATCTCTGCAATGATAACTCCTGCAACAGCCTACACAATAACTCCTGCAGCAACACCTGCAATAATTCATATATACATCAGCCTCTCTACCGGGTTCAGACTGGTGCATACCACAATAAAGATAATGCAGACCGCTTATTAAACTCTCTACTTATAGATGGCTTCCCAGCCTTTATAATATATGAAGATGGTTACTACAAGGTACAGGTAGGTGCATTTGCCGAACTATCCAATGCAATCAAAATGGAACGACGGCTAAGAAGATTTCATTATAGTACCTATATCGTTGTTTAATTGAATATTAGTTGGTGACGAACGGACGACAAATATAAGCTACAGG
>ENA-ORTW01003357-ORTW01003357.1-human-gut-metagenome-genome-assembly--contig:-NODE-3357-length-13704-cov-3.328815_pt1 | contig 13704 bp, 10 predicted proteins | sample MGYA00242072_ERZ509193 | MGnify/ENA primary metagenome ERZ509193 (study PRJEB26280, sample SAMEA2338813) | human gut metagenome | biome: human gut; feature: human-associated habitat; material: faeces... | reverse complement strand
GTCGATGGAAACCAAGCCGTACCGCCGCCGCCCGCAGCCGCCGTTCACCACCTCGACCCTGCAGCAGACCGCCGGCAATCGCCTCGGCATGGGTGCTCGCGCCGTGATGCGCGCGGCCCAAAGCCTGTACGAGAACGGCTACATCACCTATATGCGAACCGATTCGGTGACGCTGTCGCAGGAGGGCATCGCCGCCGCCCGCAACGCCGTCTCCTACCATTTCGGCGACAAGTTCCTCTCCGCCGAGCCCAAGCAGTACGCCACCAAAACCGCTGGCGCGCAGGAAGCCCACGAGTGTATTCGCCCGGCGGGCTCGCGCTTCCACGACCCGGACGAGCTGGCTTCCAAACTTCCCGGCGACCAGCTGCGCCTATACACGCTGATCTGGCAGCGCACGCTTGCCTGCCAGATGGCTGACGCCACCGGTTCCACCGCCACCGTGCGTCTGTCCGCGCCGACCGAATCCGACGGCGAGGCCATGTTCCAGGCGTCCGGTACCGTCATCGAATTCCCCGGCTTCATGAAGGCCACCGGCGAGGGCCGCCGTAGCGTTGCCGACGCGAAGAAGAGCGCCGAAGCGGCGGGCGTGAAGGTGGACTCGAAGGCCACCGGCAGTGCGAAGGCTTCGAAGAAGATCGATGACAACGTTTCCCTGCCGCCGATGCAGCCGGGCGACGAGCTTGCCGCCGTGGACGTTGCCGCGGACGGCCACGAGACCCAGCCGCCGGCGCGATACACCGAAGCGTCGCTGGTGAAGACGCTGGAAGCCAAGGAAATCGGCCGTCCTTCAACCTATGCGAGCATCATCTCCACCATCATCGACCGTGGATACGTCTACGAGCGCGGTCGCGCCCTGATTCCATCGTGGCTGGCGTTCTCGGTCATCAAGCTGCTGGAGACGAAATTCCCCAAGTACGTCGATTACCAGTTCACCGCGGATATGGAGAACGGGCTCGACCAGATCGCGCACGGTCAGGAGACCGGCCGTGACTGGCTGACCCATTTCTATTTCGGTTCCGGCGGCGACGTGGCGACTTCGGCGGACGAAGCGCACGCGGGCCTGCAGCAGCAGGTCGCGCAGCTGGGGGAGATCGACGCCCGCGCCATCAACACCATCGACATCGGCGACGGCCTGCACGTGCGCGTCGGCCGTTACGGCCCGTATCTGGAAGACATGGAGCATCTGGACGCCGAAGGCAACCCGAAGCGCGCGTCTCTGCCGGACACCATCGCGCCGGATGAGCTGACGGTGGCCGTGGCCCGCGATTTGATCGACAACCACTCCGGTGGACCGCGCGAGCTGGGCGTTGATCCGGTATCCGGCGGTACCGTCGAGGTGCGCAATGGGCGTTTCGGCCCGTATGTGGCGTTGGTGCCGCCGGCTGAGGCTTCGGCTGGCGCTGCTGGCGATACTGCTGGTGCTTCTGCGGCCAAGAAGGGTTCGAAGAAGGCCGCGGCCGCCGCCGCGTCGCGCCCGAAGATGGCCTCGTTGTTCAAGACGATGAGCCCTGAATCGCTGTCGCTGGAAGACGCGCTAAAGCTGCTGAGCCTGCCGCGCGAAGTGGGCACATACGAGGAAACCAACGCCGAAACCGGCGAGGTATCCGAATGCACGGTGGCCGCCAACAACGGTCGCTACGGCCCCTACCTGACCAAGACGGGTGCCGACGGCAAGTCGGAGACCCGCTCGCTGGCCTCGGAAGACGAGATCTTCACGGTCGATATCGACAAGGCCAAAGAACTGTTCTCGCAGCCCAAGTACGGCCGCGGGCGTGGCCGTGGTGCCGCCAAGCCGCCGCTGCGTGATTTGGGCAAGGACCCGAACACCGGCAAGAACGTGACCATCAAGGACGGCCGTTTCGGCGCGTACATCACCGATGGCGAGACCAACCGTACGGTGCCGCGTCAGTACACGCCTGAATCCATCACCCCTGATGACGCCTTCCGACTGCTCGCCGAAAAGCGTGCGGCTGGTCCCTCCACCCGTGGCCGTCGCGGTGCTGGGCGTGCTGGTGGCGCCAAGGCCGTTGCCGGCAAGGGCAAGAAGGGCGGTACCTCGGCTGCGGTTTCGGCGCAGGAGGCCAAGCGCGCCGAACGCCGTGCCGAAGTCAAGAAGTTGGCGAACAAGGGCTGGTCCAACCAGCGCATCGCCGAAAAACTCGGTTCCACCCCCGCCACTGTGAAAAAGGACGTCGACTGGCTGACCGCCAACGAGGGCTACGAGCGCCCCGCCGTAATTCCCAAGCGTGGCTGAGCGGAATTATTGCTCTACTTGCGTTTCAAGGGGCTGATTTCTCGTTTTGAGAATATCTACTTGCGTTTCAAGGGGCTGGTCATCTGCTGAACCACGAGTATGAACGGCTCCGCGCCAACGTCATTCCGCCGTTTTGGAACGTTGTCTACTTGGGCAACAGCCCCTCGAAACGGAAGTAGACCTTCAGAAAAGACCAAATCAGCCCCTTGAAACGGAGGTAGAGCTGGTTTAACTGCCTGTTGGGCGCAACTCTGCGCCTAACGCTAAGGTCAATAGCATGAGCGGTCTGTTTGTTTCGTTTGAAGGTGTCGATGGCGTGGGCAAGACCACGCAAGTCGAGCGGCTGCATGCGTATCTTGAGGCTCAGGGGCGTACCGTGGTCGTTACCCGTGAGCCGGGAGGCACTGCGTTAGGCAAGGCCATTCGCCAACTGCTGTTGCACGGTGTGGATGGGGGCGCAGTCGACATCGCACCGCGCGCCGAGGCGCTGCTATTCGCTGCAGACCGAGCCCAGCACGTTGCCGAAACCATCCGCCCGGCATTGGAGCGCGGTGAAGTGGTGATCACCGACCGCTATTTAGACTCTTCCTTGGCCTATCAGGCCGGTGGCCGCGAACTCACGCCAGAAGAGATTCGATCCTTAAGCATGTGGGCCACCAACAACCTGCTGCCCGACCGCACGTATTTGCTGGATATGGACCCAGCCCTGTCCCACCATCGCCTCGAACACGCGGAAGACCGTATGGAATCGGCCGGTGATGACTTCCAGTCCCGCACCCGCCAGGCCTTCTTGGACTTGGCCGCCGCCGAGCCGAATCGTTTCCGCGTTATCGATGCGAGCCAGAGCATTGAAGCGGTATGGGCTGCCATCGAATCCGACATCAAGGAGCTCGCATGAGCGTATGGGATTCACTAGTCGGCCAAAAGCCGGTAATCGACATGCTCAGTCGTATCGCGCAGGGCGACCCGAGCCAGATCACCCAGTCGTGGCTGATCTGTGGACCTCCCGGATCGGGCCGTTCCAACATGGCCCGAGCATTCGCGGCGGCGCTGGAAAGCCCGGATCACGGCATGAGCGCTGAGCCCACGCGCGTCACCCAGCAGGTGCTTGCCGGCACGCATCCGGATGTCACGGTGCTGACCACGAACAAGGTGACTATTGGTATCGATCAGGTGCGTGAGATCATCACTACCTCCGAGCAGATGCCCGCCACCGCGCCGTGGCGCATCATCATCATCGAAGACGTGGATCGCATGCTTGAGCGCACCACCAACGTGCTCTTGAAAGAGATTGAGGAGCCGGCCGAGCATTGCATCTGGCTACTGTGCGCGCCCAGCGCCCAGGACGTGCTGCCCACCATCCGCTCGCGCACACGCATCGTGAACCTCGCCGTGCCCTCCACCCAGGCGGTGGCCGGATTCCTGACCTCCACCACCAATGTCGAGCCAAAAGTGGCGCAGCGTGCGGCCCGACTCGCCGAAGGCCATATCGGCATCGCCAAGTTGTACGCCACCGACGAACGGGTTATGTCCGACCGCGATGAACTTGTGGTCGGTGTGCTGAATCTGGCCCGTGCCTCGGATGCAGTGTTGTTGGCCGGCAATCTTATCGACAATGCCAAGGCCCAGGCCGAGGCGGACGCGAACCGCATCACCGCCGGCCAGGAAGCGGAATTCCGCCGCATCAACGGACTGGCACCGAGCGACCGCATCCCGCCGAAACTGCGTGGCGCATTCAACCAGATTGCCAAGAAAGACGATGTGAAGCGTTTGGTCACCCGCCGTACGCGCGACGTATTGGATCGTGCGCTGAACTCCATCGCTTCCATCTACCGAGATGTGGCGGTGCTGCAGAACAATGCGGAGGATTCGGTGGGCCTCATCAACCTGGAGAACCGCTCGTCGATCACCGAATTGTCGGTGCGATTGAACCGGGCCGGTGCCGTGACCCGTCTGGACGAAGTGGCCCACGCCCGCAAGCGCCTAGCCGGCAACGGCAACCCGCTACTGGTATTCGAGTCCCTCTTCTGCGCCCTGATCCCATAACCCGACGCAACTAGCCCCCCTCTGATGAGTGGGGGCTGTCGAGCGTAGCGAGACTGGGGGAGAGACCCCGTAACGCACAGCCCCCAGTACGTCACACATATGAGCGATACTGGGACGTATGAAGATTTCCGCCGATTTCACCGTCATCCCGGACGATTTCGCCAAGGCCGCGGCCCCTGAATATTTCAATGGTGGCGTGCCTGTGGTCTCCTTCCCGTTCTACATCGATGATGTGGATCCCGAGGCCCGCTACCTGCACTGGGAGTTCGTGGACCCGGATTCGATTCCGGTCTGCGGCTTCGAGTGGATTCACTGGTCCGTGGCCAATCTGCCGATTGATGCGCTGATGTACGACTTCAATGATTCGCATGCGTTGGCCATCCCGCCGGACTTCTCCCGTCAGCTGCCGGCCATGATTCCCGAGACCGTGCAGGGGCGCAACTCCTCGGCCTCCAAGTTCTTGGGCCGCAGCACTGACCCGGCGGTGATCATGCGGTACAACGGTCCGCAGCCGCCGGACAAGGATCATGAGTACTACCTGCAGGTGTGGGCCACCAAGAAGCCGTTGCCCGGCTTGAATCAGGGCTTCTGGCTCAACGAGCTGTTGCACGCGCTGCGCAACAGCGGTGAAGTGCCCGACACCGACGGCATCTTCCTGACCGGCAAGGCGTGAGCCACATGAGCCCCCGCAGGCGGGGGCTGTCAGCATCACTGACTGGGGGTGGGTCAGTACAAAACCACCTTCAGTCCGACTTCGTCGTCCAGCTCCCGCCAGTGGGAGCGTGACTACAACAAAGAAAGGACACCATCACACTATGGCCTGCACCACGATTCTGGTAGGCAAAGACGCGAGCTATGACGGCTCGACCATCATCGCCCGCAACGAGGATTCCGCGAACGGCGAGTTCAACCCGAAGCGCTTCATCGTCGTGAAGCCGGAGGAACAGCCGCGCGAATACAAGTCGGTGATCTCCCACCTAACCATCACCCTGCCGGACGACCCGCTGCAGTACACCGCCGTGCCGAACGCGGACCTCAAGGAAGGTATTTGGGGCGAGGCCGGCGTCAACGAGGCGAACGTGGCGATGAGCGCCACCGAAACCCTGACCACCAACGAGCGCGTGCTCGGCGCCGACCCGTTCGTGGAATACACGCCGGCCAAGGGCGATGAGCCCGAGGTGCCCGGCGGCATCGGCGAAGAGGACTTCCTGACCATCGTGCTGCCGTATGTCAAGACCGCACGCGAGGGCGTCCAGCGCCTCGGCGCGCTGCTTGAGGAATTCGGCACCTACGAGATGAATGGCGTCGCCTTCTCCGACTCCAACGAAATCTGGTGGCTGGAAACTGTGGGCGGCCATCACTGGATTGCCAAGCGCGTGCCGGACGAGGCCTACGTGACCATGCCGAACCAGCTCGGTATCGACGAATTCGACCTTGAGGACGCTCTGGGTGACCAGGAAGCGCACATGTGTTCCGAAGACCTTGCCGAATTCATCGAAACCAACCATTTGGACCTCGCGGTGGAGAACACTACCCCGTTCAACCCGCGCGATGCCTTCGGCTCCCACTCCGACTCCGACCACGTGTACAACACCCCGCGCGCCTGGTACATGCAGCGCTTCCTCAACCCGTACGACGAGGTGTGGGACGGCCCGGACGCCGACCACAAGCCCACCTCCGACGACATCCCGTGGGCCCGTCAGCCTGAGCGCAAGGTGACCATCGAGGATATCAAGTACGTGCTGAGCTCCCACTACCAGGGCACCCCGTTCGATCCGTACGGCCAGCTGGGCGATGAGCGCACCCGCCACATGTACCGCACGATCGGCATCAACCGCCAGAGCCAGCTCGCGGTGATGCAGATCCGCCCGTACCGCCCGCAGGCCTCCCGCGCCATCCAGTGGATGGCATACGGCTCCAACCCGTTCAACACGCTGGTACCGTTCTTCCCGAACGTGGACACCACGCCCGCCTACCTTGAGGACACCACCACCCGCGTGACGTCCGAGAACTTCTACTGGGCCAACCGCATCATCGCCGCCCTGTGCGATGGCGCCTTCCGCTCCACGTCCAACGCCGTTGAGCGCTACCAGGAGAAGACCGGTGCGATGGGCCACCGCTTGGTCGCCGCCACCGACGAGCAGATCGCCCGTCTGGGCTTGACGGCCGCCGAGGAAGCCGCGCAGTCCGCCGCTGAAGAGGAATTTGAGGCCGACAACGTGGATGGCGATGTGCAGCCGATGACCCCGGACGAGACCATCGCCGCGCTGCGTAACCCCGAGGTGCGCGAGATTCTCGCCGCCGCCAACCAGACCATGGCCGACCAGCTCAAGGAGGAAACCGAAAAGCTGCTTGACTCCGTGCTGTACACTCGCAGCATGGAAATGAAGAACGGCTTCCACATGTCCGACTTTTAGTCCGTATTGAGCTCCCCTCCCTGAGGGGCTGAGCCGTTAAGAAAACAGCCCAGTGGGCTGTTTTTAGGCGAAGAGGCGGCGACTGCCGCCCCACCACCCCGCCCCACCACACAAACACAGAAAGGCTTTATATGACCACCATCGAAGACTTCACCAGCCAGTACGGTCTGGTCCAGAAGATCGACGCATTCGGCTACATGAAGTACCTGGCCGAGAACCCTGACGCCCCGCGCAAGCACGGCAAGGTGGTGCTCGTCACCGCCGATACGCCGCTCAAGGCATCGCGCGGAGAAGGCAAGACCACCACGACCATCGCCCTGATCGACGCCCTGAACAAGCGCGGCATTGATGCGACCGCCGTGCTGCGTCAGCCGAGCATGGGCATCACCGCAGCCGGTTCCAAGGGCGGTGCCTCCGGCGGCGGCAAGGCTTCCCTGACCCACCCCGAGCTCATCGACTGGGGTCTGTGCGGCGAAATGGGCGCCATCGAGGCGGCCCAGAACCTGCTCGTCTCCTTCGCCGAGAAGGCCATCGATGACGGCAAGCTCGACACGATTCTCGTGCCGCGTGTCTCCGAGGTGCCGAGCCGCTCCCTGCGCTCCACCGCCGTGGACTACGGCAAGGGCAACGTGCCGGAGAAGGTCGTGCTCACGCCGACCTGCGAGCTCATGCAGATTGTGGTGCTCTCCCGCTCGATGGACGAGATTTCCGAGCGCGTGTCCAAGATGATCGCCGGCACCAAGGACGGCAAGGCCGTGACCTTCGGCGAATTCGTGGACCTGTGGCGTATCACTGGCATTTTGGCCGACGCGGTCAAGCCGGCCAAGACCGAAACCGTGAACGGATCACCGGTCTACGTGCACGGTGGCCCGTTCGCCAACGTGTCCATCGGCATTCCGACGTTGGTCTCCGTGGAAATGGCCTGCGCCCTGCATGACGTGGTCATCGTCGAGGCCGGCTACGGCACCGACGCCGGTGCCCAGAAGTGGCTGGACATCGCCTGCCGCGAATACGGCGCGCAGTGGCCGTCCGCCGCCATCGTGGTGACCCGTGCCTCCACCTGGCGCGACGATCCCGAGCTGGCCTGGCGCTACCCGTTCCACGTGCAGCGCCTGGAGAACCTGGACATTCCGACCTTCCCGCTCATCAACCTGTGGGAAGGCGAGGACGATCAGGTTCCGTCCCTGAAGGCCACCGCCGACGAGCTGGGCTTCCGCACGCCGATCATCGGCAACCTGTTCCGCGACGGCGGCGAGGCGCTGGTCCCGCAGCTTGACGGTTTCGTCGACGCGTTGCAGAACGGCTCCATGCCGGCCGAACCGCATTCGCACAAGGGCATGGCCCTGACCGAGAACGCCAAGTGGGTGGCCGAGAACGCCTACGGCGTACCGGCCGAGCGCGTGATCTACAAGCCGGGCTTCACCGAGTCCGTGTCCGAGGCCATGGAACTGTGCCAGAGCGCAGGCATCTCGCTGGACGATCTGGCGTTCGTGGCGGTCAAGTCCCCGGCGACCATGACCGACAACGACCGTGCCCCCGAAGAAGAGCGCACCGTGACCCTGAAGAAGGTCGAGGTGCATGCCGGTGCCGGTCTGGTCCACGTCAACCTGACCACCAGCCTCACCACCCCCATGCCCAAGATCGTGTGATGACAGGCATGAGGTGAGGTAACTCGCTTTTGAGGGGCGGATTTTCGGTTTTCCGGAGGTCTATCTGCGTTTCGAGGGGCTCTTCGATTGCGAAATCCGGAGTATGACCATTGAAATTGCAATGTTTATACTCCGGTTTTCTTGTTTTAAAAGCCCCTTGAAACGCTAGTAGAGCTTCTGAATGTTGGAAATCAGCCCCTTGAAACGTAGAAAGCCCGCCACCGGCGGGCTTTCTACATCTGAGCTTCCCTCTTTGAGGGGAGCTGTCAGCGAAGCTGACTGAGGGGAGCCAGCATACGCAAACTAGAAGTTGCTACCCTGAGCCGTTAAACGGAAAGCCCACCGGGCTTTCCGTAGGCGATGCGAGCAGCTATGCTGCGAGGGGAATGGTGGCAACTAGAAGTTGCCACCATTCCAGCCCCAGTCGGTGGTGGCGGTGTAACGGATGTAGGTGCGGTCCTCGGGAATGCCGAGCGTGGAGTTCAGCGCGGCCATAATGCTCTCGGTCAGCTTTTCCCAAGCAGAGCCCGGCACAGAGCGGCCGAACACGTTGACTTCCACATAGGCGGCGGGCTGGTCATCGCTACCACCGAAGTAAATCGGCATATTGTCCTCGAACGGGCACATTAGCCAGCCCTCGGACTTGCCCGGCACGGCGGTAATCGCCTTGCCATAGGCAGCCTTCAACGCCTCGCGCTGCTCAGGGGTGGTGGGCACGGACACATGAGTGTGAATAACGGGCATAATTCCTCCTTGATTCGGTTCGCTTCCAGTCTAGCCTCAGCGGTTGCTGTTGAACATGGCATGCGGATGTAGGAAGCTGCTTGCAGAACGGACCGGGGCAAGGCCAATTTGGGGAGATTATTGGCCTTTCCAGCCAATATATGTTCCGCAGTCAGCCCAATAGTGTTGAATACCCTTGTGAGAAAACTGATTGAACAACTGATGAAGTTCGGCATTGTGGGCGTCATCGCCTTTGTTATCGACTGGGGTATTCTCAACCTATTGGTTGGCATATTCCACATGCACAACGTGCTGGCTGCCACCGTCTCTTTCATCATCTCGCTGATTTTCAACTATCTGGCGAGCATGAAATTCGTATTCAAGCATCGTGATGACATGGCGCGCTGGATGGAGATTCTTATCTTCGTGGCGGGCGCTGTAGTCGGTCTGTTCATGAATGACGCGATTATCTGGATTTCCACTTATGGCATGAACCATGATGCCTATGTATCGCAGCATGCCGAATATCTGTTGCGCACCAATATCGGCAAGTTGGTGGCCACTGCCGTGGTAATGATCTGGAACTTCTTGATTCGCAAGTGGCTGCTCGACGATACGCACACCAATGCGATGAACCGTCTGAAGTCCGCTGAAAATCGACTGAATGCCGAGGAGCTTGAAGCCAAGTGGCAGAACAGCTTCTCCCACAAGCTCGGCATCTGGTCCCTGGAACACACGCCCAAAGGCTGGCCGAAGTAGCGTTTTGACGTATAAGCCCCCTCGTCAGAGGGGGCTTATCACGGATTATCTTTTGTAGGCCTGGGCTATGTCGCTACGGCGCTTGGCTTCCTTGATTTTCGGGTTTTCGGGGCCCTCGTTCGGCGGTAACTGGCACAACCATTCGCCGATAATGCCGATGATCATGTCGGCGATGCACACCACGGCCGCGATTGCGCACTCGGTGACGGCGTGTGCATAGAAATCCGCCTCGATATGGCTCAGGCTCATCACAATCTGACCGCCATACCAGCCGGCGAGCGTTGCGCCCGCCAATCCCAGTGCCTTTGCCAGCACCAGCGTATACACCGCGATAGTGGGATTGATGAAGCTATGCGGACGCTTCTTGGGGTCGGTATTCGCGTATTTATGCACTTGCAGGGCCAAGATCAGCACGATAACGCCCAGCACGGCCAGCAATCCGGTCACAATCCAAGGCGCACCAATCAGCGACAGTCCCGAGCTTTCGCCGTAGGAGGCCAGACCGATACCCGCCAGCAGGCCCAGCACGGCACCGATCACATACTGCCACCATGGTGTTCGCCGTGTTTTCATGTCCGGCCTCCTTATCGTTGCGTTGCTGTTTGCTGTTTGCGAACGGCCCTCGCTCCTGGGCTGCTCATCTTGATTTGGTTTTCGTCACTGCCGTGCCCGGCTGTTCGAGGCCGGAGACTGGTCCGTCACCGTCTGGTTTCTAGCCTACCGTTCGTAACTGGTTCTGCCATCAGCTCAACTGTTCGACAGTATCCAGTTGTCCGATAGCAATCCGACCTGTCCGGCATCCGGTGCCATGGCCAAAAGGAAGGCCACCGGGTCGCCGCCCAGAGAAGCATTCGGGTCCATATCCAGCCAAGGTGCCAATACTGACGCATGGTTACGGGCCGACGGCCAAGGAATGCTGCAGTTGGGCTCGTCGGAAGTCACGCCTTCCATGTCGACAAGGTCAAGGTCGACTGCCAGATCATGAACGCTTTCGATGCTGCCCAATACGGCAATCAGGTCGGCGGGCGGCAACTTGGTTTCGATTTGGATGACCGCGCTCATCGCGTCCGGGCCGTCGAAATGGCTGACATGGTAGAGCGGCGAAATGCCCTGTACCTGATTGCCAGGAACACTGTCGATGGAAACGATGGTTTCACGGAACAGCCGTTCGACATCCTGCGAGGTGGAATCCAGCGAAATAATCGCCTTGCGTGAGACGGGTGCCGACTCCGACGCGGATTCTTGCTTGACTGCATGCCCGCCGAGCATCCAGTCTTCGCTCTCGAGCTGCACGGCGTTACGGTCCGGTGCGGCGGCCAGCAAATCGGCTACAGGCCCCTCATGGGCTCCGGCAAGTTTGGCGTTCGGATTCAGCGCCGCCCAGGGAGCCAGCACAAACGCGCGCTGCCAAGCACGCGGATGGGGCAATGCCAGATCCGGATCCGCGCTGGTGATGCCATCAAAGTCGATAATGTCCAAGTCCAACGGCCTGGAATCCCAATGATTCTCACGAATTCGCCCATGGTTCGTCTCGATGCTTTGCAACGCGGCGAGCAATTCGTGGCTGCCCATTGTGGTTTCAAGCTCCACCACGGCGTTCAGGAAATCCGGCGTACCGTCGGCCATGCCCCACGCGGCCGTGCGGTAAAGCGGTGAGATACCGGTCACCTGTGTGCCGAGCAGCGCGTCAATCTCCCGAACGGCGGCTCGCAAGGTGGATTCCACCTCGCCCACATTGCCGCCCAAGGCCACCACCGCGTTATGGATGGCATGCTCTTCAGCAGTGCGTCCATTATCGGTGGCACGCACGCGCGAGATGGAGACCGATACATCTGCAAAAGCCACGACGATGGGCGCATGAGGCTTGTGCACGGTGACGTCGATGGAGGCGACGGCCGGCGCATCGGCAAGGATCTTATCCGCGATACGTTGGGCCAGACGCTCGATCAGGTCCACATGAGGGCCTTCGATGACAGCCGCGATATCCTTGGCCACACGGCCGTAATCGATGGTGTCGTTGAGATCGTCGGATTGACCGGCGGCGGCCAGATCAAGGTGCAGGGTGACGTCCACGACGAAGGTTTGTGGCCGTTCGTGTTCAAAGGCGAGCACACCGTGGGTGCCGTTGGCATGTACGCCGGTAAGTGTGATGGTGTCCATTGGTAAGGCTTTCTGCTCAAATGCTCTCCTCAGTCGCCTTCGGAGCCAGCTCCCCTCGCCCGAGGGGAGCCAAGGCCTAGAAGCAACCAAAACAGGGAGCCAGGGGAATCATGCGTATTCGCGCCAGGTGTTGCCGGCGATGACGGCGGCGCGGCTTTTGGCCACGTCGTGTACGCGCACGGCCCATGCGCCATGTTCGGCGGACAGGGCGGACAAGGCTGCGGTCACGTCATCGCGCTGGGCCATGATCGGCCCATCAGCACCGGCAGCGCCCGCCTCGGTAAGCATCGCCGAGATGAAGCGTTTGCGGGACTGGCCGATCAGCACCGGATATCCAGTGGCGCGGAAGGTCTCGAGTCCGGTCAGCAGCGGCAGGTTGTGCTCGATGCCGGGCTTGGAGAAGCCCAGGCCCGGGTCGATGATAATGCGCTCAGGCTTTACGCCGGCGGCCAGCACACCGTCGACTTGGCGCATGAGTTCGTCGTGTACGTCGGTCAATACACCGTGCTCGTAGACGGAGGTGTCTTGATCGGGGTTCGCGCCCTTGGAGCCGGCGAGCCAACCGCGCCAATGCTGCACGATGTACAGGCAGTCGTGGTCGGCGACCACATGCGGCAGTTCGGCATCCAGCGTGCCACCGGAAACGTCGTTGATGATCTGGGCGCCCTCGCTCAGCGCAGCGGCGGCCACGGATGCGCGCGTGGTGTCGATGGACAGCACCGCCCCTTCGGGAATCAGCGCGTCCACAGCGCCCAGCACACGGGCCTTCTCGTCGGCTTCGCTGACGCGTTTGGCTCCCGGACGGGTGGATTCCGCTCCGATGTCGATGATGTCGGCACCGGCTTTCATCATCGCCTCGCCATGGGCTTTGGCCGCCTCCGGAGCAAGCCAGAGGCCGCCGTCGGAGAAGGAATCCTCCGTGATGTTGAGCACGCCCATCACCAACGTGCGCTGGCTATCATGAATCGCCTTCATATCAATCGCCATCGGTTTTCTTCCTTCATTCATTCCGTTCTTCCGTTCGGTTCTGTCCGATTCCGCCCGGTAAAGCGCACTTACGAATGGTTCGACAGAATCAGGCTCATCGCCTCGGTCCGCGTGGCCGCGTCGCGCATGCATCCTCGCACCGCCGAGGTGACGGTACGGGACTGCGCCTTCTTGACGCCACGCATGGCCATGCACATGTGGTCGCATTCGGTGACCACGATCACGCCACGCGCGTCGATGCCTTCCATCAACGCGTCGGCCACCTGCTGGGTGAGCCGCTCCTGCACCTGCGGACGGCGTGCGTACAGTTCCACCAACCGTGCCAGTTTGCTTAAGCCCGCCACTTGGCCGTTCTGCGGGATGTAGCCGACGTGGGCCACGCCATGGAACGGCAGCAGATGATGCTCGCAGACGGAGAACAGTTCGATGTCGCGTACGAGGACCATTTCGTCGGTGTCCACCTTGAAACGGGTTTTCAGAACTTCCTCTGGCCCGTGTCCGAGGCCGGCGAACAGCTCCTTGCACGCGCGCCCGATACGGTCCGGCGTGTCCAGCAGACCTTCACGGTCCGGATCCTCGCCGATGGACTTCAAGAACAGGCGCACGGCCTGGCGCACGCCTTCCTCGTCATAGCCGACAGGCCCGGCCGCATGAGCGGCACGGGCCTTGTCGTCGAAGAGGGTATCGAATGCTTCGGTATCGCTCATCA
>ENA-ORTW01003351-ORTW01003351.1-human-gut-metagenome-genome-assembly--contig:-NODE-3351-length-13721-cov-1.927631_pt1 | contig 13721 bp, 10 predicted proteins | sample MGYA00242072_ERZ509193 | MGnify/ENA primary metagenome ERZ509193 (study PRJEB26280, sample SAMEA2338813) | human gut metagenome | biome: human gut; feature: human-associated habitat; material: faeces... | reverse complement strand
TTACTGCTTTATAACGGATTATCATCAATAGGTATACCGGAAATAATAAACAGTGCCCTTACACAAGGTGTATTCAGAGTACTTGCATGGGTCGTATCTGTTATGCTTCCGCCGATGGCAATATTCTTTCCGCTGTTCACAATACTTGAAGATTACGGCATATTACCCAGAATTGCATTTAATCTTGATAAAGCATTCAAAAAAGCGGGAGCGTGCGGAAAACAGGCTCTGTGCCTATGTATGAGTCTTGGATGCAACGCCTGTGGAATTACAGGAGCAAGGATCATAGACAGTAAGCGGGAGCGACTTATCGCCGTTATCACTGCATCGATTATGCCTTGTAACGGTAAATTTCCGACGATAATCAGCGTTATAACAATGTTTGCGATAGGCGTACCCGCTGTTGCAGGCTCAGGATTTATTGCGGCGTTATGGCTTGGTGTCGTTATAGCTGCTGCAATTGCCGCTGTCATGATGGTATCAAGATTGTTATCCAAAACACTTCTCAAAGGACTACCGTCATCATTCACGCTTGAATTGCCGCCGTACCGTACTCCCCAATTTGGCAAGGTTCTGGTAAGGGCTTTCCTTGACAGAACATTATTCGTTCTCGGAAGAGCTGTAGTCGTTGCAATTCCTGCGGGGCTTATAATATGGATTATGGCGAATGTAACGATAGATGGTGCATCATTACTATGTCACTGTACAGAATTTCTTGATCCGCTCGGACACATTATGGGACTTGACGGCGCGATAATACTTGCGTTCATACTCGGTTTTCCCGCAAATGAGATAGTAGTACCCATAATCATAATGGCTTACTCAAACGGCTCGGCACTGACCGAGATATCCGAGCTTTCAGCTTTGAAAGAACTGTTTACGGCAAACGGCTGGACTATAGTTACAGCGATATGTATGGTCATATTCGTACTGTTTCACTTTCCGTGCTCTACCTCCTGTATCACGGTGTACAAGGAAACGAAGAGCATAAAATGGACCGTCGTAAGCTTTTTAGTACCTACCGTAATCGGAACTGTACTTTGCATAGCCGTGAACGGAGCTTGTGCTCTTCTTGGTATAGGCGGTTGATAAAATATTTATTCATCACCCTTAAGATACCTTACCGCTATCTGTGTTCTGTGTTCAAGACCTGTTTTTTCGAGGATAACACTTATATAGTTTCTGACTGTACCGTTTGACAAAAACAGTTTTTCGGCTATTTCTGCGTTGGAACAACCTTCGGCAATAAGCTTTACTATATCAAGCTCTCTTTCCGTAAGCAGGTCGAACACGGCACTTTTTCCGTAACACTTTACAGCGGCATCACGGATATACGACAGAATATCCTGCTGGAATACCGTGCCGCCGTTGTAAACTGTTCTCAGCGCACTGAAAATCCCGTCTGTCTGTGTGTTTTTGAGAATATAGCCGCTGACCCCGACTTTAAGCGCACGCTGTATAAGCTCCTGCTCGTCAAACGTTGTCAGTAAAAGCGGCTTGCACAGATTTTCCTCAAGCAGTATTCTTGCGGCTTCAATTCCGTCCATAACGGGCATTCTTATATCAAGCAACGCTATATCGGTCTTGTATTTCCTGCAAAGCTCTACCGCTTCTGCGCCGTTACAGGCAATGCCTGTCACCTCGAAATCAGGCTGTGACGAGATTATCATCTTTAGCCCTTCACGGATTATGCTGTCGTCATCTGCGATAATTATCTTCATACGTTCTCCTCTTTCAGACTGAATATGTTTACTACCGAAAATCCGTCAGGCTGTGCCGGAAATATGCACTTTCCGTCCGTAAGCACTGTGCGCTCCTCTATCGCCGTAAGACCCGTACCCTTCTTGAACTCATCGCTACCACAGCCGTTATCCTTGAACTCGGCACGGATCACCTTGTTCATAACTGATATTTTCAGCGAAAATTCGTCCGCTCCCGAATGCTTGAGCGTATTGGTGAGCGTTTCAACGAGATTTTCCTTTATACAGTTCCATATGCGGAATGTGACTCTTTCAGCGTCGCCCTTGATTTCAAGCGTTGTCCTTATGTTATATTTTGCCTTATATTCACCGAGTATCTCTTTAAGCTCGCTTATTCCTATTGTTTTGCTGTCCGGACGTTCCTCACGCAGTGCCTGCCTTATATCGTCAACGCCGCTTCTGAGGTTATCGGTTACTGTTGTAATACATTGCTCGGCACTGTCGGGGTTTGTCCTGATGTTCAGCTTTGCCGCCTCAAGCAGAATTATACTTCCGGAAATACTGTGTCCGAGCTTATCGTGTATCCTTGCTGAAAACCGTCTGCGTTCTTCGACAGCCGCAGATTTTTTTGCTGTTTTAGCGTATTCTTCAAGGCTTGCTATCCTGCGGTTGAGGCGAACAGTTTCCTCTCTGCTTTCTGCAAGCTGTTCACGGCATTTGATAAGCTGTCCTGCGGTAATATGGGTGACAGTGAATGCCACAAGCATTATAATAAGTATCAGCACATCAATAAACGGCGGTTTTACTATAAAAAGGACAAGCATTACCGAAACAGCACCAATATGTCGGAAATACTTTCCCGCACCGAATTTATCTACAGCAAAGATTATGGCAAAGCACAGCACGAATATCAGATTGTCGCTGTATATAAGAAATGCGATAAAAGCCGAAACGCACGAACAGACCGCCGCCGCTTTATCCGACTTTTTAAGCACCGACAGCAGATATTCAGCCAGAGCAAAGCAGGAAAAGGCGAGTACGGTAAGCACCGTATCGCCCGAATCACAGTTATTCATTATATTCATAGTGCCGAATGCGGCTGTTGCCGTGAGTTTGAATACAAGATATATAAGTGACAATTCGTATTCCTTTCGTTACGCCTTTGAAACTACCGACTTTCTGCCGAAAAGTGCGGCGCTTGCAAGCATTATAAGCAATGTGTAGAGTATAAGCACGCAGATGTTTATCACAGGCTGTTCGGCCTCGCCCGACATAAAGCCGACATACCAGTATTGCGGCGTGATATACGACAGATATTTCAGCATACCTGCCGTTTCGTCTATCGGGAACCACGCACCGCCGAGCAGAGCGCCTATCGAGGTGATACAGCCCGAAAGCGTGGCAAGCGCCTGCTTTGAGCTTATCAGCTGTGCGAGCATTATTGATAATGCCGAGTTGAACAGCGAGTAGATTATTACGGCGGCAAATGTAAGCGGATAGCCGGCTGTCATCCGAGCGCCCGTGATAAACAGGCACAGCGGTAAAACGACAAGTGCCGTAAAGGATATAAGCACACTTGCACCAAGCGTTCCGACAATATACTGTACGCCAGTTACAGATGAAACAGCCATTCTGCTGTATGTTCCGTATTGCCTGTCTTCCATTACCGCAAGAGTGATAAATATGCCGATAGCGGTTACAAGCATTATCATAAATCCTTCGGAGAACTTAAAGCCTGCAGAGACATATTCGTCCTCTCTGTCGGATGTTACCGCATTTTCCTTAGTGAGTTTTGTGTCGGCGGCATCGCTGTTCATAATCTTTGAAAACAGCTCTGCGTCACCTTTTGCGGCATCTGCGGCAATATTGACGCTTCTCATAAAGCCTTCGATATATACCGAGATATAAGCGCCGTTTTCGTAATCGTCAAGAGTGGTGGATTTTATCTTAACGTCTTTTCCGCCGATTACATTCTTTTCAAAGCCCTGCGGTATCTCTATTATAGCAGAAACGTCACGGTTAATCAATTTATCATTGAATTTTTCTTTACCGTCCTCGGTAATGTTCATATTTATCCTGTCGCTGAGATAGCTTTTCAGCATTGCGGAAAGCTCCGATTTATCGTTATCGGTCATGGCGATGTCTATCTTGTCGTTTACCGAGAACACGTTTGCTATCGGTCTGCCGCAGTAATAAAGCCCTATACTGCCTGCCCCTACAAGAAGTGCGATTACAAGTGCGTATTTAAGACGCTTCAGCATACCGAAAAATACTGTTCTTATATTATTCATAATACGCTCCCCTTTCATACGGATTTTTTTACACGGAATATTGCCGCACCGATAAGCGATACCGCAGCCGTCACGGCAAGGCATACCGCGATTACCGCCAACGCACTGTCGCTTTCACCGTAAAGAGTAAGTCTGAACGCCGCTTGCTGAACGATATAAGGCGGCAGCTTGTCGCTGAAGCCTTCGACGAATACCTGCTTTGAAAACGAGCCTGAGAAGAACAGCAACGCCCATGTAAGCGGTATCACGATGCTCTCCGCAGGTATTTTTATCAGTACCCCTATCAGCATACCTACGGCTATCGACGCAAGCGAGCAGCAGGAGAGCAGCACGAACAGGATAAGGTTTCCGACAAAGCTGTCGCAGTATTTCGCTCCGAACACAAACACCGAAAACAGCATTATCACCGCATTTCCTATAACGGCGGAGGGAAGCGTGCCGATGAGCTTTCCGAAAAACAGCTTTACTTTGCCGACAGGTGACAGATAAAGACGCTGTAGGGTGAATATCCTTTCCTCGTCCTTAAGAGACGTACTGCCCATTATCATATGCGACATGAATATCATCATTACCGCCATACTCACCGCATAATAGTCCATCATACTCCGTGTAACGCCAAGTCCGTCCTGCTCTACAAACGACTTTCCGGTATCGGTATCTGTATTCATAAGCAGTGACGGGTCGGTTGCCGCTATTTTATAATATGTATCGGATACCGCAATATAAGAATTCAGCACCGAGCCAAGTGCCCTGTTTGCAATTTCGTTTCTGCCGCTGTATAACAGAATTTCCCCGTTTTCAAGCTCGATATATGCGTCTATATCACCCTTATCGGTAAGGCTCAGTGCGGTTTTTTCATCGCTTGCCTTTTCTGCCCTTATCATACTGATATTGTCAAGAAACTCAGCAAATGCCTTGCCGCTTTGTTCGTCTGTTTGCGAAATATTGTATTGCAGTTTAATTTCTCCTATGTCATAATCCGCTATATCAAAATTCTGAAGCATCGTTCCGAGAAAGAATACCAGCAGTACCGGGAAGAAAAGCCCCATGAATACATTTGCGGGGCTTCTGAAATACTCCCTAATCTGTTTTATTATCAAACTAAGCATATTTCCGCTCCTTAACGTATCTCGTGTCCTGTAAGCGACAGAAACACAGCGTCCATATCCGGCTTTTCCGTGCTTATCTCGATTACAGGCAGATCGTGCTTTACAAGCTCGCTTATAACGTGTGAAATATCGTTACAGCTGATACTCATATCAACACTTATCACATTTTCTTCAAGGTATACTCTGTTGACATCAGGAAGATTGGATATTGCCCTTGACACTCTGCTTCTTGTTTCGCTGTCACAGGGTTTTGTAGTGATATGTACCGTACAGCTATCGGTTATCATTGTTATAAGCTCCTGCTGTGTACCCTCTGCCACAAGCCTACCTTTGTCGATTATAGCGACTCTGTCACAGATTTCCTCTACCTCATGCATATAGTGCGAGGTATATATTACTGTCGCTCCGCTTTCACGCAGCTTCTTTATCGAACTCATTATATGCTCTCTTGATTGTGCATCAACTCCTACTGTAGGCTCGTCCATAACTATCAGCTTCGGTCTGTGCGCTATACCGCAGGCAATATTCAGTCTGCGCTTCATACCGCCCGACATTTTCTTCGGCTTCATATCCGCCTTATCGGCAAGCCCGGCAAATTCGAGAGCGGTCATTGCGTTCTTATGAAGCTCCTCGCCCTTGAAGCCGTACAGCGAAGCGAAAAATTCAACGTTTTCCTTAGCTGTAAGATATGGATACACGGCTATTTCCTGCGGTACACTGCCTATTATGCGCCTTATTTCCGCTCTTTGCTTTGCAATATCCTTACCGTCTATCATCACACTGCCCGATGTCATTTCATCAAGGGTTGTAATTATATTGATCGTAGTGGATTTTCCTGCTCCGTTAGGACCTATAAGTCCGAATATCTCACCCTCATTTACATCAAAGCTCAGATTATCTACGGCGCAAAGATTGCCATAGTTCTTGACTAGATTTTTTACGCTTGCAAATATCATAAGTATTCCCCTTTCGGCTGTTTATTTATCTTACTGTAACGATTATACACCTGCAAAGCGGATTTCACCAGTTACAAACGGTATTTTCCTGTATGACATTTGTAATAAAAAAGCTCTGACGGAGCGTTTTAACCCCGTCAGAGCCTTTGATTTATTAAGTTATTGATTATTTATCGTCGGCTGAGATGCTCTCTGTTCTGTAAATGAACTTTACAGTGCCCTCTGTCTTATCGGATTTACCGCCGAATGTATCGTAATCCTTGCCTGCGGCTACTGTAGCCTTCAGCTTGTCGATAAGTCCTGCAATATCGCCGTCAACAGCGTCAACTATCTTCTTGACAGCCTTTTCATTGAACTCGTCCATACCGTCATTCAGTTCCTTAGCACCGTCCCTTAACTGCTTTACACCGTCAATAAGAGTTGCTACACCGTCATTAAGCTTATCAGCGCCGTCCTTAAGGTCGCCTGCGCCGTCATGAAGCTGTAATGCACCGCTGTGAAGTGTGCCTACACCTGCTACAAGGCTTACTGTACCGTCCTTTAAATCGCCTGCGCCGTTATCAAGCTGAACAGCACCATCGTAAAGTGTGTTTACACCTGCTACAAGGCTTGCTGTGCCGTCTTTCAGATCGCTTGCGCCCTTGTTGAGGTCAGTTGCACCGCTCTGCAGTGTGCCTACGCCTGTCACAAGGCTTGAAGTACCGTCCTTTAAGTCGCTTGCACCCTTATTGAGGTCAGCCGCACCGCTCTGCAGTGTGCCTACGCCTGTCACAAGGCTTGCTGTACCGTCCTTCAAATCGCTCGCGCCTTTATTAAGCTGTAATGCGCCGCTGTGAAGTGTATCGACACCTGTGACAAGGCTTGCAGTACCGTCCTTTAAGTCACCCGCTCCCTTGTCAAGCTGATTAACACCCGCTATAAGTGTTGAACCGCCGCTTGTGAGCTGCTCAGTGCCGTTCTTGAGCTGAGTAGCACCGCTGTGAAGATCCTTAGTACCGCTGTAAAGCTGTGATGCACCTGCTGTCAACGTCTGTGAACCGCTGTATGCACTGTCAACACCGGCTGTATATGTTGTAAGACCTGTATAGAACTGATTGTAGGAGTCAAGCTGAGTGATAAGGTTCTTTATCGTTGTCTGACCTGCCGCAGCCTTTGCAACCGCTTCATTTATCTGAGTTGTAACTGTGTCACTCTTCATATTCTGATCAATAAGCTGTTTCTTCTGAGCTTCAACATTCGTGCTTATCTGAGCCTTTACGTTGTCTGTTGCCATCTGTGCCGTTACTGCGGCATCGACCTGCTTCTGTACCGCTTCCGGGATTTGTCCTGCCTTTACTGCGGCATTGTACTGCTCAGCGGTCATCTCATAACCTGCTGTCTTGAGGACCGCCTCAAGAACCTTTGCCTGTACAGCCTGAGTAACACCTGCTGTTATAGCATCGTTATTTTTTTCAACCTCAGCTGTAACCTTTTTAAGAGCCGTATTATATGCGAGGTCGTATACCTTATCTTTATCAAGTGAGCTTACAAGCTTGTTGAGCTCTGTCTTGTAGTTCTTTATCGTAAGCGTATTAACAGTAAGACCCGATGCCTTTATCTGTGTTTCGGCAGTTGATAATAACGTTTCAAAAACCTGCTTTGCACCTGCATTAAGCTGTTCGCTGTTTGAAGAAAGCTGTCCTAGTCCCTTACTGAGATCAGAGGCTCCCGTGCTTACCTGTCCTGCGCCGCTTTCAACCTGTGCCGCGCCGCTGTCGAGTGAAGCAGCTCCGCTGTTAAGCTGATCTGCGCCGGCTATAAGATCCTTTGCGCCGCTTACAAGAGCTGTTGTACCGTCCTTCAGCTGTCCTGCACCTGTATTCAGTGCATCTGCGCCTGTCTTAAGGTCATTTACACCGCTTACAAGCGAACCTGTACCGTCCTTTAGCTGTCCCGCGCCGCTGTCAAGCGCGCCCGCACCGTCTTTAAGGTCATTTGCACCGCTTACAAGCGTTCCCGTACCGTCCTTTAACTGTCCTGCACCGCTGTCAAGTGCGTCTGCGCCGCTCTTTAAGTCATTAACGCCACTTACAAGTGTACCTGTGCCGTCCTTTAATTGTCCCGCACCGCTGTCAAGTGCTTCCGCACCTGACTTCAGATCCTTGATGCCTGCTACCAGAGAAACCGTACCGTCCTTTAACTGTACCGCACCCGTATTCAGCGCGTCTGCGCCTGTTTTAAGATCATTTACACCGCTTACAAGTGTTCCTGTTCCGTCGTAAAGTGTGCCTGCACCGTCTGCGAGCTGCTTTGTGCCGTCCGCAAGCTCACCTGACTTCTCAAATAATGTCACAAGCCCGTCATAAAGCTGTGAAGAGCCGTCTGAAAGCTGATCTACAGCGTCTGTAAATTCCTTGATAGTGCCGTCTATATCGTCCATATTGAGCTTATCGGTATCGACCTCGTTGAACAGCTCTGTCGTACCTACCGTCATGCAGGTCATAAGCTCGAAATTCTTAACATCTGCGCTGATTTCAACGTATGAGGGAATTTCATAATCGTCCTTGTCAAGTCCTAAGTTTTCCTGCATACCCGGAAGTGCAAAACCGAGAACTGCGGATCTGTCGCCATCGTTTACAAGCTTACCGTTTGTAACCTTAATGTTCGTGAACTTCTCGTTATCCAGAACTGTTCCCGTCACCATAAGGAACGGAACGTACATTTCCATATCCTTGCCGTCAACCTTTACGGTACGCTTTTCATTATTTGTATAGTCAAAGCGGATCGTGACCTTGCCACTCTTGCCCTTTATCTCATCGGGAGTTACTGTCTTGCCGTCCAGAGTATATGTAATCTTCATATCAACGGGAAGTGCCTTGTCAGTTGTGCCCTGGTAGTAGATATCGCTACCGTTGGCAGCCCATGTGTAGTTTTCACCGTTGTTTGTGAAGCTCTCGTTACCCTTGACGTTCTTTATATCTTTAAGTGAGGTTTCATCGGAAATTGATGCACTCTGTGAGCCGTTCTTCAGCCAGTCGCTGACGATGACCTTCTTTGTTGTACCATCTGCGTTTGCAATGATATATACCGTTTCTTCCTTGCCGTCCGTATCAGAGCTGCTCTTTTCGCTGCTACCGGTTTCCGTGCTGTCTGAAACCGATGACGATGTACTGCTATCGTTACCGCTCTGTGCGGCGAATGCAAGCAGACCCGAGGATGTGCCTATCATTGCGGCTGCAAGTACTATTGAAATTATCTTTATGATCTTTTTTCTTATCTCTTTCATGCTGTTGTCCTTTCTCAGTTCGTTTTCTTATCGGCTTCTCTTGCTTCCTTGAAGCCAAGGCTCGTGTGGATTATTATCTTATCGAAGAGCTTGAGCATAGCGGGTAATAACAGGATTACCGATACCATACTGATGATAGCGCCTCTTGCCATAAGAGCACACAGCGAGCTTATCATATCTACATTTGAATAAATACCTACACCGAATGTTGCGGCAAAAAATCCGAGCGCACTTACGATGATCGAAGGTATTGAAGATTTAAGAGCCGTGTAAACCGCTTCATTCTTGTCGTTACCCTTATTACGTTCCTTTTTATATCTTGTAGTCATCAGGATCGCATAGTCAACGGTAGCACCGAGCTGGATCGTACTGATACAGATAGGTGCGATGAATGCAAGCTCTGTACCTGTGTAACAAGGAATACCGAGATTTACGAAGATTGCAAACTCGATTACCGCCACAAGTATCAGCGGGAGTGAAACCGACTTGAAGGTTACCAGAATGATAAGGAAGATTGCGGCTATTGAAATAACGTCAACTACCTTGAAGTCCCTGTCGGTTACTTCGATAAGATCCTTCGTACAGGGCGCTTCACCGATAAGCATTGCCGAGCTGTCATACTTCTTTATAATGTTGTTTATCTCTGTTACCTGATTATTGACTTCGTCTGTTGCCGTACCGTACTCACTGCCTACAAGCATAAGCTGGTACTTATCACTCTTAAGCACATCCGAGATAGAATCAGGAATTATCTCTGAGGGAACAGCCGAGCCGATAAGTGAATCAAAGCCTACCGCAAGGTTTACACCGTCAACCTTTCCGACATCGTCAAGCATCGCCTTTGCATCCTTCTGCGACAGCTTTGAATCTGCGAGTATCATATGAACGTTCGACATTCCGAAATCATCCTTCAGCTTTGTGTTGGCGATAACGAAATCCATATCCTGAGGCATTGTCTGGCTCAGATCGTAATATTTCTGTGTGTTGTTATAACCGTAAACCGCAGGTCCGATAAGTACAGCGAATACTATAAGAAATATCCATGAACGTTTTGTTATAAACCTTGCCACCTTGTCAAACTTCGGCATAAGCTGTTTGTGTCTTGTCTTTTCGATAGCCTTATCGAATACAAGGATAAGTGACGGAAGAATTGTTACGCAGCCGATAAGTCCGAAAACAACGCCTTTAGCCATTACTATACCAAGGTCCGCACCAAGCGTGAAGCTCATAAAGCACATTGAAAGGAAGCCGGCAATTGTTGTGATAGAAGAACTTGCTACAGAAATGATACTGTTTGAAATGGCGTGTGCCATCGCACGTTCCTTATCGCCGTCAAATCTTACCTTCTGCTCGTTGTAGCTGTGCCAAAGGAATATCGAATAGTCCATTGTAACACCAAGCTGCAGGATAGCGGAAAGCGCCTTTGTTATGTAGCTTATCTCGCCTAAGAAGTAGTTACTGCCTAAGTTGTAGAGAATAGCCATACCGATACTTGCGAGGAAGATGAGCGGTATCAGGAACGAATCCATAAAGAGCATCATTACTACTACTGCAAGAACTACTGCGATAGCGACATATATCGGCTCTTCCTGCTCACAAAGGTTCTTGAGGTCTGTTACCATTGCGGACATACCGGAAACGAAACACTGATTGTTCGTTACATCTCTTATCGTGTTGATAGCGTCCATTGTTTCGTCGGCTGATGTCGATGTATCAAAGAATACCGCCATCACTGTTGAATGATCGGTGTTGAATGCGTTTTTTATCTTATCGGGAAGAATATCCATAGGTATTGATACGTCTGCAATCGAATCATACCAGATCACCGAATCAACGTGATCTACCGCTTCAATTTTTTCTTTAAGAGCGGAAACATCCTTCGGTTCCATATCCTCCACAATTATCATACTGAATGCGCCCTTGCCGAAGTCATTCAGCAGAATATCCTGACCCTGTATGGTTTCCATAGTATCGGGCAGGTAATTTAGCATATCGTAATTTATTCTTGTTGCGATCATACCGAGTACCGAGGGTATCAGCAATACTACCGCAACAATAAGAATGATTACTCTGTGCTTTGTTATCCATTTGCCTAGCTTAATCATCTTTGTCCTCCCTATCGCTTGTTTCTACATAAATTTTGTCATCGGCGTGTATTTCTTTTTTAATGGCCTTGACTGTGTAAGCGGCGATCCATATGTTGGATAAACCGTCTGCAAGCAATGTGATACCGAGCAGAACCGTAAGGGCTACCGCACTCTCAAAAGGATTTATGAGTAACAGTATTCCGACAGCACCCGTGACTATCGCACTGACAAGTATCAGCCACCAACCGTTTACGCCAAAACGCTTTGCATCGACAGCAGTCTGGATTTTCATTATGCCGTCTATCATAAAGTAAATACCCATTATAACAGGTACCAGAGCCATTACATTGCCCGGATGAAGTATTACGATCAAACCCAGCAGTATTGCTATGACACCGAATGCAAAGTCAAACTGGAACGCCAACCCGTAAGGGTCTGACGAAAAATAACCCGTGATTTTAACGATGCCGAATACTATAGCGGAAATACCGAGCATATAGCATACGGCAAGCATTGAGATCTCCGGGAAAATTATCAGTATAAGTCCGATGACCGCTATTGCGGCACAAGCAGAAATATAAGCTACTTTTGCACGTTTTATAAATCTCATGGTTTTCAGTCCTTTCTTTTTCTTTACAGCTATATTTTATCCCGTTTTCACTATTTCTACAACAGTCAACCGCGTGTCAATGTTCAAATTTCAGGCAATCGATAAAAATTGACTGTTTTTTGGGCAAACAAGCTTTTTTGCCTAAAACTTGAATTTTTAATAGAAATGTTGTATAATATGTACCGGAGAAAAGAAAACAGCTGAACTAAAGCTAAAACGGAGGTTATATGTCGGCACTTACCAAAAGAGCTATACAGGAATCTTTCAAAAAACTGCTGAGTACTCAGCCTTTAGATAAAATAACAGTCAAGAATATAACAGACGACTGTGGAGTAAACCGTAACACGTTTTACTATCATTACAGCGATATATATCAGCTCCTTGAAGAAATCTTCCTTACAGAAGCACAAAAGTCGGTAGATGAGATGGTGATCGGTCAGTCTTGGGAGGAAGGGTTAAAAACAGGGCTTTGTTTTGTCAAGGAAAACAAGAAGCTTGTCTACCACGTTTACAATTCACTGCACCGTGAAACGATTGAGCGTTATCTTTACAGCGTTTCACTGGATTTCGCGAATAAGTTCATCGGAAATGCATCAAAGCAACTTGAACTTAATGTATCGGATGAGGATAAAAATTTTATAGCATCATTCTACAAATACGGTATAGTGGGGATAGTGCTTGATTGGCTTGAGAGAGGAATGAAGAGCGACCCCGATAAGCTTATCACGAAGATGTCTACCTTACTGACGGGAACGCTTAAGACAGTTCTTGAAAACGCAAGTAAAAAATAATACATAAAGTCGGTTGCTTATCCTCTGCAATCGGCTTTTTATGTATGTCGGAACTGTTTATCCGTCTTGACTTTTTTTCTGTTTTATAGTATGATTATTCTGATAAATTCGGATCAAAGGCGGAACATAATGGACATAAAAATAACACCGACAAAGCTCGGAGGTAAGCTTATCGTACCGCCGTCAAAAAGCATTTCGCACAGAATGCTTATATGCGCGGCTTTATGCGACGGTATGACTCATATAGATAACCTGCTTGAATGTATGGACTCACATGCTACTATAAATGCGCTGACCGCACTTGGAGCGGAAATAAAAGGCAAAAACGGAAGCTATGATGTAAAAGGAATAGTAAATCCGAAAAAAACAGCAGTTGTAGACTGCTTTGAAAGCGGCTCAACACTGAGATTTATGATCCCAATATTCTCTGCGTTCGGTTGCGAGGCTGAGTTTACAGGCAGAGGAAAATTACCGGAAAGACCGATAACACCTATTATTAAGCCGATGATCGACAACGGAGTAACATTTAAAACGCTCACTATGCCTTATAAGGTAAAAGGTAAGCTTCACGCCGCTGATTGAGCCTATGACGGAAAACGGAGCTGTGTTCGAAACGCTTTCGATGCCGTACAGGGTCAAGGGCAAGTTAAGCGGCGGAAAGTATTATATTGACGGAAGTGTTTCATCACAGTTCATAACAGGGCTTCTGTTCGCACTCTCTGTGCTTTCAAAGGACAGCGAGATAATTCTTACCACAAAGCTTGAATCAAGACCATATGTGAATATCACGATAAACTGCATGAAACAGTTCGGCGTTGAAGTTGCCGAAACGGAAAACGGCTACTTCGTAAAAGGCGGTCAGAAATATCAGCCGCATAACTGCACTGTTGAAGCGGATATGTCGCAGAGCGC
>ENA-ORTW01003337-ORTW01003337.1-human-gut-metagenome-genome-assembly--contig:-NODE-3337-length-13755-cov-7.475912_pt1 | contig 13755 bp, 14 predicted proteins | sample MGYA00242072_ERZ509193 | MGnify/ENA primary metagenome ERZ509193 (study PRJEB26280, sample SAMEA2338813) | human gut metagenome | biome: human gut; feature: human-associated habitat; material: faeces... | reverse complement strand
GCTTGCCGTCCAGCACCTGCATCAGGGTGGATTTGCCTGCGCCGTTGGGGCCGGCAATAATGAGCCGCTGCCCGCGGCAGACCGTATAGGTAAAGGGTTCCAGCAGGGTGCGCTCCCCGATCTTGATGCTGAGGTTTTTCAGCATCACCAGCTCGTTCCACGGCTCTACGTCATATTCAAAGCGGAACTTCAGCTGGTTGGTCTCGTCCTTGGGTGCTTCGGTGATCTCCAGCTTTTCCAGCTGCTTGCGGCGGCTCTGCGCCATTTTGGTGGTGGAAGCGCGCACAAGGTTGCGGTCCACATAGTCCTGCAGTTTTTCAGCCAGTGCCACATCGGCATCGTGCTGCTTCTGGCGCAGGGCATCGGCGGCTTCCTTCTGGGGCAGATAGGCCGAGAAGTTACCCTTGTAGGTGGTCATGGTCTGGAAGGATACCTCCCAGATCTTTGTGCAGACATTATCGAGGAAATAGCGGTCGTGGCTGACCACCAGCACTGCGCCGGAGTAGCCCTTGAGGTAATTTTCCAGCCATTCCATGGTGGCAAAGTCCAAGTGGTTGGTGGGCTCGTCCAGAATGAGCACATCCGGTTTTTCCAGCAGCAGCTTCGCCAGACGCAGCCGCGTCAGCTCGCCGCCGGAGAGCACCGCAATGTTCTTTTGCCATGTATCCTGCGCAAAGCCCATGCCGGACAGCACCTTTTTGATGTTCACATCCATGTTGTAGCCGTCGGCAGCATCTACGATGTTTTGCAAAGCATCGTGCTGCGCCAGCAGGTCGGCGTTATCGGGCTGGGCAGCCATGCGACGCTCTAAGATCTGCATCTGCGCCATGGCGTCCAGCACCGGGGCAAAGGTGGCGCGCATCTCGCCGTAGATATCCAGCGTGGCGTCCAGCTTTGCGTTTTGCTCCAGATAGCCCAGCGTTACCCCGTGGGTCACGCTGAACTCACCCTCGTAGTCCTGATATTCGCCGGTAAGGATCTTGAGCAGAGTAGTCTTGCCTGCGCCGTTTTGTCCCACGATGCCGATGCGGTCCTCCCGCTCGACACTGGCGGTCACATCGTGCAGCACCACCTTTTCGCCAAAGGTCTTACCCAGTTTTTCCAAATGTATCAGCATAGTTTTGATCCGTTATCCGTTCTTTTTCATATTTCAGCACTGATGGCGGCGGTTCTTCAGGCCAACATTGGCCAGCTCCTCCTGCTCCATCACCAGCGGATACAGCTCTTCCAGACTGGCGATCTCGTAGGTAGGGATCACCTTGCCGGGGTTCTCGGCGTGGTTGGGGTTGTACCAGCAGGTATCCAGCCCGGCGTTGCTGCCGCCCTGAATATCGCCGGACAGGCTGTCGCCCACCATCAGAACGTGCTCCCGGTTCTCCACACCCAGCGCGCGCAGGGCTGCATCAAAGATGCGGGCATTGGGCTTTTCGCAGCCCATTTTTTCAGAGATGAACACATCTTCCATAAAGTTCATCACGCCGCTTTCCGCCAGGCGGCGGGTCTGCACCTTCTGGGCACCGTTGCTGACGATGGCCAGCGTTGCCACCTCGGAAAGCTCGCGCAGCACGTCCAGCACCTCCGGGCTCATCAGGTCCGGGTGGGTGGACAGCTGCTCCAGATAGCAGCGGTTCATCTCCACGCCGTCGCCGGCAGCATTGATGGCCTTTAAAAAGCGGCTGAACCGCTCGCCGAACAGCTTTTCGCGGCGGATCTGGCCTTTTTCCAGCTGCCGCCACAGTTCCTCGTTGATGGTGCGGTAGGTCTGCACGGTCTCGGCGTCCGGCTCGATGCCGTAGTTCACCAGCGTTTCGGCCAGCGCCTTGTTTTCGGCCGCGTCAAAGTTGAGCAGTGTATTGTCCGCATCGAACAGGATGCAATAGTATTTTGCCATAGTATCTCACTTTCTTTTCAGCATTTCCCACTTTGGTGTATCAACAGGGAGAAGCCAGCCCCACCCCCCGGCAGAGCTGGCTTCTCGTTATTCAGAAACGATTTCATACGCAGACAGGTCTGTTTGTGCCGGGGTATTGTCCGGGCACGTTGCCTTTCCTTCGCAAGGCGTCAGACCGCATTTCTGCATTTCTTCCTCCAGTGCGCTGTTATCCACGTTTTCCCAGTCGGTGTCGTAGTAGTCCACGCTGCCATCGGTCACGTCATTCTCCCCGGGCAGGGCGGGCGTGCGCATCGCTTGCCAGTACATAGGGCTCCACCTTCCTCTCACGCCAGCCTATGCGGCGCGGGAGCGGAGTGTGCGCTCAGTTGGCGGCTTCCTTGCTGGCGCTTGCCTCCGTTTTGGAGGAAGCAGGCTTTTCTTCTTTAGAAGAAGCCGGTTGTTCTTCCTTGGAGAAAGCTGTGTGTTCCTGCTTAGAGGAAGCAGTAGTTTCTTCCTTGGAGGAGGTGCTGCTCTGCGAAGAAGAGACGGGCTTTTCTTCCTTGGAGGAAGCAGGAGACGAAGCCGGCTTTTCCGCCTTAGAGGAGCTGCCGGTGCTTTCAGAGGTGCCGTTCGAGGAGGAAGAAGCAGGTTTTTCTTCTTTAGAAGAAGCCGGTTTTTCCTCCTTGGAGGAGGCAGACGTCTCTTCCTTAGAGGAAGCATCAGAGCTGCTGGAGCTGGTGGACGAGCTGGACGGTGCACCGCTGACCGTAAACTCCAGCTTATTGCTGGTCACTGTGCAGTCGTTATAGCTGGCAGTGGCGTACACCCGGAAGGTGCTGCCCAGCATGGAGGGATCCACCTCACCCTTTACGGAAGTCTTGCCGGCAGCCTGTGTCACCTCGCTGCCGTTGACATACCAGCGGATGCTGGAAGCATCCAGATACTTGCCCTTGAGGGCAGCTTTGAAGGTGTAGGAGTCCCCCAGCATAGCCTTGCCGCTGCTGCTGATCTGGATGGAAGCGGCTGCAAACACAGCGGTCACATCCACGTTCTGGTCAAAATTGGTATCGGTGCGGGTGCGCTTGGTCACACCATCGCTCCACTTGACGAACACATAGCCGTCCTCCGGCACAGCGGTAACGGTAACGCTCTGGGTGGCGCTGGTCACCTTGACGGTAAGGGACTTGCCGCTCTCATTGCCGCAGGTCAGAGAGCCGCCGCCGGTTTTATCTACACGGTAACCGGCCTGATACTCCGTTTTCTCCTCAACGGCCGAGGAAGAGACTTCCTCCGAGCTGCTGGGTGCTTCCACCGCAGAGCTGGGGTTTGCGGTATACTCGGCACGGGTGGGGATGTTATTGGTATCCGGGCGGCGGTCCTCAGTCTCATAGGCGTGGGTGCGCAGATACTTCAGCAGCACCTTCAGACCTGCGGGCTTGAGGTGGATATCGCCGCTCTGGTAGTAATCGATATTGCCGTAGCCGTTGGCGTCCTTGAGCGCCTCGGCAGAGTTGAGGAACTTGACGCCCAGCTGCTCGCACATGGTCAGCAGCGCCATATTGAAATCATCAATGCGGGTCTGGTCCATATTGGGGTAATTAGAGTGGTTGGACGGGACCGGCGGCACCGTGTTGACGATGATGTCGGTATAAGGATAGCTGGCCTGAATGGCCTGCACCAGCGCGGTGTAGTTGCTGATAAAGTCCTCGGTGTTCATGCCGTTATCGTTGGTGCCCAGCATGATGACCACCCGGCGGGGCTTCATTTTTGCCACTGCCTGCGCGATGGTGTAGCGGTTATCGTCCCGCTTGAAGGTGACGATGCCTTCGTTCAGGGCGGCACCGGTGCCAATGCCCTCCTTGGCACAGAACTGCTGCAGCGAGATCAGGCCATTGGCATACAGACGCACCGTGTTGGAATCGCCGATAAAAAGGGTCTGCTCCTGATAGGCATTGCCTGCATCGGCGGTCCCGGTGAGCAGTGCGCTGGAGGTTTCGTTGATCTGATAGTGGTCAGAGATATCCTCCTCCCCTTCCGGGGCGGGCGCGGGGGTAATAATGGAAGAATCCCCCGGCTGCTCCGTCGGGTTCTTGCCCCGCTTGAGCATGGTAAGGGTGATGCCGATGGTCAGCAGCGCCGCCAGTGCGCACACGATGCACACCAGCACCGCCTGCTTCTGCATCGGGGTCAGCGCCTGATTCTCCTTCTGGTTATTGCTTCTCATATTCTATCCATTCTCCTTCCGAAGGAATAAAACTTCCTGTCATACCCGGGCTGCCAGCAGCCGGTCGGTAAGGTCGGCGCAGCTTTCAGCCAGCAGCACTGGATGGAAGGCTTCCAGCTCTTCCCGGCTGCCGTAGCCGTACAGCACACCGGCAGCATCCAGACCACAGTCGGCAGCGCCCCGCATATCATCGTTGCGGTCGCCCACCATTAGCACCCGCTTGCCCTGCAAGGCGGGCTGGCTGAGCACATAACGCACGACCTCGGTCTTGGTATCCCGGCTCTCGTCCATGGAGGCACCACCGATAAAATCAAAATACGGTGCCAGCCCCTGCTCTTCCAGAATGGGCGTGACCACCTTGGTGGGCTTGGAGGTGGCAGTGCACAGGAGAAAACCCGCGTCCTTCAAGGTTTGCAGCATCTGCGGAACGCCCGGGAACACGGCACACTCGTGGCTGCCCTTCACCGCGTAACTCGTGCGGTAAAGGTCGGTAGCTTTTTCGATCAGCGCCGGGTCGGTGAAGTGCTCGCCGAAGCTTTTGCGCAGCGGCGGGCCCAGATACCGGCGCAGGTTTATGCCGGATACATCCACACCCATGGTGCAGAAAACCTCTTGCAATGTATGAATGATACCGGGAGCCGAATCGATCAGCGTCCCGTCCACATCAAATAGGATCGCATCATAATGCAGCAATGTTTTATTCCTCGCTTTCATGGTGATACATCCAATAGTATAGCACAGATTTGATACATCAGCAATTCCAACAAAAGATTTTTCTGTCTCTTATGCAGAATTTTCCTGAAAAGGGAGACCGCTGCACCGTATTTTGCGCAGCAGTCTCCCTTGCAATAGAACGATTTAGAATGCCCTCCGCGTGCGCTCTGGGCATTATTTAGAGGAAAAAACATTTTATTAGAACAATGCCGGGCAGCCTGCGGGCTGCCCGGCATTGCATTTTCACGGGTCAAATTGCAGCGGAGAGCGCCCCGCCCCAAAAAACATTACTGCGCAGGTGATGGGCAGCTGCTGTCCCCCGGGACATAAAGGTTGTTGGAGACGAACTCCAGCTTATCCTTGAGCACCAGTTCAAGGTTTGCGACGGCGTGCACCATATTGGTGGCGGAGTCGTTCACCTCCAGCAGCTTGCAAAGATCCAGACCATCCAGATCCATGGCCTTCTGCATCTTCCGGCTTTCGGCGCACAGAATGTGGCTGAGCGCCGTTTCCTGCAGGGCAATGCTTTCCATCAGGTCCACAACAGCCTGATCCAGGCTGACCTTGGGCATTTCCGGGCACTGAGAACGGGCGCAGGGTGTATCGATCATCATAGGGCAAAACCTTCCTTTCCGGTCGTGTGCCCTATCCTATGCTGCGGCAGGTGCGGCTGTTACTGCTTTTCCGCCTGTGCGCGCACCTTCTCGATGGTATCACGGTAGCCGCCGGAGCCGTACTGGATACAACGGTTGATACGGCTGATGGTGGCAGTGCTGATTTCCACTGCCTTAACGATCTGCTCATAGGTGGCACCGTCCAGCAGCAGCTTTGCCGCCTGCAGGCGCTGTGCCATATCCGAGATTTCCTTTACAGTGCACAGATCCTCAAAAAAGGCGTAGCACTCCTCCCGGCTCTCCAGACTGAGGATAGCATCAAACAGTGCGTCCGTTGTCTCATTTCTTCTGGAATTTTTCTCAGCCATTGTTTTTCTCCTTATTATAACAGCGGCGGCAGCGGGCAAAGCAGACAGTGCTGCCGCGCGGAATATTCTGCACGCTATTACTTTAGCACTTCAAAGTGTGAAAGTCAAGACCTGTGGGTGAATCGTTTTCAATCAATGTGCTATTCAGTTTTATTCTCTTCATACATGAAAGAAAATCATCTAAAAATTATTCCCAGAAAATGGCTTGAATTGGCGCATCCTCTGAACTTGTGACGAAAATATTGACAATTGATGAAAACGGGAATAAAGTAAGACACAATCATTCAGCAAATGCAAGGAACAGGACATGATCTTCTGCATCACCCTCTTTCAGCGAGCCGCTTCTCGGGTGAAAAAGCGGCAGTCAGGAGCAGAGGACCCTCGCCTGGGAGCAGCCTGTGTGAACCGGGTTTTGTGCCCCTTAGTAGCACGGTGCCGTCCAGCCCACGTTATCGGGCAGCATGGTCAGCGTACCATGCGTGGGAGAGTGGCTGTTTTAACACAGCAAGCGAAGTGGTACCGCGGAGTATTGCTCCTGCCCTGGCAGGCGGGTGCAAAAGCCTTCGTCTTCGGAGTGTGACCGGGACATCGGTCATGTGCTGAGGACGAAGGTTTTTTACGCTCCGGGGCAACGCTTTGCCGGACGGCAGCCTAACGTTCCGAACCTGTTGCGGAGTGAAAAAAGGAAAGAGGTAGAAAACTATGAATACGCTGGTCATCGTATTGATCGCAGCGGTGTGCCTGTTTGGCGCTTATGTGCTTTACGGCCGCTGGCTGGCTAACAAATGGGGCATCGACCCCGCAGCCAAGACCCCGGCAGTCGTCCACGAGGATGGCCGGGACTATGTGCCCACCAATGGCTGGACGGTGTTTGCCCACCAGTTCAGCTCCATTGCCGGTGCAGGCCCTGTTACCGGTGCCATTCAGGCCGCAGCCTTCGGCTGGCTGCCGGTGCTGCTGTGGGTGCTGCTGGGCGGTATCTTCTTCGGCGCTGTCACCGACTTTGGTGCCCTGTATGCTTCCGTTAAGAACGACGGCAAGAGCATGGGTATGCTGATCGAAAAGTACATCGGCAAGACCGGCCGCAAGCTGTTCCTGCTGTTCTGCTGGCTGTTCTGCGGCATCGTCATCGCTGCCTTTGCGGACATGGTCGCCGGCACCTTCAACGCCTTTGGCGCAGACGGCGCAATGGTCGAGGCTGCCAAGACCAACGGCGCTGCCGGTATGGTTTCCATCATGTTCATGGTGTTTGCCGTTATCTTTGGCCTGCTGCAGAAAAAGTTCAACTTCTCCGGCTGGAAGGAAAGCGTTATCAGCATCGTGTTCATCGTGCTGTCCTTTGTCATCGGCGCAAACCTGCCCCTGATCCTGGGCAAGGCCGCTTGGAGCTACATCACCTTTGTGTACATCTTTTTTGCTGCCGTGCTGCCCATGTGGCTGCTCAAGCAGCCCCGTGACCACATGACCACCTTTATGTTCGTGGCCATGATCGTGGGCGCTGTGGTTGGCCTGCTGGTTGCACACCCCACCATGAACCTGCCTGTATTCACCGGCTTTACCAACGAAAAGCTGGGCACCATGTTCCCCATCCTGTTCGTCACCGTGGCCTGCGGTGCAGTTTCCGGCTTCCACAGCCTTGTTTCCTCCGGTACTTCTTCCAAGACCGTTGAGAACGAGAAGGATATGCTGAAGGTCGGCTACGGTGCCATGATCCTTGAAAGCCTGCTGGCTGTTCTGGCTCTGTGCGTGGCCGGTGCTGCCGCAGCTGCCGACGGCACCCCTGCCGCCGGTACCCCGTTCCAGATCTTCAGCCGCGGCGTTGCCGGTTTCTTTGAGATGTTCGGCGTGCCCGCCTACGCTGCTACCGTGTTCATGACCATGTGCGTTTCCGCACTGGCTCTGACCAGTCTGGATGCCGTGGCCCGCATTGGCCGCATGAGCTTCCAGGAGCTGTTCAGCGTGGACGACATGGAGCACGCTGAGGGCTGGCGCAAGCTGTTCTGCAATGTGTACTTCTCCACCTTCATCACGCTGGTGTTCGGCTTCATCCTGACCAAGATCGGCTACGCCAATATCTGGCCACTGTTCGGTTCTGCCAACCAGCTGCTGAGCGCACTGGTGCTGGCTACCCTGTGCGTATTCCTGAAGGTGACCGGCCGCAGCAACAAGATGCTGTTCCCCCCGCTGATCATCATGCTGTGCGTCACCTTTACCGCACTGGTGCAGCGCCTGATCGCTATGGTCAAGGCCATCAGCACCGCCGCTTCTGTTACTATCCCTGCCGGTGAGACCACTTGGGGCGCTGTGTTCATCGCAAACGGCCTGCAGCTGATCCTTGCCGTGCTGCTGATCGTGCTGGGTCTGAATATTGTGTTCCACTCCTTCTCCGCTTATAAGAAGGCTGAGCACAACAGCGAAGCAAAGGTCTGATTTAATCCCACCATTCACAATCCTGTTTTCAATAAACAAAACGCCGCTGACGATACACAAAGCCGTCAGCGGCGTTTTGTTGTGGAAGCGTATTTCATATTGTAAGCCCGGAAAATCTGCGGATCTTCCGGGCTTACGTTTTCACAGGCAAGAGAAAAGAGAAGCTGCTTATTATATGTGACAGCTTTCCCAGCCTTGCAGGGCGGCAAGTTGGGTCTCGGTATGGAACCAATGCTCCCCGCCCTCCAGAATGGTCAGGTGCGCCCCGGTCTGCTGTCGGAACTGCTCCATGGCGGTGTGCCCGGTAAGGGGGTCTGTATCGGCATAGAGCACCTGTGTGGGCACTTTCCAGTGCAAGGGGTGTTCCCTTACCCAGCACAGATACGGCCACGAGAGGGTCTCGCCCATGGCGGTGGGGATCTCCCCTGCCGTGCGCAGCTGCTCCTCCGTTACCCCTGCCTGCTGCATCAGGTCAAGGATGAGATTTTCCATATCCACGATCGGGGAGACCAGCAGCGCCTTTTCCGGCTGCTGCGTTTGCAACGCCTGCATGGCAAGCCATGCCCCGATGCTGACCCCATACACCCGGATATGCTTCCACACCGGCTGCATCCGGGCGTAGACTGCCTGCAGCTCTCGGGTGACCACCCACGGCACCAGCTTTTCCGGGCTGTCTTTCCGGGCGCCGTGCTCCGGCAGGTCGACAGCCAGCACCTGCCAGCCTGCCGGGCAGGCTGTGCGGGCAAAGCGGGCGGCCTCGGCTGCGCTGCCGTTTTTGCCGTGGACATAGAGATAGACCCTGCGGCTGCGCTTGCCGTACAGGACAGCCGGAATGCCTGCAACCTCAAGCTTGATTTTTTCCATAACGGCTTCCTCCTGTTTTAGGGCATTTCGTGCCCTGTTTTCTCTATGATAGCACAAGCAGCCGACAAACACAAACAGGAAAAAGTTACTATCATCCTTATTGCAAAAACGATTTTGAATGGCCTCCGCTTTGCTCTGGCCATGTACAGCGGAAAGAATATTTTTATTTCGCGTTTGTTGCGGCCTGTGGGCCGCAACAAACGCTATTTTCACAGGTGGGGTCGTGACGGCAAACTTTGCACTTCAGTCAGAAACTTTACCGTCATGCCAAAGGCTCCCTCTTTGAGGGAGCTGGCAAATTCGGAGGATTTGTCTGAAGGAGTTCAGGCCCGCAAAAAGATCGATCATCTGCAATGCCTTTTCCTGTTTTTTATAAATCGGGAAGGGATTGCAGATGTTTTGTTTTGTGTACAGATATCTTAAAAATTATAATTTTGGAGGAACCCTATGACCCACGCGCAGCCCCAAAAGAAAAGCGTCTTCAACATGAACGTAGACCTGATGCACGGGCCTATTTTAAAAAGCCTGCTGCTGTTCATGCTGCCCATTCTGATTTCCAACCTGTTCCAGCAGCTCTACAACACGGTGGATACCATGATCGTGGGCAATGTGCTGGGCGATACAGCCCTTGCCGCCATTGGCTCCTGCGGTTCGATCTACGAGCTTTTAGTCGGCTTTGGCATCGGTATCGGCAATGGCCTTGCCATCGTTGCAGCGCGTTCCTACGGCGCGCAGGACGAAGACCTGCTCAAGCGCACGGTGGTGGGGTCGGTCGTCATTGGCCTGATCGCCTCGCTGGTCATTACAGCGGCAGGCTTTTTCGGCCTGCATGCCCTGCTGCAGCTGCTGGATACCCCGGCAGAAATTCTGGAAGATGCCTACAGCTACATCATCGTGATCGACCTTGGCGTTGTGGTCATGTTTATGTATAACCTGTGCGCAGGCCTGCTGCGCGCCATTGGCAACAGCGTAATGCCGCTGGTGTTCCTGCTCATCAGCTCGGTGCTGAACGTGGGGCTGGACCTGTGGTTCATTGCCGGGGTTGGCATGGGCGTGCGGGGCGCAGCGGTGGCAACGGTCATTGCACAGGGCATCTCGGTGGTGCTGTGCGTTCTGTACGTGCTGGCAAGGGTGTGCATCCTCATCCCGGAGAAAAAGCATTTCGCCGTGGGCAGTCATCTCTACTGGGAGCTGTTCAGCCAGAGCATCTCCATGGGCCTGATGAGCAGCATCGTGTCTGCGGGTTCGGTGGTGCTGCAGTACGGCATCAACGGGCTTGGCACCCTGACCATTGCGGGGCACACCGCTGCCCGCAAGCTGTTTGCCTTTACGGAGATGCCGCTCATCTCCATGGCGAACGCCGGTTCCACCTTCGTTTCCCAGAACCGCGGCGCAAACCAGCCCGACCGTGTGCGCAGGGGAATGCGGCAGATGTATCTGTACTCGGTGGTGGTGATGGTCGCCGCCGTGGTGCTGATGAACTTTGGTGCTCAGTGGATGGTGCAGCTGATCTCCGGCTCTTCGGAACCCATCGTGCTGGAAAACGGTGCGCGGTACCTGCTGTGGAACGCACCGTTCTATGCGGTGCTGGGCGTGCTGCTGTGCACCCGCTACGCGCTGCAGAGCCTTGGCCAGAAGGTGCTGCCGCTGTTCTCCAGCGTGATCGAGCTGGTGGGCAAGGTGATCTTTGTGCTGGTGTTCATCCCGAAATTCCAGTACAATGCGGTCATCCTGTGCGAGCCCATCATCTGGTGCTTCATGACGGCATATCTGGTGGCGGTGTACCTGCACGAGCCCTTTGTGTTCCCGAAAAAATAACCCTCTCAGTTATCGCTGTGCGATGCCAGCTCTCCCGAAAGGGAGAGCTTTTTGCATTTTACGGGAAGCACAAAGAAAGCTCCCCCTTTCGGGGGAGCTGGATGCGAACAAAGTGAGCAGACTGAAAGGGGTTACAGCGCCGAATAGCCAAAGCTGTTCACCAGCGCATCGATGTGCTGGCCAGCCTTGCACAGGGGGCAGTCGCGGCTGTCAAAGCTGGCGTAGTCCGGCAGGCTGGCGGGGTCAAAGATGGAGGTGACTTCATAGCCCATGCACTCATGGGTGGTGGCAAAAATAGCGGAAAGGCCTGCCACGGTGCCGCCGTAGTAGTTCACGGCCTCCACAGCGGCCTGCACGGTGTAGCCGGTGGTGATGGAGGCGGCCAGGATGAGCACATGCTTGCCCTTGACCATGGGGGCCAGATTGTCGCGCAGGATGATCTGGCTGCCGGTGGTGTACTCCGGGGTGATGACATAGATGGTCTGGTGGGCGTTCATGTTGGCAAAGCCGTCCTTGGTCAGCTCGTTGGCAAGGCAGGTGCCGATCACCTGCGTGCCGTCCAGACAGAGCACGGTGTCCACAATGGTGCTGTGCTGGTAAGCGGCCACCAGCTCCTTTGCCACGGCCTTGGCCTCGGAAAGGCGGGACTTCTGGGTGGTGACATCGATGTAATAGTTGATATGGCTGTGGCTGGTAGCAAAGTGGCCCTTTGCTACGCGCAGGAACAGGTTACTTTTTTTGGTGGGAAGCTTTACCATATTGATCATCGAAACAACACTCCTTTTCAGGTTTTCCGGGTTGCCCCTCAAATGCAAAAAGCACCGCATCGCTGCGATGCTCCTGCACATTTTTATAACCCTATTGTACCGGAAAAGAAACCTGTGCACAAGGCATAAATCCACTAAAAAACTTTGTGCATTTTACATGATATCGCCCAAAACTTGGATACAAATGGCCCGCATACGCAAAAAGACCCGCACCATATGGCGCGGGTCTTTAATGCAAAAGTAAAATCAGGTCAGAGCGAACCCTTGATAGCCTCGGTGATATCCCAAGTGCCGTAGATATCATTGTAGGAATCATTGGGTTCACCAGTAGCGCCATGCTTGGGAGTATACAGCACAGCTACTTTGGTAGCACCGGAGAGATTCAGTTTGAGAGTCAGAGTGGCCTCGGTGACGCTGTCCTTGAGAGCTTTGGGGTTAGCGGTATCGCCCAGACTGGGCTTAGGAGTGGTATTATAATAATAGTGCTTCGTGCCCGCATCAGTCGTAACATCGACCTGGAAATGGCTGTCAGTGATCTCCAGCAGTTCGATCTTGGTGACGATCTTGAAGTTGCAGGTCAGGGTCTGGGTAGCAGAATTATAACTCGGTTCTTTGCCAGCACTGTTCAGCAGAGTGGCTTCACAGATGCCGTCGCCCGGCTTCAGGGTGCTGCCAGGCACACCGGTAGGACGGTTCGGGTTGGAGCAGCCGGTCAGCATGCCGGAACCTGCAATGGCAACAGCGGTAAGAGCGGTATATTTCATAAAGTCACGGCGGGAGAATGTATAGGACATGTTCGTTCCTCCTTTAAAAAGCAGATCAGTACGGCCTTGCGGCATTACCTATAAGATAGGCGAAACCGGGCCGGATGTCAATGCCTTTTGGCAAAATAAAATGATGAAATTTTGAGCTGTGACGTTGTTTTGCGACGAAATTTCGTCCTGTGCGGGCCGCGTATCAGGCGCGGGTCACGTCTGCAGCGGTCATGACGAAGGTCATGGTCTTATCCGCTGCAAAGGTGGGCATGTAAGTAACGCTCAGCTGCTGCCAGCCCTTGGGGACCATCAGCATCAGCTGCAGATAGCCGGTACCCTGCGGGGGCAGATTGGTGGAATCCGAGAAGGTCTGAGAGTTGGAGTTGTACAGCGAGATGTTGGCACCGCACTCCACGCTCTGGCCGTCGCAGGAAGCAGAGAAATCGGTAGAAGCTGCTGCCAGTGCGTGGAAGTTTGCATCCACGTTCTCCTGCGGGGGCACGGGATAAGCAGCATTGATCTCGGCCAGATTCTGTGCGCCGATGTTGAAGGTCTGGTTCTTGGTGCGGTTGACCACGGTGACCAGAACAGCAATGTATTCGTAACCGGCCTGTGCAGGTGCGGTATCAATGTTGAACAGGCTGGTCAGCTGAACGCCAAGGCCGTTCCAGTTGCTGACCTTATCACCGACCTTGACATCCACGATGGTGGCGCTGCCATTCTGCTGGCAGCCGCCCAGCAGGCTTGCTGCGCCCAGAGCAGCAACGGATGCGCCAGTGCACTTGAGGAAGGTACGGCGGGAAATGGAGTTGGACATAAAATAAATCCTCCTTTTGATAGGAAAAACCGTATTCCAGAATGTTCTATTCTGTTTATACCCTTTCTGCCCGAAAGATGCAAGGGTTTGGGGGCTGAATTTACAGCTTTTTCACAGGAATATCACCCTTCGTGGGTAAGGCCCTTCACATGTGTTTCGCTGGTTTTGACCAGATTTAACAGGCTGGGCGTATAAAGCGGGAACTCACGGGTCAGGCTTTCTGTGGTCATGGTCAGGCAGGCCGGGTCCTTTACGCCCTCGCCGCCGTTCACATCCTGTCCGTCCAGCAGGGCTTCCACGTTGGCTTCGGACATGCGCATCACGGCATCGGAGCAGCCGCGCCAGCGGATGGGATCGATGCTGAACATACTGGCGGCGTTGTGGGGCTCGGCCGAGTACAGCAGGCGGAACATTTTGGCTACGGCCATCATCAGGTAGGCGCTCACCTCGGTGGTAAGGGCCTTGCTGTGGCACTGGCCGATCTTGGCGTACAGCACGTTCAGGCTGTTGG
>ENA-ORTW01003313-ORTW01003313.1-human-gut-metagenome-genome-assembly--contig:-NODE-3313-length-13834-cov-2.583932_pt1 | contig 13834 bp, 12 predicted proteins | sample MGYA00242072_ERZ509193 | MGnify/ENA primary metagenome ERZ509193 (study PRJEB26280, sample SAMEA2338813) | human gut metagenome | biome: human gut; feature: human-associated habitat; material: faeces... | reverse complement strand
CTCGCCGAACCCTTCTTTGGTAGTCGCTTTCAGAAAGCGGGCTGGGATAATCTGGTCGGTATCCACGTTCTCTAAAGGAAGAGGTACGCAAGTGCTTGTGATTATATTGAATTTTGTTTTCATCTTATGCTACTTTATTAGATTAGTCTTTACATCAGTTCTCTCGGATCCGTGATCTTACCTGTCACAGCGGCGGCGGCGGCCACAAGCGGCCCCGCTAAGATGGTGCGCGCACCCGGTCCTTGGCGGCCCTCGAAATTACGGTTGGAAGTGGAAACCGCATATTTACCCGCCGGAACCTTATCCTCATTCATCGCCAGACAAGCGGAACATCCCGGTTGACGAAGGACGAAGCCGGCCTCGGCCAAAACCTTGTCGATCCCCTCGGCACGAATCTCCCGCTCTACCTGCCAACTGCCGGGAACCAGCCAAACCGTTACATCATCCGCTTTCTTCTTTCCTTTCACCAAAGAGGCGAAAGCACGGAAATCCTCGATACGGCCATTCGTACAGCTACCTAAAAAGACATAATCCACTTTCTTACCCAACATAGACTCGCCTGCCTTGAAGCCCATATAATCCAAAGACTTCTTATAAGAGATACGGCCTGCCTCGGGCACGCTTTCTAAAGAGGGAATATCTTTGCTGATACTCATACCCATGCCCGGGTTCGTACCGTACGTAACCATCGGGTCGATATCCTCGGCGTGAAAAACGATCTCCTTATCGAACTTAGCGTCCGGATCACTATATAGCTGACGCCACTCGCTCACCTTCCGCTCCCATTCCTCGCCTCTTGGGGCAAACTCACGGTCTTTCAAATAATCGAAAGTAACATCATCCGGAGCGATCATACCGCCACGGGCACCCATCTCGATAGAAAGGTTACAGATCGTCAGACGTTCCTCCATGGTCGTATTACGAATCGCCTCGCCAGCATACTCTACGAAATAGCCCGTAGCACCACTGGTACTCATCTTACTAATAATGTATAAAGCAAAGTCCTTCGCCGTAACGCCCGGTTTGCGTACACCATCGATCGTGATACGCATCGTTTTCGGCTTACGCTGCATGATACATTGGGTAGCCAAGGTCATCTCCACCTCGCTCGTACCGATACCGAAGGCGATAGCGCCCATGGCACCGTGCGTAGAAGTATGGGAGTCGCCACAAACGATCGTCATACCCGGCTGCGTCAAGCCTGTCTCCGGACCTACCACATGGATGATACCATTCTTCGGATGTTGAAGACCGTAATACGTCAAGCCGAAATACTTCGCGTTCTCTTCCAAGGTATCCACTTGATTCTTGGATATAGGGTCCTCGATAGGCTTATCTTGGTTCAATGTCGGGATATTGTGGTCCGGCATACAAGTGATTTGCGCGGGACGGAAGGGCTTCAATCCACGTACACGTAATCCGGCGAAAGCCTGCGGGCTAGTCACCTCATGACAATACAGACGGTCGATATACAATTGTATGGTTCCGTCGGGCAACGTGTCCACCACGTGTTTGTCCCAGATTTTCTCAAATAATGTCTTGCTCATTGTCTTGTCTATTTTTAGTCTACTATAAACTTATTGATGGCGTCCACGAAAGCCTCCACGGAAGCAGCGATAATATCGGTATTCGCGGAGAACCCATAATAGGTAGCCCCGTTATACTCTACCTGCATATGCACCTTGCCCGTATCATCGCTACCTTTATTAATGGCTTGGATCAAGAATTCCTGAATCGTCATGTCACTATTACTAATGGCTTTTTTCACCGCCTTGATACCCGCGTCAACCGGACCGTTACCAGCCGCGGCCTCATATCTTCTTACTCCAGACAAATTTAAACAAATACTTGCGACTGATTGTACTCCAACACCACTAGTTACCTGTAAATATTCCAATTTAATACGGTGGGTGGCCGTACGATCCTTTCCGACCAACATCAAAACATCATCATCATTAATATCTTTCTTACGATCGGCCAGTTTCAAGAACTCATCGTACACCTTGTCCAATTTCTCCTGCTCCAGATCCACACCTAAAACATGCAGGCGATGCTTCAACGCCGCACGACCGCTACGAGCAGTCAATACGATCGCATTATCATCAATACCCACATCCTTCGGATCGATGATCTCGTAGGTTTGCGCATTCTTCAAAACGCCATCTTGATGGATACCGGAGGAGTGAGCGAACGCATTACGTCCGACAATAGCCTTATTCGGTTGTACCGGCATATTCATCAAGCTAGAAACCATACGGCTCGTACTATAGATCTTATTCGTCGTGATATTGGTGATGATATCACGTTCTTTATGGCTCTTGAAAACCATGGCGACTTCTTCCAATGACGTGTTACCCGCACGCTCACCGATGCCGTTTATGGTTACCTCCACCTGACGGGCTCCGTTCAACACGCCTTGTACGGTATTTGCGGTAGCCATGCCCAAGTCATTATGGCAATGGGTGGACAAGATCGCGTTATGTACGCCATCCACATGTTCCATCAGATACTTAATCTTCGCCCCGTACTCATCCGGCAAGCAATATCCTGTCGTATCCGGGATATTCACTACGGTAGCCCCGGCCTTGATCACGGCCTCCACGACACGGGCTAGATATTCATTATCCGTACGCCCGGCATCCTCACAGTAGAATTCTACGTCCTCCACGTACTTTTTAGCGTATTTCGTGGCGGCGATCGCACGCTCTATAATCTCCTCTCTCGTGGAGTTAAACTTGTATTTGATATGAGAATCAGAAGTACCGATACCCGTATGAATACGTCCTCGCTTAGCGAATTTCAACGCCTCGGCTGCCACGTCGATATCTTTCTCCACCGCACGGGTCAATGCACAGATGGTCGGCCAAGTCACGGCCTTTGAGATCTCAACCACACTCTTAAAATCCCCGGGACTGGAGACAGGGAAACCAGCCTCGATCACATCAACACCTAGCTGTTCCAACGCCTTAGCTACTTGAATCTTTTCCACTGTATTCAACTGGCATCCCGGAACCTGTTCACCATCACGTAAGGTGGTGTCGAAAATAAATAATCTGTCTGACATAATCTTATATTCTTAATTTACTAATATCCTATACTAACTAAAAAAGCCTCTCTCACAAGGAAGTGAGAAAGGCTCTTTCATATATCGTAATGCTCGCAAAGCATACAGTCTCACTTCCTATCCCGTTCCCAGAGTAGAATAATATTTAGAGAAATAATGAGACTATTTTGCAAGTTGCGTGTCATTGTTCTTGTCTTTATTGTTTTTGTTTCAACGTTGCAAAGATACGGCCTTTTTCGAGACCAGCAAATATAATCCGAAGTTTTTTACTTATTATTTATTATAAACCGTAAGCCAAACGATCGTATACCTTACGAAATAACACTACCCATCGTAAGGTTGTTACGATGGGCAGTATAAGGTGTTTACAATGCCCATCATAAGCACCTTACGATGGGCATTGGCAGAATCAGCGAACCACGACTTTCCGTACGAACGAATCGCCGAAGGCCTCGCAGCGGACGAAGTAGACTCCGGCATGCCCTACCGGGATCTCAGCCTTGCCAAGAATCGAACCTTCGTAAAGAACGATGCCGGACACATCGACTACCTTCAAGGCTACCTGCTGAGGCATATTCACGAAGATAGATTGATTGGCCGTATACAGGCTCATGCCTTCCTCGATGGACTCGATGCCGGTTGGCGTATCCGGTTGGTCCGGCTTGTCTGGATTCTCCGGATCTACGGGGTCTACAGGAGGAGTAACCGGATCCAAGAAAGTAGCGGAAACAACCTTCACCTCTATCTTGCTACTAACCGGCTTGTAATTCGGATCGGTCGGCGTAAAGGTAACCTCTTGCTGACCGGTGGCCGTAGGCGCTGTTTCCGGCTTGCTCCAAGCGAATGTTCCGGCTACGATACCGGGATTTCCACCTTGTAGAATTGATTCGGCCAGTGTATGACCGAGCAAGATATCGGAAGCATCCGGCCACTTCGTAATCGCAGGTTCGGCTTGTTCTATCGCATAGGGGAATACTTCAGTATATTCTTTATACTTCGCATCAGCTGAACGATAAACACGTACATAATACTTATCGACATTCTTCAAGACAGCCGGTTGCGTACAGGCCTCGTCAAAGAAGAACGTGATCTGGCAAGCCTCGTTGCCCGTACCTGTCACGGATACGAGTTGAGCCGCACCGTTATATACGGAGGAGGTTTGAGCTAACTTGAACTCTAGTTTATCCTTGCCGACAAATTCAGGAGTAACCCCCGTAGAGCCTTCCGCTACCACATATTCCCGAGGGTTCTTCTTTGCGTCAACAGGGTTAGACTCAATATCAGACCAATGAGAGAACTTAGCGCCTTCCGCAGGCACAGCTTCCAGCGTCACCGTTATACCGGCGGGGATAGAAACCTTACCATCCGTTGCGTCGTATGGCATACCGCCATTAGTGACACGTACGTAGCCCATCGGTGATACCGGTTCCCCTCCCGCACGTAGGATAGACTCACCAAAGGATAAGTTTACCGGATCTTTCGTAGAATGATAGTAAACCGTGCCTTCGTAATTCTTTTTAGCCGCATCGCTGTTAGGCTCAATCACGTATTTTGTCACGCCATTGGTAGTTGTGCTTGTGATGTCCACCTCTGCCGGGCGAGTCTTCGGATTACCTCCGTTCGTAGGCGCTTCCGTTACCGAGACCTTGGACTTATGGATCACTAAGCCATCCTTATACTCCCCTTTGAACTCATTATACAAACCATCCTCTTCGCGATGCAACAAGACCGTATAATTGTCCGCATCGATTGCCTTAGCAGTCTTCTCACCCTTAGTGTTCTTATATAAGACCTCAAAAGAGAAACCAGCGTAAGTCTGCGAAGCGAAAGGCACGAAGTTGCGGGATACGCCACTGTAGTAGTATTCTTGATACGGCCATATTCGTAGTAGAGCTTGCCGTCCCTGTCACGGTCCACCGTCATCCTGTCCGGCATCAGCGGATAGAGGGCAATAACCTCGCCCTTGCCGTTGCGGATAATCTGGGCATAGGCGTTGCCCCACAGGAGCAGGTGCGTCATCAGCGTCTCCCGAAATACGAAGGAACTCATCTCCGGGTTTGGCTCGTCATGCAGGAGCAAATACAGCGGATGGTCAAGTGCTTTTTCCTTGCCGCCGTCCTCCTTATAGCGGTAAAGGTGCAGCGGCAGACCTGCCACTGCTTCCGCCAGGATGCGGACGCAGGAATACACCGCCGTCATCTGCATGGCAGACCGTTCATTGACCCGTTTGCCCGCAGTACTTCCTCCAAAGAAAAAGCTGTAGGCGCTGCCTGCAGTGCGGTTCTGGGGCTTGTCCCTGGAACGGAAAAGCCCTGAAAAGATACCCATATGTGATCACCGTCCTTCCTCAAATAAACAAAAGGCCCCGGCTGTCATAAACCGAAGCACCTGTATCATTGCCACAGCGGATCGCACGGTCAAGCCCCATGATGGTGGCGATTGCACCGTCAATCTTCTCTGTGGATTTTTCTTTGTCCGCCTTGATGTTGCCCGCCGGGTCAGTGCGGATGAAGATGTTGTCCATCATCCACCGCAGCACCGGGTGGCCTCCGTGGGCGATCTTTTCCTCCAGCACCAGCTTCATCAGTTCCTTGGTAGGAGGACTCATATCCTTAAAGCCCTGTCCGAATGGGACTACTGTAAAGCCCATGCCCTCCAGGTTCTGCACCATCTGCACAGCGCCCCATCGATCAAAGGCGATCTCACGGATGTTGAACCGTTCGCCGAGGTTCTCGATAAATCTCTCAATGTAGCCATAGTGGACCACATTGCCCTCGGTGGTCATCAGCACACCCTGGCGCTCCCACAGGTCATAGGGGACATGGTCACGGCGCACACGGAGATCGAGGGTTTCCTCCGGTATCCAGAAGTAAGGCAGAACATAGTATTTGTCCTCCTCGTCCAAGGGTGGAAAGACCAACACAAAGGCCGTGATGTCTGTAGTGGAGGATAAGTCCAGACCTCCGTAGCAGATGCGCCCTTCCAGATCATCCTCGGAGACCGGGAAGGCACAGGCGTCCCATTTCTCCATCGGCATCCACCGCACCGACTGCTTCACCCACTGGTTGAGCCTCAGCTGCCGGAAGGCGTTCTCCTCGCCAGGATTCTGCTGGGCGGATTCACAGGCGGCTTTGACCTTATCAATACCCACCGTAATACCGAGGGAGGGGTTTGCCTTCTTCCAGACCTTGGGGTCCGTCCAGTCCTCATCCTCGGCAGCGCCGTAAATGACAGAGTAGAAGGTGGGATCGACCTTTCGCCCCTCTGCGATGTCAATAGCTTTCTGGTGTACCTCGTAGCAAATGGAGTTGGTGTCGTTGCCCGCTGTGGTGATCAGGAAATACAGCGGCTGCATCCGGGCATCCCCGGAGCCCTGGAGCATGACGTCAAAGAGTTTCCGGTTGGGCTGGGTATGCAGTTCATCAAAGATAACGCCGTGGGTGTTAAAGCCATGCTTGTTCGCCACATCCGCCGATAGCACCTGGTAGGAGCTGTTAGTAGGAAGATAGGTGATTTTCTTCTGGGACTCCAGTGTCTTCACTCTTTTGGAGAGTGCTGGGCAGAACCGCACCATATCCACCGCCACATCAAACACAATCTTTGCCTGGTTACGGTCGGCGGCGCAGCCATACACCTCGGCCCGTTCCTCGCCGTCCCCGCAGAGGAGCAGGAGCGCCACAGCGGCGGCAAGCTCCGACTTGCCCTGCTTCTTTGGGATCTCGATATACGCCGTGTTGAATTGGCGGTAACCGTTGGGCTTTAAAACGCCGAACAGGTCGCGGATGATCTGCTCCTGCCAGTCGATCAGTTCAAAGGGCTTTCCCGCCCAGGTGCCCTTGGTGTGGCAGAGGGACTCGATGAACATCACCGCATAGTCGGCGGCGTCCTTATCGTAGTGCGAGGTCTTCGCCATAAACCTGGTGGGCTTGTATTTCTTCAGTTTTCGCATGGACACCACCTCCAAAATGGCATAAAAATAAGCCGCATCACTGCGACCTCCAAAATGGTTCTGTACGAGAGAAAGAGCCATGCGGCTCGATCTCAGGTTATTGTTTTCGCGGTTATTTACTGCTGCATCGCCCAGGCGATGGCGTGGCCACCATCCTCGAAAAGTTCTGCGCTCATGGCGATGAGGTTCAGGCGGCACTCAATGTAGCTGTACCCGGTTTCTTCCGGTGTCTCGATGAACTCGTATACCCCGGCGATGAATCCCTTCCAGGCATGGTCGGTGACCAGTACCTTGTCGCCCATCTTCAGCACCGCGCCCTCGCCGGCGGTGACCTTCATCGAAAGGTTCTCCATCGTGCTGGTGTTCGGCAGCCGGTAGCGGTTTACGCAGTTCTCGGTGTAGTCCTCGTATCTCTTAATCCCTGTTTCTTTCATCTTCGTATCCTCCGTTTTCTTCGTTTTCTTCGTTTTCCCTTTCGGTGTGTACATATTCGCTCTAAAAGCACATATTATCAAGTTAATTCTGATCATAATCTGCACAAAGATCGGAGGAATAAATTGTGTATATCACTCCTGCGTATGGCGGTGGATCGTCTCAATGATCTGCTCCTGCTCGGACGGCCCCACGCCAATGGACTGGAGCGCCTGCCTGGTGCCGCAGTCCGGGCAGATGAGCGTTTCGTTGTCCTCCCGTGAAAGTGCCGGAGCGCCGTGGTAGGTCCTGCCGCACAGTGGGCAGACCGCCATTCGGATCACATTATCCTTCATATCCGCATACCTCCCTGCATTTATCGTAGGCGTCAACCAGGACGTTTTTATCAAAACGGAAGGTATCGTACCCTTCCAGGCAAGTCCTCATATAGAAATTGCTCGGAATCCCAACCGGCCTGTCCTCATGCATGATGTAGGCAAAGGCCGTCACCGTCCTGCGCTTTCCCGTGCGGATGCCTTTGTACTGAAGCCGGATGTCCCGCTTGTAGTAGAAATTGGGGAATCCCTCATAGCGGTCGAGGGCGGCTTCATCCGCAGCCGTCACCTCCCAGATCACCACGGGAACCGTGCCACTTTTACATTCCTCGATGGTCAGGTAGGAGCCGGTCTTACTCCCCTTAAAAAGCAGTTCCCAGCCCTTCAGGTTGGCCGTGCCGAGGATCGTGGCGTGGGGACAGCGCATCCGCATCTGCCCGACATTCAGGTTGCTGCCGTAAGCAATGTAGTATCTTTTTTCTTTCATGGTATCCATCCTTTCCGAAGGGGTTACCCTTCTACCACCTTAAGACCGCCGAAGCGGTCAAGGGTAAGGTGGCAGGAGGCTAACTCCTGCGGTTCCTTCAAGCGGCTGCTCTACCGTGCCGGAAGGCTGTGTCCCCGGTCAGGTTGCGGGTCAGGAAATCCCTGGCCGTTGCGAACTCCTCGCCGATGAAGCCCAGGCGGAGGAGCCAGGTGCGCATGGCGTATTTGGGGTTCTCGTTCTGCTGGGGCTTGGAGCTTGCCGTCCGCACATCCTTTGCCATCTGGCTTAAGGCCAGGCAAAGCTGGATGTAACTCTTGAGCTGTCCTGCGTGGATGCCGCCCCTGCGCTCTGCGGTCGGCTCATCAAATTGGAAAAGCCGGAATTCGACCGTCCCCTTGGTAAAGGTGGCATGGAGGTTCAGCATATGGTAGCGGCTGTCGTTGTAGTGGTGGCTCCTGCCGTAGCTTGCGCCGTGGCTGGTGTACCAGATGTCCGCAAGCTGTGCCATCGTCTTGGGCTTTCTGCTGTTGACCTTGGCGAGGAAGTTTGGGTCTACCGTGCGGCAGTAGCGGCTCATGCGGCCCCGGTCGAGCTTCAGCGCCTCGGCGATCAGGCTTTCGTGGCTCGCCATGATGTTGGCAAGGTTCCGAAGGCTCTGCGGCGTGTGCCCCTGCGCCCCGATGTGGATGTGGACTCCGCATCCTCTGGAGGCATCGCTTTTCGCACCGTTGTGGCGAAGCTGCCTGCAAAGTTCCTGCAGGGTTTCGATGTCGCCGTAGGTCAGGATCGGGGTGACCAGTTCGCATTTCTGCTCGTCCGGTCCCGCAATGGAAACGTCCTTCTGGAATTTCCATTCGCGTCCATCCGCATCCCAAGCCGACCAGGTGCTGTATCCGTTGCGGCCGGCGGTGTTCTCGTATCTGCCTGTGCCGAAGTAGGCGGCGGCAACCTTCGCTGCCCTCTGGCGGGTGATGCTGTTCATCTCGACCTCGACCCCGATGGTCTGGTTCTTCATCTCTGCAATCTGCCTTGCGGTCTTTTCGTTCATTCTGAAATCCTCCGTTTTCTGCCTTGCGGCTGTGTGTTTTCCCTTTCGGTGTACACATATTCGCTCTAAAAGAGGATAATAGCAAGTTCATTCCGCGTTATATATTACACAAAGATGACCGCAGGATATTGTGTAGTTTATGGCTGTTTGCCGCCATCCGATATTGGCTTGAGAAGGCCGTTTTCCTCCTCATCAAGGATAGCAAGAGCCAGGCGGAATCCCGTCCGCAGCCCATCGATGAAGTACTCCTCAGCGGTCATGCCCGCAATGGCGGCTTGTAGACAAATCATCTTATCGAGAACTGTGGCTGCCTCCTGATCCAGCATGGATCGGAGCTTTTCTTCTTCATCGGCCAGACCGGCAGCAGCCTTTCCATACTCCGAATTGCGATCAAACTGCTTTTCATTCGGATTGATGTTCCCATAGAAGAAGTCCTTCAGAATGTTATTCGGCATGGCGGTCACCCACCTTTTTCACAACGTCCTCCCCATAGACCACGTTCAGGCCGCTGCCGTTGTCCCAGCGCATGAGGAGGGAGCCGGTATCATCCACGCCTTTGACGGTGCCTTTTGTACCGACAGGCGGAGCCTGGGGATCATCCATCCGCACCAGTTCCACACGGGTGCCGGCAGGATATTCCCGGCGGATGCGCTCCACAATCTCTCTACTCGGAAACTTCATGGCTCACACCCCCGTTCTTGAAGGCCGAGGAACCGGTCAGGTTCTTCAGCAGAATTTTGCGTTCCATCTTGTACTCGCTGCCGATGAAGCCCAGGCGCAGGAGAAAGCAGCGGAAGGCGTATTTCTCGTTATCCACCGGTTTCTCAGTCGCTGTTACCCGCTTGGCATTCCTGCTCATCTCGCAAAGCGCGGAAATGAAGTGGGTATAGGCGGCTGCGGAATCTGTGTCCACCTGGGAGAACCAGGGAAATGCCACCCGGTCTTCCAAAACCTCGATGCGAAGGTCGGTGATGCCCAGGGCCTTCCGTATCAGATTCCCCTTGGCGTCCAGCAGCTTGGTAAGGTTGCCCACCGCCACCTTGTCGAGCGGGATTTCCACCGTAAGCCCCACGTTTGCCGCCTGTGGCGCAGTGTCGGCGGCTTCTGCCGCTTCCTTGGTTTCCTCCCCGAAGGGCTGCTCACCGCCGTCCTGCGGCTCACATTCAAAGCCGGCGGCGGAGATGGCTTCCAGCACCCGCTCGACTTCCTCGCTGTCGGCACGGTCGTCAAATAGGAGCGTCCCATCCTTGGTGACCGTGAAATAATCAATCTCATAATTGCAGGTGGGCATGAACTTGTATTCCGCCCTGGCGCCTGTGGCATTGGCGATAACTTTTACCAGTTCCTTGCGCTTGGCGCCCGTCACATTGTATCTGATTTCCATGTGCGAAAACCTCCTTTGTTTTTGGTAGGTACATATATCACTCTGAACCCCTGAAATAGCAAGCGATTTTCGCACATTTCTCTGTAGAATAGAAACCAATTTATCCTTCCGAAAACTGTGCATAGTACACGATCCCGGAAAGCACAAAATAGACGTTGGGGAGCGCCACGCCGTTGCCCCACATTTTATATTCCGCGCTGTCGGAATGGGGATTCTTCAGCCACTTGACGATCTGGTTCCGGCTCTTTGGCTTGGAGGACGTCCCCATGACGGAGCGGTGTATCTCAAACACCTCTGTCCAGAACTCGATTTCCTCCTCAGACGGCTCATCGGTCTCAAGCCCGGCGCACCACCAGTCCGGGAATCCTTGCAGTCTGGCGCACTCGGTAGGCGTCAGTCTGCGGACGATGTACTCCGGCTCGGTCTCGTTCACCACAGGCGGGTCCTTATAGTCCCTTGCCATCAGGGTCGGGGACTGTTCCTCAAGCGTCTGGGTGTAAGTGCCGGTGGTCATACAGTAAGCCACCGCATGGCGGTCGACAACGTCCAGCGTAAAGGACACATCCTCATTCACGCCGCTGCCCTGGGGACCGTTCTTGTCCGCCCTGCCAATCATGGACCCCTGCAGGGCCACCACAGCCATGCCGCCCTGGTTGCAGGTAGGATTGCCACCGTTCGCATCCAGGCATCTGGAAGTTTCCGCTTCGTAGAATCCGCTCTTGGGATTCTCCGATTTCATGGCGTTGCTGTCCTTGGAGCAGATACCATAGACCTTCGGCACGAACAGTGTCTGGTCATTGTTGCAGCCCAGAGTGGCGGATTTATTATCCTGGATCAGCGCGCCCTTGCCGCCGCCCTCACAGCCGGAGCGGATCTTCAGCGTCTTAGGCGTCTCCACTACAAAGGGCTGGTTGTTCCCGCCCATACCATAAGTGGCATTGACCGTGGGCGCTGTCTCCAGAGGGCCGATGTATCTGGTGTCCTGGCTATGGTTCTCATAGACCGCCGCCGGCACCGTACCGGCACGGAGGGTGGGCGAGGTTTCCTCCCCATACCCGATGCCCCTGGCTTGTGCGGAATGCTCGGTACAGAAGCCGGCGGCACCCATCACGCAAGGCGGGTGCCCGTGGTTTTCCGCCCGGAGAGTTGCCGCGACATCCTCCGTCACATCTATGCGGCTGCCGCCCTGGTCATTTAGGCAGACGCAGCCTGACGCTCCAGCGCCTTCCGCAAAAGCTCCGGCAACTCCTTGCCACGGGCGGAAGCCCTGCGGAGTATACCCAGACACGCCTTCGGACTCAAATAGTATTTTTCCGGCACTCCCGCCTGCAAAATCTGCGACAAGGTAGATGCGTTTTCTGCGCTGGGGGACTCCCCAGTACTGCGCATCAAATACCCGCCATGCGAGACTGAAATCGTCTGCCACGATCTCCCCGGCGGCTGGCCACTTCGCAGGTCGAGCAGGATCAATCTTGTATCCTTTGGCCGAGCAGATCTCTTCGAGGACGGACTGGAAGTCCGCGCCCTTGTTGGAACTGAACGCGCCGGGGACGTTCTCCCAGACAATGTACCTTGGATATCTGCCATCAGTTGCACACCTCATTTCCTTTACGATCCGGACGGCTTCATAGAACAGGCTGGAACGGGAGCCGTCCAATCCTTCCCGCCGACCCGCAATGCTCATATTTTGGCAAGGCGAGCCGAAGGTGATGATATCCACCGGTTCAATCTTCCTGCCGTCCATCCGGGAGACATCGCCATAGTGCTTCATAAAAGGCAGCCGCTTTGTGGTCACCCGGATGGGGAACGGCTCGATCTCCGAAGCCCACACGGGGGTAATGCCGGAGAGCAGGCCGCCCAAGGGGAAACCGCCGGAGCCGTCAAAGAGGCTGCCGAGAGTCAATTTATTCAACTGGTACCTCCACCTCTTTTACAAGGTCGGAGTACATCATCTTTTCTCCGTTTCTCTCCACAAAAATATCCTCCGGCGGGATGCCGTTCTCCACGGCCCTGCGGAGGATGACCGATGCGTACTTCTCGTCCAGTTCCATCATGCAGCAGACACGGTTCATCTGCTCACAGGCCATCATGGTGGAGCCGCTGCCGCCGAAGGTGTCAATCACCACGGCATTCTCTTGGGTGGAATTCCCGATGGGATATCCCAGCAGGTCCAGCGGCTTGGAGGTCGGGTGGTTTGCATTGCGCTTCGGTTTGTCGTAGTTCCAGATGGTGGTCTGCTTGCGGTCGGAATACCACGGGTGCTTGCCATTCTGCAGGAAGCCATACAGCACAGGCTCATGCTGCCACTGGTAATCCGAGCGGCCCAGCACCAGGGAGTTCTTCACCCAGATACACACGCCCGCCAGATGAAACCCGGCGTCAATAAACGCCTTTCGGAAGTTCAGCCCTTCTGTGTCCGCATGGAACACATAGGCCGCGCCACCTTTCTCCAGATGCTCCGCCATGCACTTGAAAGCAGAGAGGAGGAAGTTGTAAAACTCCTCATCTTTCATGGAGTCGTTCTGGATGGTCAGGCCGCTGGCACTTTTGAAGGAGACGCCATAGGGCGGGTCCGTCACGATGAGGTTAGCCTTCCTGCCATCCATGAGCAGGGCCACATCCTCGGCGGAGGTGGCGTCCCCGCACACAAGGCGGTGCCGGCCCACTGTCCAGACATCGCCCCGCTCCGCAAAGGAGGCTTTCTCCAGCGCAGCGGTCAGGTCAAAATCGTCATCCCTGGCTTCGCTGCCGGAATCATCCGCAAACAGGTCGGCCAGTTCCTTCTCGTCAAAGCCGGTCAGCAGGGGATCAAAGTCCATGCCCTGCAAAGACTCGATCTCCACCCGCAGAAGTTCCTCATCCCATCCGGCATCCAACGCCATGCGATTGTCCGCAAGCACATATGCTTTCTTCTGGGCTTCGGTCAGATGGTCGACATACACGCAGGGCACTTCGGAAATACCTTCTTCTTTAGCAGCCATCAGCCTTCCGTGTCCTGCCAGAACGTTGTAATTGCGGTCAATCAAAATCGGATTGATGAATCCAAATTCCCGCAGCGAGGAACGCAGCTTCAAAATCTGTTCCTTGGAATGCGTTCTGGCATTGTTCACATATGGAATCAACCTCTCCACAGAAATCAGTTGAAAATCTTTCGTT
>ENA-ORTW01003311-ORTW01003311.1-human-gut-metagenome-genome-assembly--contig:-NODE-3311-length-13838-cov-2.881303_pt1 | contig 13838 bp, 11 predicted proteins | sample MGYA00242072_ERZ509193 | MGnify/ENA primary metagenome ERZ509193 (study PRJEB26280, sample SAMEA2338813) | human gut metagenome | biome: human gut; feature: human-associated habitat; material: faeces... | reverse complement strand
TAAGCACACATACACGCATGCCGCTCTTGCATACTGTCATAATCTTTTTGTAATAAACATCTTCCGGCTTCATTGTGATTTTTAACCGTTTTTTGCTTTCTGATTCAATCACGACATCAACAGTATCATCCTCGTGTTTTTTTACAGACACCAGATTTCCACTGGCAATGCTGAATTCACCGTCCGGAAGGTTTTTCAAATCACGCGGTTCTTTACCTTCCAGGTTTTTCTTAGTAAACACAAACAAATTCGATGATTTTTTTGTACATGTGATTACTTCAACCGGTTTATCATCCAATTGCAGAGTCATGTTTACCTGTCCGTTTTCTGGTTCTGATATTGCATGACTGACACAGTCATCAAATGTAATCTGTCCATCCTTAACTTTTTTTCTGCCCATATTCTTTCTCCTTTCTTTACGCGGCATTTTTCTGTCCACGTTTTTTCAGGTCAGCATACATATCCATCATCTGGAGCATATGTTCAGGGTAAACATCAATGATAGATTCTGCTTTTTTCAGCGCATCGTCTTCTGCATTTTCTGTAATGCCATTCTGGAACTCCATATAGAAATGATATGCATCATGCATGAATGTCCCGTCTGAATTTAAATTAGCACAAACAGCCGCATAAATTGCAGAGCCAAGTTTTTTGGCAAATCTTCCGGAATATTCCTTATTGTATTCAGAGAGAATCTGCATGCCGGACTGTTTAAACCCATCTACATTATCAATAAAGCATGAAAACATCTTCCATGCTGCCTGAAATGCAGCCCCGGCAGCTTTATAGGCAGCTGCCTTTTCTTTATTTTTCATTTTTGATTCCGTTTCTGCCTCTTCAGCCACAGCAAGGACAAGTTTCTCGTGAAATTTGCGGTTGTCATATGCTTCACATATTCTGTGAGCCTCATTTATGCACGCCTGCCATCCTTCATCAGAATCATCTTTGCGGGCTTTATTGAACATTGCCCAGCACTCCCCAAATACTTTGTGTTCTAATTCCTTGTTAATCATAATTAATTTTCCCCTTTCTTTATTTGTTTTAAGTTACAAAAATAATATGCATAATTTCATTCGTTAAAAAATTCGCTGTTTCTGCATATTATGTATATCTAAAAAAGAAAGCAGGTGACATCATGCCAGACAATAAAGACGAATTATTAAAACAGCAGAATGAAGAAATACAAAAATTGAAAAAAGAGCTAAAAGCGGCAACCAAGCCGTCTTCCATGCTTTCCGTGTTAAAAAGCACGGTCAGGAGAAATGTACACGATTTTTTCATTCGTGAAGATAAAATTAAAAGTGTACAGGAAGAGAATAAAAAGTTAAAAAAAGAACTGGAAGAAACAAAAGAAGAACGCGACAAGACTTCTGCACAGTTATTTGCCGCAATCAATCTTGGTTCTGATAACCAGGAACAAACGGTGTCTGAAGAAGGAGCAACACCGGATGATTGCGACGCACCGGTTTTTCCGCAAACCGCAGAAGAAGCAGTCAGGGAATATTTTGGACCGATTGACCTTGCCACTCTTGCAAGGCAATTATATCCGGACCAAAGCATGCAGCACCAGAATCCTGAACCAGAAAGTGCAGCGCCTCCAAAAATAAAAGACACACCAATCATTCAGGAGCAGCCAGATTCTTCAAAAGAAAAAAGCACTAAACAGGATTTGCCAGACAATCAGCTATCGATGGACGGGAGACCGCGGCCAATCTCCGGTTGTCCGTCGGTTCAAAGGTTGCTGGACGTGTACGTGGAGTCTAAAACCACGTCCACGTCTGGTGAAGGTGAACGTAAGTTCACCGAATCATCTGAGCTTGAAGATGGACCGAGGGATATAAACGAAGCGCCATCTGAAGACGACCTTCCGGATTTGACTGAGCCACCGGAAGACCTGCCAGACATTTCCGGAGGTTCTGTATGGGATATGGAAGAACCACCAACAGAACCACAAGCAGAACCAGAAACGATACAGATGAAGCACCCAGAAGAGCCAGCAAAAGAAATATTAAAAGAATCTCCAAAAGAATTACAAAAAAGACCGCTAAAAAAGCCAGCAAAAGAATCTTCTCTGCCACTCACAAAAGCAGAAGAAAAGCCTAAACAGACACAAAAATTTCAAGAAAAAAAAATAGAAAAATCAGAGAGCGGGCAGGAAATTATTGAAAAACGCGACGCGGGACAGCAAAACCAGACTGAAAAAATAAAAGAAAAGCAAACAGAACTACCAAAAACAAAACCGCAAGCAAGACCAGAGCCACAACAAAACGAAAATCCTACTGCTACTGTAATAGATAAAAACGGAAAAAAGAAATCAAAAAAAGATAAACGGAAAAACCAGCAGCAAAGACAGGAGCCTGAAATAAAACAGGAGCCGCCAAAAATCATACCGACGGAGCAGCCTCCGAAAGAGATTGAACTTCCTGACGATTTTGGAATCGTTATGGAGCCTGAAGAACCAGAACCAATTGAGCTTCCTGACCCAAACGAAAATAACAAGAACATTTTTGATGAGATATTCAATTCAGACAGCGACAACTGGGATGATTCAAACATTTAAAATGCCGGCAGGACAATCTGCCGGCAAAAAGAAAAGGAGATACAAATACAAGAAAAATACAAATGGAAGCTGCAGGATTCGAACCTTGCATCTGCACCGGCCGTTCTACAGTGCTGCTCTGCCATGCGCACCAGTTTGAGCTAAGCTTCCGTATTTCTTATGTTTTAAATTATATCAGAAATTTGCGTAACTGCAAAATTTTGCGAGTTTTTAACGATATTGTTATCTTAACTGTTGCCATTCCTGGAAAAGCATACCGAACTGAGTTTTTCTTATCTCCAAATTCCTGCATATTAACGTTGTATAAAAACAACAAAAAGAAAGGAATTAAAAAAATAAAAACAAAAAAAAATCAATAAGATTGTTATAATATTTTTCACACTCTTATGCCTGTCGTTGTCTGCAATTCCTGTATCTGCTGCACCAAAAATCAATAAAAAAAACGGCTACAGTATATGTCAACAAAATTATCACTCTAAAAATTGACGGAGCAAAACGCAAGCCAAAATGGAAGTCTTCCAATACAAAAATTGCCACTGTCAACAAAAATGGAGTAGTCCGAGGCAAAAAAGCAGGAAAAGTTAAAATCACAGGATATCTGACTGCTCCGCACAGATAAATCTGGCGGGTTCCCAAAAGAGAACCGGCTAGACGTCTCCATACGCCACCGTTTTTCATCCTCCGCACCCGACGGAAATGACCGTGTTGCAGGGTTATAAGACGATTATATTGGACGATGGATTTTACCTCTTAAGCTTTCCATAAGATAAGCAGATGAAGCTTATCCCTGTACTTACACTGTATATGCAGGACATATACAAAGGCGGGCTCGCAGCTGAGCCTGTAGAATAATTCTAATTATGCAGCAGCGGTCTCTTCACGGAGCTACTGCTTTTTTATATATTTAATATGCCTGATTTTTACAAAAAGTAAAATTTTCCGTCATTCTGATAAATATAATGGAGACCTGTGCTGTTCATATATTTTTCCTGGAAATTAACATTCCATGTCACCTCAAACCTTGGCTCTTCTTTTATATTTTCTGTTTTTACAATATTTTTTTTAAGCTGTGATTCGCGTGTTACTTTTTGTACATAATCAGACGCTTTAGTATCTCTTGTTAAAATGATATTTTCATCCTGTGAAACGGTAAAGTTAATCGCATTTTCTACAGCAATTTTTTCCGGGTTATTTTTCAGAATATTTTTTACATGTTCTGTTCTGAAAAGCGAAATCTCTGGATAAATGTTTATTTCAGTGTAATAATAAGCATGAGAACATGCATATTCCAGAGCCTTCACTCCTGCATTAAATATAAGCATTCTTTTATTATTTCCGCTGACATAAGTACTGTCTATGTTTTCATAAGACTTAGTATTCAGGTTATAAACAGCAGCGTGATGCCACCCGTCGGCTGTTCTTACCATGACTTCAATATTATCGCTGTCTTTAAATCCTGATGTTTTTTTCTTTGCTTTGAACGAATATGACGTCTCATCAAATTCTGCATCTTTAACTATCGGTATCAACTCTGCCTGTGCAATATCATAGTCTGCATCTTCCAATTGTTCGCCTTCTATCGAGATTCCGTCATCCGTCAGTTTGTAATCTACATTTTTTTGCCAGTACATGCCATTTAAAGCATCCTCAAGGCCTCCGGATGCGCCGTCTGCAAGTGTATACCCATTCGGTGCACCATCTGCGATGGCCCTATATTTTAAATTTGGCAGTACATCAATCTCACCGCTTTCAAATTCACCAAGCATAAAATTAGATATATCTTCAGAACTTTCAACTCGGTTATACGCTCCGTAAATACCGAATTTTTCAGCCCAGAAAGTACCGTTTCCCCCATTGTACAACGGGGATTCATAAAACCAGTCATATGACGATGTTGCATTTGTGTCACTGTCAATATGGTCTGACGGTCTTACTATGGCTTCAATATCATTATGTATATAAAATCTTTCCTCATTTTTGACTGCAGCGTCAGCTTTGTCTTTACTGTACCTTGTCAAGACATAATCATAACGGTCTCCATATGTAATAAGATTATCAATATGGTTTATATCCGAAAATTCAGACTGTCCAGAAAATTTATATCCAACGACCTGGCTTTCCATATCTGTACATATATCATTTAAATAAAAATCATATGCTGATGTATTTTTATTAATGTAAGTCCTGATTGACCATACGAGATAATAATAATTGTTTGCATTTTCTGGTTCCTGTCCCCATAAATTGTTCCATGATTTGTACAATGTCGGTTTCTTCTTTTGCGTATACGCTACGGTTGCATGTGTATCAATATATACTTCTTCTGCTTCACTTTCTTTTGTCACTGTTGTTGTATCACTTGTTGCATAGATTTTTGCAGGCACCTTTGTTGAGCTTGTCATATCAGTATAGTTTGTAGTGTCTTTCGTCGTTTCATACGCAAATTCAACATATCCTGCTTCACCTGTAGGATATGGCTTATAATTATAGATTATAGCTTTATTATTCTCTTCATCTATCTCATACACAAAATCAGGGTTGTCATTTTCCGTTATGGATGACCTTAGCCAATAAGGGCAGGTAAAGGTGTCGGCCCAGTTTCCATCCTTGTCTTTTAATATATGAAGCGGAACTTCTATTTTAAAAGCACCGATATCTGTTGAAAATGTTCCTGACATCGTATAGTTTACGCGATAGATAAATGAATGGCCGGCTGCAGAATCTGATGGGTTCCATATGTATTTGTCATCAATTTTATCTGCTCCACTTACAAAAGCCACATGAAATTCACTTATATCTATAGGAATAACAGTGTCTTCAGATTTGTTTTCTTCAGTATTTCCCTCAACGTTTTCTTCACTGCTCAGCTTATCAGTAATATCATCAGCATTGTTGTTACTATTCTCTTCTGTTTTTAAATTACTGGATGTATCCACTGTATTTTCGTCCTGGCTTGAAGTTTTACTGGAATTACTATTCTCTGCAGCGCTGTCGCTTTCTGTATTTCCTGAATCCTGTTTGCTGCTATCGCTGTTATTATTTACAGTTAAGTTTCCGCCTTCCGAATCACTTTCTTTCGCATTGTCAGAATTACTAGATTCTATCGTCTCATCAACTGATTCGTTCACCGAATCATTTACTGTCAAATCCTTTTCAATGCCTGCGAAAATAAAATCTCCAAGACCGTCACTTGATACAAATTCAAGCTTTTGCATATTATCTTCTGAAACACCCGATGTAAACGTTAATTCTTCCATATCACCATTTTCTTTTTGATGATACAGCCTTGTATTTTTCAAGTTTGTAACCTCTGACATCTTTATCTGAATCCGGTATGCTGCATTTTTCTCTACATCATTCCCGCTTTCATCTTTTCTTACAAGATTAAATGCCCATGCTCCTGAAACACTCATCCCAATCATCTGTTTTTGTATTTTATTTTCCAATTCTTTTTTGCATCCTTGTTTATTGAGTTGAGTATCAGCATTTCAGAAGAACTTAGCTCTGTCCCGTCTTCTTTTTTGATTTCTGTCAGCACATTTTGCTCATTACATTCAGAAACTACCCCATTCCATATCAGAGAAAGAGGATTAGTCTGCGTGTTTGGTTCATCTGTTGTGATATCTTCCGATACTGTTTCACTTGATGTGATAAACGCATCTCCACCGGAATTATCTTCTACACTTTCCTCTGTATCAGCTGTATCAAAGTCGCTCGTGAAACCTCCATCGTCAAAGATTCCAGAACCGCTATTGTCTTCTACAGTTTCTTGTTCACTCTGCAAATCATCGTTCACTGATTCACTTTCAAACGCAAATGCTTCTTCAGTCATGTCTGCTGCGTATATTGAAGCTGGCTGAAGTATTGTCATCACGCCAGCCATCAGCAAGGCAATCACTTTATTTTTTTTCACTACTTTTTTCAGCTCCTTTTTTTTGTTTTTTGTATCACAAAGTCTGACAATTCACCGTATCTGCTTATTATCAGTCCCTGGCGATATATTCGCTTAATTGTAATATGCTGAAAAATCTACATTTTTGTTGTCTTACAAGCAAAAAAAACAGCTGGCGAAATTAATTTCGCCAGCTTAGTATGCGGAGAAAACAGCATTATCTGTCTTCCCCATCCTGTTCTTTAGTGTCATCTGCGATATCTTCAGCCACTACAGATTTCACTTTTTCAATATCTTTCACCCTCTCATTTGTTTCCTTCTTTCCTTCCTGCATCAGATAACCGGTAATGTATTCCATGTTATTTGACAGTTTAAATTTACCATCATCAGTATCCGGAATGCTAAACTCCTCTTTTACCTGCTGCATTTCATCAGCGTCTCTTACAAAGATAATGTCTGCTTCTTTTGGGGTTTTTACAAACTCACCATTTGCAATAACATTGGCTTCAATAAGCCGGCTAAGTGACATTGTTTTAGAACCAGCTGCTCTTCCAACCTTGTTCAGAATACCGTCAAGGCCTCTTGATGCAACGTTCTCCTGCGCTTTTTCATTCAGCCAGAGAATCTCGCGGTTATTGATGTCAATAACATACATGGAGGCCTGTCTGGCATCAGCATCAAGTATAAACTTATTTACAACTGCTGCTGGCTCAAAGAGTTTTCCCATATCCTTATCGGTACGTTTCATAACGCCAAAATATGTATGAGGCTGGTTAAAGAACTTCTGCCCGGTATAACTGTTTACCTGTGGGATTACATAAGCGACACCATCTGCCTTCAGTTTTTCCAGGTCAAGGTCAACATACTCTGCTGCACCTTCACCATTGATGTCTCCACCATCCTGTACATCGCCTGAATACACGAAGCCTTCTCCATGCTTTGCCCCATTCCATCCACAGAACTGCACGATGTTCATGTCCTTATCGCAGAATGCAACTGTCAGGTCAATATCAATACGGCCATTATCCCAGTCGTAACCATCCTTTTCCGGCTCCATATTGGTCCATGATGTGAAAAATCTCATCTTATTCCAGTCATCGGCAATCGGCATCTTAGAACCTGATGTCATACTTCCAACTGCGCCGGAATTGTCTCGTACATCTGCCGGAATCTTTACATCTGCAAGGCTGTCGCTCATGAATACTTTACCAATCGGTTCTTTGCCGGCAAACTTTTCAGACATACCTTTCATTGCGATTTCTGCAGCCTTCTCAATCTGCTCTTTTGTAAATCCTTTTCTGTTTTTATCAGTAGTTCTTACAGTTACACCGGTTTTTCCTTTAAAATAACGCTCTTCCTCATCATGGTCGCGCATCTCAATGTTTCCGACAGTACCTGTTACAGTTGCGATTCCAGCCTTTGCAGACACCTCGCTCATTGCATCAAGAACAGTCTGCTCTTTGCCCTGCTCAATCGCCATACGGTATAATTTATCAAAACGGCGCATGAATTCTCCTGGCTGTTTTGCGCATTCTTTTACTGCCAGGTCAACATTCTCAGCCTTAATAGCCTCTTCAATACGTCTTGCCGGACGGTCAAGCTTTTCGCCGCCAAGAATGACTGAGATGGCTCTTTTTACATTATCATATTTTGCAGAGCCCCAGGTTCTGTCAGAGATATGTACGCAGTCAAACAGAGCCTTCCACTCTTTATCGTGTCCGTGCATAAAATTGGAAAGCTTCTCTCCGTCACCTTTATCCATTTTTGCCAGCTGGTCCATGACAAAACGTCGTTCTTTTCTTCCCAGGCTTACAAAAGCCTTTTTGTCATCTCCGCGAAGTGCGATTGCCGCATATGGGTCTTTCTTTGCAGTTGTTGTTTCGTTCTGCTTCTGCACAGTTTTAAATACTGCATATCTAAGCAGGTCTGCCGGCTGCTTCATGAACCTTGCCGTATACATGGAGTTTCCAGTAAGTTCTTCAATCATCATTGCGCAGGTAACCGCATTTTCACGGTTCTTGATGTTCACATTATCGATTAAAGCGCTGATTTTTTCCGGGTTTTCTTTCACATATAACATGATAAAGTCACGCTGTGATTTGGAATATGCGATGGCGGATTTTACAGCCATATCAAAAGTCTGGTCAAGGTCTTCTTTGCTTCCTGTCATGAGAACACGTCTCATCGGCTCGCCGATAAATGGGAATGTCTTTTTCTCTTCCATATATTTATCCGGAGTCAGCTCAAGGCCAGACAGGCAATAGATGACCTGGTCGATAAAATATGCAGCATGACTTCTCTCCATGCATCCTTCCGGGAAATCCGGATAGAATGGTTTTGGCTGTCTTCCAGCACCAATCACATCTGAAAGCATATCGTAATTATCTTCGTAAAATTCAATAATGTCTTCTTTATCTGCTTTTGCGAGAGCCTTTGTCTGCTCTGTTGTCATCGGGAAACCGATTGATGCAAAGTTAGCAGCAACTGATGCTGCAAGGGCAACATTATCGTTATCTTTCTGTTCTGGGAGGATTACCTTACCCTGCATTTCATAGTATTTTTTTAAGATATTTTTATTCATATTTTTTTCTCCTTTTCTAATATATCGCTGCACAAAAAAACAGCCGCTTGCGGCTGCTGGCAGAAAGTCCCTGAAAGGATTGTATTTTTCTGCGAGATATGCTTCGTTTACCGAAGCGGTGCCGCTTGTTTTCATGTTCTGACTTTAATATGCCGAAAAAAAATAAAAACGAACGTTATTTTCGAATCTTTTTTTTTAAGATTTTTGCAAAGAAAAACCGCCTGTATTTTCAGACGGTTAAGTTAATGCAAGGCTGAGTACAGAGAATAAATTAATGTTCATACACCGCCGGTACAACAAGCCCGACATCTTTCTCCCTGACCTCTTCCGGTACTACAATTCCAAGTTCTGTTTCTATCCATCCAGCGACCATCCGACGGTGGCAGAATTTCTTTCCGCTGGCAATATCTTTTGGCGACTCGAAGCATACAAGTACACAGTCTTGCAATTCCTGATACACCTTTTCTGCGTCCAGATTCTTTAACTGGCTGAAATACTCTTTTCTGTATGCCTCAAAGCATTCATCGCTGTATCCTAATTCATGTGCCAGATTAATCAGCTTCCAGTCCGGCATCAGCGCAGGATATTTTTTCATACCTTCCGCTCCACGCAGATTCTGACGGCTGATGCTTACATACATGGTACCAGGCTCCGGCTCGTGTGTTGTCTTCCAAAAATATGTTGTTCTCATTTTTCTTAGTTCTCCTTTTTTATTTTTTCGCTTTTTCTGCACAAAAAACTCAATCCTAACCGTTAGGATTGAGTTTTAGCTCTTACTTTCAGCACCCAAACTCCTCTCTCAGCATCTGCAGCTCCTCTTCCAGTTCTTCTTTTGTTTTAACAATAGTGCAAATGCATATTCTCCTGCCGCTGAATATTGCAACATCTTTTTTCCGCCTTATTTTTTCGTAGTTTCTTTTCATTTTAAGCTCCCACTGATGCCTGCACCGATTGCCTGAATTATCTTTCCAACCAGAAGAACCATATCCTCCAAAATCTTCATTCGGCCAGATACTTTTAAATGCCTTGTCCTTTGCTTTAATATATGGCTTGTATTCTTCTTCTGATTTCATTCCATATGCAGCACGTGCACGCTGGATATAGCGGCAGTCTCTACGCCACGAGTGATTTTTATGAGATTTCATATTTTTTCGCAGGCTATAAATGATTTCGCATTCGTCCTGCTCCTCCTTTCTTGTTGTTTGTTAAATACAATATGTACAATATTGCGAAAAACAAAAAAAGAGAATAACATTTCTGTTATCCTCCTGACTTACATTTTTTTTATCAACTTTTCCCGCTGCTGAATATCGCAATATCCTTTTTCCTCTTTACTCTTTCAAAGTCTCTTTTAGCTTTTGCTTCCCACTGATGACGGTATCTGTTTCCGGGGTTGTCCTTCCAGCCGGAAGAACCGTACCCTCTAAAATCCTCATCCGGCCAGACACTTCTGTATCTTTTATCCTTGACCTTTACAAATTCTTTATATTCCTCTTCTGCTTCCATCCCGTATGCAGCACGTGCGCGCTGGATATAACGGCAGTCTCTACGCCAAGGGGAATTTTTATGGCTCTTCGGATGCTGTCTGTAAATAGTTCTCCTGTTACCTGTTATGCCATTCCATCTTAACCAACCATCTTTATCCCATTCGGGTTTTTTTTCTTTATACTTTCTTTCAACTTTGTCTTTGAGATTTCTCACGTCAAAATTTGGCATTTCTTTGGTGTCAAACCAAAAAATGTAAGAATACAAAATCCAATCATAATTGATTTCCTTACAGTTTGATGGCTTTAATGGCTTATTCATAACGAAATCATATAAATGAGAATTCCTTGAATATCCCGTTAATGCCTGGCAATCCATATACTTGTTCTTATATGCTCCAGGAATCTCATTGCCTGCAAAGTTATATTTTGGATAATGATATCTGGCAAGAAAATCTATTAATTCCTCTTCAGAATCAAAAACCATATCATCTGTTATTGTATATGTCTTTTTTTTAACGTCATAATCAATCACTTTGGATAAATGAATTCTTGGATGCTTCACATTATACATGCTATTTCCTCATCTTTCCTGGTCTGATATATCTGGCAAATTTTTTCCAAACTCTTTTGTTTTTGAAGGCATCATGTTCTCTCTTTCCGGTTTGACTTCTCTAAGCGGTGTTAAAACCATCATTCCTGCAATCGCGCCAGCACCAACTAACTTTTCAGCCGCATGAAACATCTTTGTTGGCAACTTTAACCCATTATTCAATGCTTTCGACGCCTTGATTGAAAACCTGATGCCATTTTCCAAATCCTGCCCGTCATAAAGATTGCTTCTTTTTGTTCCTACAATACCAGCTGCAGTTTGCCCATATTCATTTACTGACATTGCTACAGATGTTCCTGAATTAACAGTTCTTTCAACAGCTTTGCTAGTATTACCATGTAATCTTGGACGGTTCGACAAGTATTCAGCGACTCCATCAATAGAAACGCCATTTTCTTTCATGCCTTTCATTGCTTCAGCTCTGCCAGCTTTACGCTTCGCCCTGTCATGCTTGTCTTTTTTTACAGCACCAGGAATTGAAGATAAGTCAGAACCGAACTTTACAATTCTTTTCACTGCATTTGCCGGAGTATTACCAATCCCCTCTGCCTGCATATATGCTCTTCTATATTCCTCTAAATCCATAACATTTCACCTCCTTTTCAATGTCATCAGCCTGCATTTCAGCAGGCAATATCCTCAACCTGCTTTTTGATAATCTGTATCTTGCCGTCTTCTTTCACAATACATTTGGCAATATCCGGCTCATCTGGCAGCGTATACATTGGCTCTTTCAGAATCTCTTCCAGGATTCCCCTGAGTCCCCTTGCACCTGTTTTTCTTTTTAATGTTTCTTTTGCAATCCCTTTTAATGCTTCCTGGGTGAATTCAAGCTCTACTCCGTCATACTTAAACAGCTCTTTATACTGGTTAACAATACAGTCTTTTGGTTCTGTCAAGATTGATACCATTGCGTTTTCATCAAGTTCATTAAGAGATACGATGACAGGAAGACGTCCGATAAACTCCGGGATAAGCCCATACTGAACCAGGTCGTCAGTGCATACCAGCTTTAAAGCTTCTCCAACAGTTTTCTCTTTTTCCTTCTCTACATTAGCGCCAAATCCAATAGAAGTATTTTTTGTCGCAGTCCTCTTATTAATGATTTCTTCCAGGCCAGGGAATGCTCCACCGCAGATGAACAAGATATTTTCTGTATTAATCTGGACACATCTTTCATTTGGGTTTTTTCTTCCTCCTGTCAGTGGCACATTTGAAACTGTACCTTCAACCATTTTTAATAAAGCCTGCTGTACACCTTCACCTGACGGGTCTTTTGTAATACTTGCCCCAACATGAACTTTTGCAAGCTTATCAATCTCATCGAGGAAGATAATACCCCGTTCTGCTTTGGCAATATCATTGTCTGCAGCCTGGATTAATTTTAAAAGGACATTTTCAACATCATCGCCAACATACCCTGCTTCTGTCAGTGTTGTGCAGTCAGCAATTGCAAACGGTACATCAAGCAGCTTTGCAACTGTCTGTGCCAGCAGTGTTTTTCCGCACCCTGTCGGTCCAAGCAGCAGCACATTGCTTTTTGCAAGCTTCACATCACTCTTAATATCCATACGTTTATAATGGTTATAAACTGCGATAGAAAGCGCAACTTTTGCTTCATCCTGCCCGATAATGTACTTATCAAGTTCTTCCTTCATCTGCTTCGGGGTCATTCTTTTATTTCCAGATTTTTTTGGCTGTTTTGTTTTAATATCCTGAAGTCCTTTATATGTAAGCTTAACACAGTCTTCGCATAACACTATACCGCTTGTACGGCTTCTTAACGCCCTGCTCGGTGGCAGAATCTCCTTTTTACAAAATGCACATACGTCTCTTCCCATAGTTTTATCCTCCAAATATAATCTATTTTCTAAAATCTAATATGTAATTTAATTTTGTATTTTTATTATACTGATATTCCATTTTTCATATTTTTTTTTGCGAATTATTTTTAACGGAAGAGAATCTTGTGTGTTAACGCCCTTTATCCATTTCATCGATTACGCTTTTTACTTTTACATATTTTGGCTGTGATTTTTGAGGCTCCAGTCTCGGCGTCTCCCCGGATGCAGAGCTTGAAGCATTCTGCATATCTGCAGATGCGTCTGAATCAGTAGCTGCCAAATCATCCTCAGCACCGAAACCTGTATCGTTGTCTGTTTCATCCGCTTTTTCATCTACTTTTTTTCCATGTTTTTTTTCACGTAAAGCACGAAGTCTTTCAGCAGACTTTTGTCTCTGTTCCTCAGTCATAACCCGTTTCTGCTTGCGAGTCAGCAGCAGGTCCCTTGGTGCTTCATACGTCTTTGATACAACTTCGCCATGAAGCATTCCGATATCTACAACCTTCCAGTTATCAGACTCCTCAACATATCTGTCAAGCCGGCGCATGATATGCCTTTCAGTGGTATAAATCTTCATCTTATTTCTAAGGCTGCTCATACTGATATGAGTTTCTCTTTCGTCATTCGGTAATTTCGACATATTTTTATCTCCTTTTTTAACCTTATTTTTATTTCCTGAAGACAATATGCTTAATTTTTTGGAAAATGGTAAACAGCTTGACGTTTTTGCTGAAGAAAAATAAAACGCATTCCTAACGGTTAGGAATGCGTTTTACAACAAGATGATACTGAGAGTTGTAAGCGTCTTGTCTTTCCTGAAAGTAAGATAAAACCAATTCCTAACCGTTAGGAATGCATTTTGCA
>ENA-ORTW01003309-ORTW01003309.1-human-gut-metagenome-genome-assembly--contig:-NODE-3309-length-13844-cov-4.214156_pt1 | contig 13844 bp, 10 predicted proteins | sample MGYA00242072_ERZ509193 | MGnify/ENA primary metagenome ERZ509193 (study PRJEB26280, sample SAMEA2338813) | human gut metagenome | biome: human gut; feature: human-associated habitat; material: faeces... | reverse complement strand
TGTCAGCCATGTAATCTTTGGTGATGGTATCCTTTGTACCCATAGGTTTCACCACATTCGATCTGTTTATGTGATCAGAGTAGTTTATTATCTGATCCAGTTACAGGGTATCATACATTTTGGTGTTTGAGAAGCGGATATCTGATATTTTATCATTTTTGCAGCTTGCGGAGATCTGTTTGATAACATTCTTACATAAGATTTACCGGGATTTTACAGTGGCTTCTTGCCAGCTACCCTTTTCCGGTGTTAAAATAACAGCATCAATGAAAGAACAGGGAGAATGAAATCAATGTACGATTATCTTATCGTAGGTGCCGGTCTTTACGGTGCGGTTTTTGCACAGGAGGCGAAGCGTGCCGGGAAGTCAGTGCTTGTGATCGACAAGCGCCCGCATATTGCGGGAAATGTATATACAGAGAAGGTGGAAGGGATCAATGTGCATAAATACGGTGCACATATTTTCCATACCAATAATAAGAAGGTCTGGGATTATATCACCCGGTTTGCCACCTTCAATCGTTTTACCAACAGTCCGGTTGCCAATTATCACGGGGAGCTGTACAGTCTTCCGTTTAATATGTATACCTTTAACCGGATGTGGGGCGTGGTGACTCCGGAGGAGGCTACGGCAAAGATCGAGGAGCAGCGGCAGGTTGCAGGGATCACGGAACCTTCGAATCTGGAGGAACAGGCTATCAGCCTTGTAGGTACGGATATTTATGAGAAGCTGATCAAGGGCTATACGGAGAAGCAGTGGGGACGTCCATGTACGGAGCTTCCTGCTTTTATCATCAAGAGGCTTCCGGTGCGTCTGACCTTTGATAATAACTATTTCAATGCGTTGTACCAGGGAATCCCGGTGGGTGGTTATTCGAAGATGGTTGCCAATCTGCTGGACGGTATCGAGGTACGGCTGGATGAGGATTATCTGGAGAAAAAAGAGCAGTACGATGCAATGGCGGAGAAAGTGATCTACACAGGTGCCATCGACGCGTATTTTGACTATAAGCTGGGTACTCTGGAGTATCGTTCCGTGCGTTTTGAGAATGAAACACTGGATAAACCTAATTTCCAGGGAAATGCAGCAGTGAATTATACGGATGTGGAGACTCCATGGACCCGTATCATCGAGCATAAATGGTTTGAGTTCGGAAAGGATGAGGAGGGTAATGATCTTCCGAAAACGGTGATCAGCCGGGAATACAGTTCCGAGTGGAAGCCTGGAGATGAGCCGTATTATCCGGTCAATGATGAGAAGAACGGAGCGCTTTACAGACAGTATAGGGAGCTTGCAGAGAAGGAACCGAAGGTGATCTTTGGCGGCCGTCTTGGCGAATATAAATATTATGACATGGATGCGGTGATCGCTTCTGCGCTGGATATGTGTGAGCGGGAGCTTGCATAAAAAAGATACTGGATATAACTAATGATAAGATCCTCTTATATTTCGGAGCCAAGGCAAAAGAGAAATATAAGGGGATTTTATGCATAGAATGGCAGTGAGATTTTTTGAGGGAGGAAAGAGCAATGAAAAGGTGCAAAGGTGTGCTTCTGGCAGGAATGCTGGTGCTGAGTATGAGTGTTCCGGTGTATGCGGACAAGTCGGTTGTGGTGAAGGTGGAGGCTCCGGCGGATACCACAGATTATTATATGACGGTGGATTCCGGTGGAGTTGGTGTGGATATCTATCCGTCCACCGACGGAAAAGGTGAAAAGCTCAATGATAAGACGGTAAGGGATGGTACTGTCCTGCATATCGAAGGGGAGACAGAGAAGAATGGTGAGACCTGGGGATATACAGAGTATAATGGCAGATACGGTTATGTGCCGCTGGAGGAGCTGCGGCCCTCAAAGGATGCGGAGCTGGCGAAGGTCGGAATCGCAGGGGGCACGGAGAAAGAGACTTCTGCAGTGAATCAGGGAGACGCATCCGATACGCAGGATTCCGCAGCCGGCGAAGGACAGGGAACGTCTGCAGGGACGGCCAGCACAGGCAGTTCTCAGGCTCAGAATGGCGAAGGACAGGGAACGTCTGCAGAGACGGACAATACAGGCAGCTCTCAGGCTCAGAATGGCGAAGGACAGGGAGCGTCTGCAGAGATGGCCAGCACAGATGAATCTCAGGCTCAGAGAGGTGAGGTTCAGGGGCCACCTGCAGGGACGGCCAGCACAGGTAGTTCTCAGGCTCAGAGAGGCGAGGTCCAGGGACCACCTGCAGCGGATGGAACAACAGAAGGTGGGAAATCTGCGGATGAAGCTGTCACCAAGCCGGTCAATGGCACAGCTGCGACATCCTTTAAAGAAGAAAATTCCTGGTATAAAAGTCCGTTTATCTGGATCGGGATCGCAACAGTACTTGCAGTAATCGGAATTCTGGGTTATCATTTGAAGAAACGTTAACAGATAAACCAGATCAATATAAGAAAAATGGAGAATTTTGTGAAGAGATTACAGCTTGTCAGGAAGAAATTACTGCCGCTTCTTCTGTGTGTGGCAGTTGCGGGCAGCCAGATTCCGGTCATGGCAGCCGATGTGGAAGGTTTCAGTGATTCTGCGGAAGGCTTCAATGAAGAATGGTCAGAAGATACACAGACGCAGTCAGCGGAAGCAGAGGATACGACGGAGACTGCAGAAGGGAATACCGCAGGGAATACCGGTATCCCGGATGAACAGACAGAGGATATTGCAGAGGCAGCCGACGGGGATACCGAGGATATAGCCTTGCAGAGCTCCGAGGAGGATACAGAGACTCCCGAAACATCAGAAGGATCGTCCTCTGATTCCCAGGAGGATACCTTTGGTGACGGTGAGGAGAGCTTCGGGGATGCCTCAGACAGTGGTGAGTCCGGCATCGAATATATCAAGGGCCGTCCGCTTACGGAGGAAGAGGAGCAGGAACAGCTGGCACCCTTTGATAATCTGACCTCTTATTCCACCGCCGTGGAGATCGGAAATGATGTGGATGAGGTACCGATGGGAAGAGCTGCGGCCTATCCGTCCTATTATAATGCAGCGGATCAGGGATATGTCACTTCCGTAAAGAATCAGGAGCCCTACGGTATGTGCTGGGCATTTGGAATGGCCTCTCTTCTGGAAACTTCGTTTCTGACCCAGGGCATTGGGACTCATGATCTGTCGGAAGAGCATTTGGCGTATTTTTTTGCAAACAGAAAGAATGACCCGCTTGGAAATACCTACGGGGATGTCAATAAGCATATGGGGACAGATGATAAAGGAAACGCAGATTATCATGAGGGCGGAAACGATCTTCTGGCTTCCATGTTTCTGAGCACCTGGTCCGGAATGACAACAGAAGGGGATGTGCCGCTGGCAACAGATTCCACGCATACACAGAAAACCGGTGTGACTCCGGCGGCATCCAAGGCGTACAATGCAGCTGCTTATCTGAAAAATGCCTATTTTTCCGATTATTCCGTAAATGCCATGAAGAAGCTTCTGGTTGCAAATAATTCGGTCACTGTGATGTATAATGCACAGAATGCCTATTACAATGCAAGTACAGCGGCCTATTCCTATCCTACCAGCACCAAGAACGTGAATCATGTAGTTACAGTGGTGGGGTGGGATGACAATTATTCTGCGAAGAATTTCCGGGCATCTTCCAAGGTAAAGGGAGACGGAGCCTGGATCGTTAAGAACAGCTGGGGTACAGGCTGGGGAAAATCCGGATATTTTTATATGTCTTATGAGGATAAGTCTGTCAGTGAGCTGGTTGCGGCTACGGCTGTCAATACACCGAAATATAGCAACAATTATTTTTATGACGGAACGTCGGGTCTTGGTTCTATCCGCATGTATGCAGGGGAACAGCTGTCTTCGGTTTTTCGTGCCAGTGCAGGAAACGGAAAAGCGGAATCGCTTGGCGAGGTGACTCTTAGCTCCATGTCTGCCAATAATTCCTATACTGTGCAGGTATACACAAATCTGAAGGATGCCAGTGATCCTACCAGTGGAACACCGGCATATTCCACACCGGTTTCCTGCAGTCAGCCGATGGCTGGGGTTATGACCTTTCAGATTCCGGAGGTTCTGCTCAGCCAGAACAGTCTGTATTCTATTGTGGTGACAAATGCAGGAAGCACATATATAAAATACTGTGTGGAGGCAGAGGTCAGTTATGGCTGGTGCAGCTTTTCTCCGTCTATCGTATCCGGTCAGAGCTTTCTGCGATATAACGCAGAGGATACCTGGATGGATGCAGTTGAATTTAATCCATCGGTAACTCCGAGGATCAAGGTGCATACCAGGACTCTGAGCAGTGCTGCGAGAATGCAGCTTTCTTCGTCTGAGATAAGTCTGTATTCCGGAGATCAGAAAACACTGAATGCTTCGGCTACCAGATCCGAGATGGATGCTTCCGGCATTGTCTGGGAAAGCTCAGATACCAGTGTGGCTGCTGTAAATGGAAGCGGCGTTGTTACTGCAAAAAATCCGGGAACAGCAACCATAACCTGCTACGGAAAAAATGCCAGGGGAATCCGAGCTACCTGTAAGGTTACGGTGAAGCTTCGTCAGACCACAGGTGTAAAACTGGTTTCCAAGGCATTTAACAGGATACGGATCTCCTGGAAAGCAGTTCCCGGCTGCAATCGTTATGCTATCTATCGCTGGGATGAAAGCGGAAATTCAAAAAAAATGGCAACCGTGACAGCAGATGTAGTGACCTGGCAGGATACTGCAGTGAAAACAGGAAGCACTTATACGTATCGGATCCGGGCTTCTTATGTACGTTCCGGAAAGAAGACTGTTTATGGAGCCGTATCTTCGCCGTTCTCAGCAAAAGCGGAGCTGGGGAAGGCCCGTGCAGTGGCTGAAGCTGTCAGCGGACCATGTAACAGGGTATCCTGGAAGAAGGTTTCCGGAGCCAGTGGCTATCATATCTACCGGAAGCTCCAGGGGAAAAGCTGGGTTCGGATCGGAACTGTTAACAACAAAGTATTGTCCTGGCAGGACACGAAGATTGAGGGAATCACCTCCTACGCTTATGCTGTGAGGCCATATAAGAATGTAGACGGGAAAAAAGTTTTCGGAGGATATCAGGCAAGCAGCTATATCCTGTCCTATCCGGAACTTCAGAAGATATCCAGTGTCAGGAAGACCTCCAGGGGGCTGAAGATCTGCTGGAAAGCGCAGAAGAAAGCAGATTGCTATCAGATCTACCGTAAGACCGGAAAGGGTTCATGGAAAAAGATCAGTACAGTTTCCGGAGGCAGCAGCTCCTCCTTTGAGGATAAGACCGCAAAAAAGGGAACAACGTATTACTATGCGGTGCGTGCAGGGATAAAAACCTCCGGTGGAAAAGTACTCTGCGGAGGATATGCCGCAAAAGCAGCAAAGAGATAAAAGTGTTAAAACATAAAACGCCCGGATCTGGCTTGAAACATTCCAGATCCGGGCGTTTTATGTTTTGGTTGAATATGTGTATTATATATGATTATATCAGGCAGTTCAAAAGAAAGATCAGTCGTTGTTGATCACAACGCCTTTCTGAAGCATGATGTTGGCATAAAGTGCTTTCTCACTTGTGGAGATGATGCAGTATGCAGTTTTTGCTTCGTCATAGAATGCGAAACGCTCGATGTTTCCGACGGCTTTTTCGCCACGCTCGTCATGCTTGGAAACGATTTCTTTATATGTATCCCAGATCGGTGTCTCCACATTATCGCCAGGCATTACTTCCATCAGGTTTACCGGATGCTCTACATAAGTATCCAGCGGGAAGAGCTTCAGGATGGCATCCAGGATCTCCGGAACGCCATGTCCGTCACAGCGGATGGTGATGGCATTTTTTCCCATGGATTCTACAGGGAAGTTTCCGTCAGCGATAACAAGACGGTCACTGTGTCCCATCTCACATAAAACCTTCAGTAATTCTGGTGATAAGATTTCTGGAATTCCTTTTAACATAGTTTATATCCTCCTAAGATCATTGTGTACTTACAGCATTTCGGAAATTATAGCATCAGGCTCAGATAATCAGAACAGGATACATGGATTTCCGAAACTGTTATGACGCCGGTAGTATCAGACAGACCTGCCCGGCCACAGGCTTTAGAACTCTTATTAATTAATCTAACGGTATTTGGTCTCCTTTTCAAGGGAATATTTTCCTGTAAATGATGAAAATTTTATGGTTGACAGAAAAGGTATGGAGCGCTATGATGAACTCAAACGGAAACGTTTCGGTTTCTGAACCAAATGAGAAAATAATACAAAACAAACACAATGATTATGATTCCAAGGAGGAGAAGATTATGCCACTGGTTACATCGAAGGAAATGCTGTTAAAGGCACAGAAGGGCGGATATGCAGTAGGAGCATTCAACGCAGAGAATATGGAGATGGTGAAGGCGATCATCCAGGCAGCTGAGGAGCTGAAAGCACCGGTTATGATCCAGACAACACCTTCTACTGTTAAATATGGTACGGTTGAGACTTACGCTGCGATCGTAGCAGCAGAGGCAGCCAAGGCTTCCGTTCCGGTATGCCTTCATCTTGACCACGGCAGCAGCTTTGAGCTTGCGATGCAGGCAATGCATGCAGGCTATACCTCTGTGATGATCGATGGTTCCAAGCTGGATTTCGAGGATAATATCAGAGAGACCAGGAGAGTTGCGGATGTGGCAGCAGCCCTGGATATCCCATGTGAGGCTGAGCTCGGTAAGGTCGGTGGTAAAGAGGATGATCTTGAGGCTGAGGCAGACACTAATACCGACCCGCAGGAGGCGAAGGAATTCGTGGAGCGTACAGGTGTTACTTCCCTGGCAGTTGCCATCGGAACCGCACATGGTTTCTATGTGGGAACACCGGTTCTTGACAAGGAACGCTTAAGCGAGATCCGTGAAGTCGTAGATATCCCACTTGTTCTTCACGGGGCATCCGGACTCAGTGATGAGGATGTCAGCGACTGTGTAAAACGTGGTATCTGCAAGGTTAACTTTGCAACAGAGCTTCGTGCTGCATATTCCAGGGCAGTGAAGGAGACCTTTGCAGAGAATGAGAACACCATCGATCCGAAGGCCTACGGAAAGAAAGCAATCCAGGCAGTGAAGGAGCTGGTTGAGGCGCGTATGAAGGTTTGCGGCTGTGATGGAAAGGCAGAATGATCTTCTGTAAAAAAACAGAAACGGAGTGATCAGTATGGCAGCAACCATGAAAGATATTGCCAGGCGGACCGGACTTGGGCTCGCAACGATTTCTTCTTATTTTAACGGCGGAAACGTAAGAGAAAAAAACAGAGTAAAGATCGAGGAGGCCATTCAGGAGCTGCATTATGAGGTCAATGAGGTGGCCAGAGGGCTTAAGACCAATGCTACCAAGACCATCGGCGTGGTGATCCCGGAGCTTAACAATACCTTTTGCGCGGAGATCATCACAGGAATGGAGGATGTCTTAAGGAGTCACGGATATGCGACTATTGTCTGTGACTGCCGTACTGATAAGAAGCTGGAGCGGGATGCAGTGGAGTTTTTGAGCCGGAAGCGTGTGGACGGGATCATCAGCATGCCGGTGGATGCGGAAGGTAATCATCTGAAAAAATTTCAGAAAACCGGAAAGCCCATCGTACTCATTGACCGCAGGATCAGGGAGCTTTTCTGTGACAGTGTTCTTGTAGACAACGAGAAGGCGGCTGAGGACGCAATGAGAGTTTTTTTTCAGGCAGGACACCGTAAGATCGGGATCATTGGCGGACCGGAGGAAATTTCCACAGCTCAGGAACGTCTCCAGGGGTACCGCAATGCATATGAAAAAGAAAATATACCGGTACGGGAATCTCTGATCTATCACGGCGATTATACCATTCAGGGCGGTGTGCAGGGAATTGAGAAGCTTGTTGCGGACAATCCGGATATGACGGCTGTGTTTGTTACCAACTATGAGATGACCATGGGGGCGGTGATCGGGATGAATGAGCTGGGTCTTAAGATCCCGGAACAGCTGTCTATGATTGGTTTTGACAATCTGCAGTTTGCCAGAGCATGCAATCCCAAGCTTACCATTGTGGCACAGCCTACACAGGGGATTGCCGGAGAAGTGGCGGGAATCATGCTGAAACGGCTGGAAGGGGCTGCAAGTGAAGAAACAGAACCGATCACGGAGAAGCTTGGCGCAGAGATCATCATGGGAAAATCCGTCCGTGTGCTGGACGAGAAGGAGAAGCTATAATGAAACCATATTTATTAGGTATTGATATCGGCACCAGTGCCTGTAAGGTTGCGGTTTTTGAAAAATCGGGAACGGTTGTGGCTGCGGCCAACGGCGATTATCCGGTTTACTATCCGAAGGAGGGCTGGGCAGAACAGAATCCGGAAGAATGGTGGAGTGCTGTCTGTCAGGCGGTAAAGAAGGCCATCCAAAAAGCGGGGATAGCACCTGAGGAGATCGCAGGCATCGGTATTGACGGCCAGAGCTGGTCAGCCATTGCCATGGATAAGGACGGAAATGTACTGACAAACACTCCGATCTGGATGGATACCAGAGCACAGTCTATCTGTGACAGATTGAATGAAGAGATCGGGGCAGAGCAGATTTTTGAAGTATCCGGTAATTCCCTTCAGCCGTCCTACACAACTGCAAAGATCCTCTGGTATAAAGAAAATCTCCCGGAGGTGTACCAAAGGATCCACAAGATCCTGCAGTCTAACAGCTACATTGCATATAAGCTGACGGGTGTGATGAGCCAGGATGTTTCCCAGGGCTATGGCCTGCATTGCTTTGACATGAGAAAGGCAGCCTGGGATGAGGATATGTGCAGAAAGCTTGGGATTCCCATGGAATTTCTTCCTGAGATCTGTGCCTGTGATCATGTTGTGGGAACAGTTACAGAGAAGGCGGCGGAGGAATTCGGCCTTGCTGTGGGAACACCGGTTGTTGCCGGTGGTCTGGATGCGGCATGCGGAACACTTGGGGCTGGAGTGATCCATCCGGGTGAGACACAGGAGCAAGGTGGACAGGCCGGCGGAATGAGCATCTGCATGGATGAGTACAAGGCAGATCCCAGACTGATCCTTGGCTATCACGTGGTTCCGGGACAGTGGCTCCTTCAGGGAGGAACCACCGGAGGTGGTGGTGTCATGCGCTGGTTTGAACGGGAGTTTGCAGATTATGAGCGCTCTGTAGCAGGGGAAAAAGGCTCTTCTTTGAACCAGCTCAATGAGATCGCGGAAAGGGTCGCACCAGGCAGTGACGGAGTGGTATTTCTTCCATATATGTCCGGTGAGCGTTCCCCGATCTGGAATCCCAATGCGAAGGGCGTATTCTACGGACTGGATTTTGCCAAGACCAAGGGACATATGGTACGTGCCTGTATGGAAGGCGTAGCACTTTCTCTGAAACACAACCTTGAGGTGGCAAAGGAAGCAGGAGCAGATGTGGAAGTTCTCCGCGCAATGGGAGGCTCTGCAAATTCTCTTCTCTGGACACAGATCAAATCCGATATCACAGGAAAACCCATCGTAGTGCCGTCCTCTGATACGGCAACAACACTTGGTGCAGCGATTCTGGCAGGTGTTGGTGTTGGAATGTATCAGGATTATGATGAGGCCATCCGTCTTACGGTAAAGGAAACAAGAAGACATGAACCGAACCCGGAAAACCGGGACGTTTATGAGAAAACCTATAAAACCTATTTAAATCTCTATAAATCTCTTGAACCTATGATGAGAAATGAGGAGGAAAAGTGATCATGAAAGCAGCAGTAGTAGTAGCAAATGAGGATGTTCAATATCAGGAAGTGGAAGAACCTCAGGTAACACCGGGCCATGTGAAGATCAAGGTAAGATATTCCGGGATCTGCGGATCTGATATCCCGCGTGTATTAAATCACGGCGTACATTTTTATCCCATCGTGCTTGGACATGAATTTTCCGGCGATGTGGTGGAAGTGGGAGAAGGCGTTACCAAGGTGAAGGTCGGCGACCGTGTATCCGGTGCACCACTTCTTCCCTGTATGAAATGTGACGACTGTCAGAAGGGTAATTTCTCTCTCTGCAAGCATTACAGCTTTATCGGTTCCAGAGAGCAGGGAGCAAACGCAGATTATGTAGTGGTTCCTGAGCAGAATGCAGTACCATTCGCAGACAATGTTCCATATGAGCAGGGAGCCATGTTTGAGCCTGCAACCGTAGCTATCCACGGTGTATTCCAGAACGATTACCACGGCGGTGAGTATGTGGCAATCCTTGGCGGCGGTACGGTTGGTATGTTCACCATGCAGTGGACCAAGATCTTCGGCTCCAAGAAGGTAGTGGTCTTTGATATCAGCGATGAGAGACTTGCTCTTGCAAAGCGTCTCGGCGCAGATGAGATCATCAACACAAAGGAAGAGGGATATATGGAAAAAGCCATGGCCATTACAGGTGGAAAGGGCTACGGCTTCGTATTTGAGACAGCCGGACAGGTTCCTACCATGCATATGGCATTTGAGCTTGCAGCAAACAAGGCACATGTATGCTTCATCGGTACTCCTCATGAAAACCTTACCTTTACACCGAAGGAGTGGGAGAACATGAACCGTAAGGAGTTCAAGCTTACCGGTTCCTGGATGTCCTACAGTGCCCCGTATCCGGGACGTGAGTGGGAGCTGACGGCGCATTATTTTGCAACTGGCCAGCTGAAGTTTGACCCGGGCTTCATCTATAAGAAAATCCCGATGAGCCAGGCACAGGAGGCATTCCAGCTGTTCAAGACACCGGGCCTTGTAAAAGGAAAGATTCTTCTTTCCAATGAGGAAGACTGATATGATCCTGACAGTAACCTTAAACGCTGCCATTGACAAGCGTTATGTAGTGGATGATTTTAAAGTGGGCGAAGTGAACCGTGTGCGTGAATGTACCTACGTTCCCGGCGGAAAGGGACTGAATGTTTCCAAGCCGGCGTCCATTTACGGTGCTGAAGTGGTTGCCACCGGCTTTGTAGGCGGCCACGCAGGCAATTATATAGAAACTGCCCTGAAACCCTTTGGCATTAAGAGTGCTTTTTACCATGTAGATGCGGAGAGTCGCTCCTGTATCAACATCTGGGATGAGGTGAATCATGTACAGACCGAATTCCTGGAGCCGGGATTTACACTGACAGAGGCAGATTTTGAGGGCTTTGAGAAAAAATTTCGCCAGCTTGTAAAAGACGCTTCTGTTGTGGCGATGTCCGGCAGCGTGCCGAAGGGACTTGACGGAAGTGCCTACCAGCGCCTTGTGAAGATTGTGAAAGACGCCGGAAAACCGGTGATCCTGGATACCAGCGGCAAGCTTCTGGAAGAGGGAATCAAGGCAGCACCGACACTGATCAAGCCTAACATTGATGAGATCCGTATGCTGACAGGCAAGCATTGTGACGATATCAACGATATCATTGAAGCAGCGAAAGCCATCCATGCCGGTGGTGTGGAGATCGTGGCGGTTTCGCTTGGAGCAGATGGTTCCCTGGCAGTCGGAGAGGAAGGGATTTTCCGTGCGGTGGTTCCGAAGATCGATGCGGTAAATACCGTAGGCTGCGGAGATTCCATGATCGCAGGCTTTGCCCTTGGATTAAGTGAGGGACTTTCCCTGGAAGAGACTCTGCAAAGAGCCAGTGCGATCTCAGCGGCGGCAGCCATGTGCGAGGAAACGGGCTTCTTTGTGATGGAGGATATGGAGGCTCTTCTTCCGAAGATCGAGATCAGGCGTTTATAAGATAAGCTTATAATAAAAAAATTTTTATAAAAAAGGAGATGTAAAGATGGCAGAAGTTATCAATCCGGCAATTGTGCCGAAAGTGACACTTCCTTCCGGCGAGCAGGTCCCGTGTGTCGGAATGGGAACATTCGGTTCCGACCGTGTATCCGCAGAGGATGTATCTGCAGCTGTTGCAGGCGCGATCCGCAGTGGCTACCGTATGTTTGACTGTGCCGCATGCTACGGAAACGAGCATGAGATCGGCCAGGTATTTAAGGACGCTTTTGACGAAGGTGTTGTAGAGCGTAAGGATCTTTTTATCATGACAAAGGTATGGAACGACATGCACAGAAGAGTAGAGGAAGCCTGCGACAAGAGCATTAAGGATCTTCAGTGCGATTATGTGGATATGTATTTCATCCACTGGCCATTCCCGAACTATCATGCACCGGGATGTGATGTGGATTCCAGAAATCCGGATTCCAAACCCTTCAGTGTGGAGGAGTTTATGGATACATACCGCCAGTGTGAGGCGTTGGTAGAAAAAGGAAAGATCCGTTACATTGGTATTTCCAATATGACCATTCCGAAGCTTGAGGCAGTTCTTCCGCTTATGAAGATCAAACCTGCAACCTGCGAGCTTGAGCTGCATGTATGCTTCCAGCAGCAGGAGCTTTATGATTATCTGGTAGAGCATAACATCCAGCCGGTAGGCTATATGCCAATCGGTTCTCCACGCAGACCGGAGAGAGATATCTGCCCGGAGGATGTTGCGGATCTGGAGGTTCCGGAGATGCAGGCAATCGCAAAAGCACATGGGGTTCACCCGGCTCTGATCGCTCTGAAGTGGGCACATCAGAGAGGCGAGATCTCCATTCCGTTCTCTGTCCACAACTATGCAAGCAACCTGAAATGTGTCACAGAGGATCCACTTACAGATGAGGAAATGGCAACCATCGCAACTCTGGAAAAAGGCAACCGTCTTGTAAAAGGCCAGGTATTTCTGTGGCATGGTGCCAGGGACTGGCATGACCTCTGGGATGAGGATGGCGTTATCGTAAAATAATAAAAATATGCAGGAAAATCCCGTATCCCATATGTTGGATGCGGGATTTCTTTATATTTAATTTGGACTAAGAAACTCCGTTGTAAATTTTAACCAAACATGTTAACATATAAAAAGAATTAACAGTTATTGTTCACAGAAAGGACAGTAATCTTACCAATGAAAATGACAGAGACGGGGGGAATGATCTGTCAGGGGGATGTGCAATAAAAACAACAGAAACTGATCAGAGGGGGACAACAGAAATTATGTATCGTATTTTACTGGTAGATGATGAGATACTTGTTCGAGATGCGATCCGGGAGAATATTGACTGGAAAGCAATGGACTGTGAGCTGGTAGGAGACTGTGATAACGGGAAAGCAGCAGCGGAATTTGTACAGAACCATCCGGTGGATATCGTGCTTACAGATATCCTTATGCCATATATGGATGGTATGGAACTGAGCCGTTTTCTCCATGAGAATTATCCGGATATCGTGATCGTGATCTTCAGCGGATTCGGAGAATTCGAGTATGCCAAGAAGGCGATCCAGTATGGTGTCAGTGAATATATGCTGAAGCCGGTGACAGCCATGGAACTCAGAAATGTTATCGGAAAAATGAAGGAGAAGGTGGACCAGCAAAGAAAAGAAAAAGAGAAGCTGGAACGTCTGACACAGACTTCCGAGAATTATCAGAAAAACGCCATTGTGATCCGTTCCAGAGCGCTGCAGGGCTTTGTGGATAATATCAAGACACGGCAGGAAAGTCTGGAAGAGCTTGCAGCACTGGGAATCGATCTTGAGGCAGCATGCTATCGTGTGGCTGTTTTTGAGCTGGATCTGTATTCGGACGGCAGTCAGCTTACTGCGGAGAAACGCCAGGAGAGTGCACTGATGTCTTTTGTCCTTTTTAATATCAGTGATGAGATCATCAGCAAAGAAAAAGCAGGAGTGGCATATCAGGCCGGAAACAACAAGGTCGGTGCTCTTTTCATGGGAAACCGTACCAGAGAGTTTGAACACAAGATCATGGAGATCTGCAGGACGATCCAGGATAAGCTGAAGGAACTGATGTCGCTGGATATTTCTATCGGTGTGGGAAGCTGGGCCAGAACTCAG
>ENA-ORTW01003302-ORTW01003302.1-human-gut-metagenome-genome-assembly--contig:-NODE-3302-length-13867-cov-3.193527_pt1 | contig 13867 bp, 10 predicted proteins | sample MGYA00242072_ERZ509193 | MGnify/ENA primary metagenome ERZ509193 (study PRJEB26280, sample SAMEA2338813) | human gut metagenome | biome: human gut; feature: human-associated habitat; material: faeces... | reverse complement strand
CAATTATGAGCGAAGAACAAATCACTCCCAATAACGGGTCTTATTCTGCGGATAGTATCCAGGTATTGGAAGGTCTTGAAGCAGTGAGAAAACGCCCTGCGATGTACATCGGTGACATCAGCGTAAAGGGACTTCACCACTTGGTATACGAAATCGTTGATAACTCCATTGACGAGGCACTGGCCGGGTATTGCGACCACATCGAAGTGACAATCAACGAAGATAATTCAATCACCGTACAGGATAATGGACGTGGTATTCCGGTCGACTATCATGAAAAAGAAAAGAAGTCGGCGCTGGAAGTAGCAATGACCGTACTGCACGCCGGAGGTAAGTTCGACAAAGGTTCGTACAAGGTTTCCGGAGGTTTGCACGGTGTAGGTATGTCTTGCGTAAATGCACTGTCAACACACATGACTACACAGGTATTCCGTGATGGTAAAATCTATCAGCAGGAATATGAAATTGGTAAGCCGCTTTATTCTGTAAAAGAAGTAGGGGTATCGGATATTACAGGAACCCGCCAACAATTCTGGCCGGATGATACCATCTTTACCGAAACAGTATATGATTATAAAATCCTGGCTGCCCGTTTGCGCGAATTGGCATACCTGAACGCGGGTCTGCGTATCTCTCTGACCGACCGCCGGGTAGTGAATGAAGAAGACGGCAGTTTCAAGAGCGAAGTGTTCTATTCAGAAGAAGGTCTGAGAGAATTCGTACGCTTTATCGAGTCCTCACGTGAGCACTTGATTAACGATGTCATCTATCTGAACTCCGAAAAGCAGGGAATTCCTATTGAAATCGCAATCATGTACAATACAGGATTCTCTGAAAATGTACATTCTTACGTCAATAATATCAATACAATCGAAGGAGGTACGCACCTTGCAGGTTTCCGTCGTGCACTGACTCGTACACTGAAGAAATATGCCGAAGACAGCAAGATGCTGGAAAAGGTAAAAGTTGAAATCTCGGGAGACGACTTCCGTGAAGGTTTGACTGCCGTTATTTCCGTAAAAGTTGCCGAACCACAGTTCGAAGGACAGACCAAAACGAAGTTGGGTAACAACGAAGTGATGGGTGCTGTAGACCAGGCTGTCGGCGAAGTACTGGCTTATTATCTGGAAGAACATCCGAAAGAAGCAAAAACGATTGTAGACAAGGTAATTTTGGCTGCTACCGCACGCCACGCAGCAAGAAAAGCCCGCGAAATGGTACAGCGCAAATCTCCGATGTCCGGAGGTGGACTGCCTGGTAAGTTGGCCGATTGTTCGGATAAGGACCCTTCAAAATGTGAATTATTCCTCGTCGAGGGAGATTCGGCAGGTGGTACTGCCAAGCAGGGACGTAACCGTATGTTCCAGGCTATCCTCCCATTACGCGGTAAGATTCTGAATGTGGAAAAAGCCATGTATCACAAGGCTTTGGAAAGTGATGAAATCCGCAATATCTACACAGCTCTCGGTGTAACTATCGGAACTGACGAAGACAGCAAGGAAGCCAACATACAGAAGCTGCGCTATCATAAGATTATCATCATGACCGATGCCGACGTCGATGGTTCTCACATCGACACACTGATCATGACGTTCTTCTTCCGTTATATGCCGCAGATTATTCAGAACGGCTATCTGTATATTGCTACTCCCCCACTCTACCTCTGCAAAAAGGGTAAGGTAGAAGAGTATTGCTGGACAGATGCACAACGCCAGAAGTTCATTGATACATACGGCGGCGGTCTGGAGAATGCAGTCCATACACAACGCTACAAAGGTTTGGGTGAAATGAACGCCCAGCAGTTGTGGGAAACGACCATGGACCCCGAAAACCGTATGTTGAAACAAGTTAACATCGATAATGCCGCAGAGGCCGATTATATATTCTCCATGTTAATGGGTGAAGACGTAGGTCCGCGCCGCGAATTTATCGAAGAGAATGCAACTTATGCAAATATCGATACATAATTTTAATATTACGTTTTTATAAACCAACCTCACATCTTACAACGAAGAAGCGTCGGCAAGCGAAGGAAAATCCTCCGTGCCGGCGCTTTTCTATGTCTTAATAAAACCTAACAGTTAAATTACTTCTCGACCAAAATCACTATCTTGCCAAAAAGAAGGAGGACACTTATGAAAACTACTACCCAAAATCCTGTATTTGCCAAGATCAGGCTGTATCTCAAAATTCTGGCATCCTGTGTGATTGTCACTTGCCTGTTCCTGATCATTATCCATCCGGAGGCATGGATCACTCCGTCCTGCATTATTGTAGCTATGATCTGCCTGCTATTTCTTCTGATACGAGCCAAACGCAAAGAATCAAAAAAATGAGAGAAATATCAGATCATATCATGCGCCTTTAATTCCTCCACTGCGATTTCCAGTTCTTGATACCACTTTTCACCGAATTTACGGATCAGCGGTTCTTTCAAGAATTGGTAGACAGCTACATTTTCTTTTTTTCCCAGCAGCACAGCCGCCTTGCATACATCCCATCGATGATAATTTACTGCTTTATATGGCCCGTAATCCCCAATCCGGATGGGATAAAGGTGACATGATACCGGTTTATAAAAGTCAGTCTTGCCATCCCGATAAGCCTTTTCAATGGCACAATAACAGCATCCTTTCTCGTCATAGCAAGTAAAGACGCAGTCCTTATTATTAACAATAGAAGTCACCAGATCACCTTCCTGATCCGTATATACCACTCCTTGCTTTTCAATGACAGCACGCGCTTCCGGAGACAGTTCCTCCCAAATAACCGGCAGCACTTCTTCCAACTTTTCTACTTCCTCCAACTCCACAGGTGCCCCCGCATCCCCTTCAATACAACATTCGCCCTTGCAGGCATCCAGGTTACAGAGGAATTTTTCCCGAAGGACATCGAAGCTCACTACTACATCTTCTATCTGAATCATAAAACTTATGTGAGACAAAAAGGGCGGAGTTTACCCCCGCCCTTCTGGTTATAGAATTCTAAATTACTTAATCAAAATCTGACCATTCATATCTGCCGGAGCTTCCAGACCCATGATTTTCAAAATAGTCGGAGCAACATCAGCCAAACGACCGTCCTCCACTTTCGCAGCCTTGTTTTCTGTTACGTAAACACAAGGAACCGGATTCAGAGAGTGAGCCGTATTCGGAGTGCCGTCTTCGTTCAAGGCGTGGTCAGCATTACCGTGGTCGGCAATGATGATTGCTTCGTAGCCCTGTGCTTTGGCAGCTTCGATGACATCTTTCACGCAAGCGTCTACAGCCACAACAGCCTTCTCGATTGCTTCGTAGATACCGGTATGGCCTACCATATCACCGTTAGCGAAGTTCACCACAATAAAGTCATATTTATTTTCGTTGATAGCGTCTACCAGTTTATCCTTCACTTCGTAAGCGCTCATTTCCGGTTTCAGGTCATAAGTAGCTACTTTCGGAGATGGAACGAGGATACGGTCTTCGTTGTCGAACGGAGTTTCACGGCCACCGTTGAAGAAGAAAGTAACATGGGCATATTTCTCTGTTTCGGCAATATGAAGCTGGTTCAAGCCTTTTGAAGCAATGTATTCGCCCAGTGTATTGGCAACATTTTCTTTATCGAACAGGATGTGAACACCTTTGAAAGATGCATCATACGGAGTCATACAGTAATACTGCAATCCCGGAATGGTATGCATACCTGCTTCCGGCATATCCTGCTGAGTCAGTACGACTGTCAGTTCTTTAGCACGGTCGTTACGGTAGTTGAAGAAAATAACCACATCACCTTCTTTGATTGTTCCGTCGCAGTTAGCGTTTACAATCGGTTTGATGAATTCATCCGTTACACCTTCATCGTAAGATTCCTGCATTGCCTGAACCATGTCAGTAGCTTTCTTTCCTTCGCCGTTTACCAGGAGGTCATAAGCTTCTTTCACACGTTCCCAACGTTTGTCACGGTCCATCGCATAATAACGACCGATGATAGAAGCAATCTTGCCGGCAGATTTCTCGCAGTGTGCAGAAAGTTCTTCGATAAATCCTTTACCGCTCTTCGGGTCAGTATCACGACCGTCCATAAAGCAGTGGATAAATGTATTGTTGATGTTATATTCTTTGGCGATGTCGCAAAGTTTGAAAAGATGAACCATTGAGCTGTGCACACCACCGTTAGAAGTCAATCCCATGAAATGAACGTTCTTTCCATTTTCTTTTGCGTAAGAGAAAGCAGAAACGATTTCGGGGTTCTGAAGGATGCTGTTGTCGGCACATGCACGATTGATTTTCACCAAATCCTGATAAACCACACGTCCGGCACCAATGTTAAGGTGACCTACTTCGGAGTTACCCATCTGTCCGTCGGGCAAACCTACGTTCTCACCACTTGCCTGAAGTTGGGAATGAGGATAATTGTTCATCAGATAATCCCAGTAAGGAGTGGGAGTATTAAAGATTACGTCGTCTTTCTTTTGGTCGCCTAATCCCCAACCATCGAGGATCATTAAAAGGGCTTTCTTGCTCATACTATTTCAATATTTAAATTATCACTCTGATTTTCGGGTGCAAAGGTACAAAAAAGATGATTACGTAAACGCTTAATCTATGTTAAGTTAAAAGGGGAAAAGAGGGGAAGCCATGAATATTTTTCTTTCTTTGTACAGGGAACTATTAAACACATTTATTCAAAATTTAATATTATGAAAACGATTCTACTCTGCATGATGCTCATGCTATCGGGTATGCTCACTGCGCAAACCATCGACAATCCGCCATTTAAAGCCCGTTCGGGGAGCATTGGCAACATCACACGTATAGAACGCACGCCCGAAGGTACGCGTGTTTATATTCACGCCATCTTCCGCCCGCACTGGTGGATAAAAGAGGAAGGAGACAGCTACCTGGAAGATGCGGCTACCGGAAAAAAATATCAGTTCAAGAGTGCAGAAGGCATTGAGCTCAACAAGGAAGTGTACATGCCCGACTCGGGCGAGATGGACTATGTACTCACTTTCGAAGCTCTGCCGGAAGAAACACAGGTCATCCATCTTCTCAGCCCCAGTGATACCGAAGGGAACACGTATGATATCTCTTTAGTGCCGCAAACCGATAAGACTGTTTCACCATTGGTTGCAATCAAAGGAAACTGGTTCAAGACTGATGATTTGAACGCATGGGAATATGGTATCTACGATTCTGTAACAATCATGAACAACCGGATATTCACCAATGAAACTGTCCGTAAGAAAGGGAAACGGATCGAGATAACTGTCAAGGATAAGCAGAATGGGGAGACATGCACTTTACTGGTAACTCCACAGAAAGACGGAAACTGTAAAATACAAGCGAACGGAGAGAAGGAACAACTGTACACCCGGCAAAAGGGAACGACCAAGACCATCGCCGCCGATACAGGTTTTCAGCAGTTCTTCCACACAGACACTACCTGTCTGCAAGGGTATATCGACGGCTACGACCGACGCCTGGGATTTGATACCGGACTTATCTATCTATCGAATATCATCACCCGCGAAGACTATCCGACTGTGATTCAGATAGACGAAGACGGCAGTTTCCTGTGCAAATTTGTCATCAAGCATCCTGTGGAACAATCGGTAACACTTGGCAACAACTGGATTCCATTCTATATCGAACCCGGGCAAACACTGACCATGTATATCGACTGGGAAGCATTACTGGCACGTAGCCGGGCACGCGATTATTATTTTCCTATCAAGAATATAGCTTACATGGGACCGTCGGCTCCTCTCTCCTATCTGCTGAAAGAATTCAGTTCACTTATCCCCTACCGTTACGAGGATTTATCCAATTCCCGTAATAAGCTGACTCCCAGCCAATACAAGGAACATATGAAGCCGTTTATCGCCCAATGGGAACATACAGCCGATTCAGTTATTCAGATTTGCCAACCATCGGCAAAGGCTGTCCGCCTGATAAAGAACAAGACAAACCTGCAGGCAGGAGGCTTATTCTTCGATTTCCTGATGAGCAGAGATTATTACGCGAAACAGGATACAGCCAACCAAGCCTTGAAAGTGCAAGAAGATGATTCCTATTACGACTTCCTGAACAAGATGCCGCTAAATGATGAAGCGGTGCTTGCCGATGCCAATGCAAGTACTTTCATCAACCGGTTTGAATATATGAATGCTTTCAGAAAAGCTTATGGACAACAGTATGCAACAGCGCCGACAGATACCATCACTTATACGTATCCGGAAAAGCCGCTTCTGACTTTCTTTAAAGAGAAAGGGGTAAAGATGAATGCAGAGCAGGAAGCAATCAGACTGAAGCACGAAAAACTGGCCGGAACAACAGTAAAGATCACTTTGAAAGAACTTCAGGAAGAGAATGAGAAGGTAAAAGACTTATTCGGAAAAGAAGAAAAGCTAATTTCGGAATATGTAGAGAAACATGTCAAAAACGAGCAATCAGAGGAATCAAAGGAAGAAATAGACAGGAATTTTATCTCAATGAAAGTAAAAAGTGAACATATAAAAGACAGCATTCTTGCCGGACTATATAATGTACCCAATCCTTTGCTTTGGCAAATAGCTAAAGTACGCGACATGAAATTCTATCTGGAGAATATCAAGACACGTTCAATCGCCCGTGAGTATGCAGACAACACCAAAGAAAAACTTACTTTTCCAATATTGGCAGAAGAAGCCGAATATCTGTTTACCAAAATACATCCGAAAGAAGAAGCTAAGTCCTACCAGCTTCCGGAAGGTAAAGCCACTGAGGTTTTCCGCAATATCATCAAGAATCACCCGGATAAAGTATTGTTCGTTGACTTCTGGGCGACGACTTGCGGACCTTGCCGGGGAGGGATAGAGGCGACGGCAGACCTGCGCAAAAAATATAAGGATCATCCGGAGTTCCAGTTCATCTATATCACCGGACAGAAGGATTCTCCTGCCGGTGCATACAAGCAATATGTAGAAAACAACCTGAAAGGAGAAGCCAGTTATTATGTGACCGAATCGGAATTTAACTATCTGCGCCAACTCTTCCACTTCAACGGTATTCCGCACTATGAACTTGTACTAAAGGATGGTAGTATCTCCAAAGAGGGACTGGGAACTCATAAAATCAGAAAGTACTTGGAAGAGAATTTCCCCGTTTCCGAACCTGCCCAACTTAATTTGAATGAAGAATGAAGAATGATGAATGAAGAATTACTGGATCAGTCCGAAAACCCGGTTTGAGCTCCATACTGTACGGATTTGAATGAAGAATTGGCTGCGCTATCACGCTGCAGCTGCAAAGTAATTCTTCATTCTCCATTCATCATTCTTCATTTCTGTACGGTTTGAGACCATTATTCCATCAAAAAAAACAAAGCAAAAGGCGGAAGCCCGGCTAATTTTCCGTATCTTTGCACCGCTTTAAAATTAAATCATAGAAATATGGACGATTCAAACCCGCGAACGTGCACTAATAGTATTAATTAAAGCGAACAGAGTCATTGAAAACTGATGCCTCTGCTCGTGTAAACAAACGAAAGGAGGCAATAAGATGAGAACATATCTTTATTGTGAAGCTGGCTTTGTGGAAAAACCGCAATGGCTTCCTAACTGCTGGGTAAACGTGGTATGCCCAAACAACGATGATTTTGAATTTCTGACTAAAACCCTGAACGTACCCGAATCATTCTTGAACGATATAGCCGATACGGACGAACGTCCGCGTACCGACACAGAAGGCAACTGGCTGTTGACGATTCTACGTATCCCGATGCAAAACAAACAGAATGAAAGTCTTCCCTTCGGCACTGTACCCATCGGTATCATCACCAACAATGAAATCATTGTATCAGTCTGCTATCACAACACAGATCTGCTGCCTGACTTCATCGAACACACCCGCAGAAAGGGAATCGAAGTCCGCAACAAGCTCGATCTGATCCTACGGCTGATTTATTCGTCTGCCGTATGGTTCCTGAAATATCTGAAGCAGATAAATCTGGATATCAGCGCCGCCGAAAAAGAATTGGAACGTAGTATCCGCAACGAGGACCTGCTCCGTCTGATGAGATTACAGAAAACGCTGGTTTACTTCAACACCTCCATCCGGGGAAATGAAGTGATGATCGGTAAGCTGCAAAGTATCTTTCAGGACACCGACTTTCTGGATAAGGAACTGGTAGAAGACGTTATCATTGAGTTGAAACAGGCGTTTAATACGGTGAATATCTATAGTGATATCCTCACCGGAACGATGGATGCCTTCGCCTCCATCATCTCCAACAACGTGAATGCCATCATGAAACGTATGACCAGCCTTTCCATAACTCTGATGATTCCGACGTTGATAGCCAGCTTCTACGGAATGAATGTGGACATCCATCTGGAAGAGGTACCGTATGCCTTTGCATTGATTATTCTCTGTTCTGTGGTACTGTCGACATTGGCGTTTATCATATTCAGGAAGATCAAGTGGTTCTGATTCTGACAGCCCCACTCCACTCCCTCTTTATTTCAGACACATAAAAAAGCAGCCTGTCACTCTTAAAACCTAAATGAAAGGTCAGAGATGACAGGCTGCACACAATACGTTTTTTATTCGATAGAGAATATTAAAATGTTTAAGAGAGAGAAATTATTTTATCTTATCCTTCTTTATTGGATTTCTTTCCGCCCAATGGCACAGAAATACCAACAAATCCATTTACTGTTTTTGTATTTTTTCCAAAGAACATATAGTCCGTACCGATAAACAGAGGCCCAAGTTTCACAGCCAAACCGAATGATTTGCCAGCACTCTGAATCATAGAATAGCTGATTGCTGCATTTAACCAACTTTTCGGACGAATATTAGCTGAAAGCGTTATTTCCGTCTGAGTCTTCGGCTTAGTGAAGCGAGTAGTAGAAAGAGCACCGATTGCCAACCATTTATCCAATAATTCATATTCAGCACCAACTACTACCGTAGAATGAAGAGAAGTGGTACGAGACTCAGCAACGTCTTCTTTTTGCAATTGAAGCATCTCGTAATTCAAGACATCCCCATTTCCTACACGACGCAAAAATTCGTCAGCATCCCGATGAAAGTCCTCCAAGCCTTCTGGAGTCGTCGCATAGTTCTTTCCATCATAATCCATGTTTCCATGGGCTGTCGCAATACTGGTACTTCCTTTTGACCACTTGATAAAGCCTAAATCCAACACGGAAGCTGATACAGTCAGATTATCAAGAATTTTATAAGATGCACCCAAATCAATTGCACCACCATAACCCGCAATACCAAATCCATTGAAGTCAAAGTCGTCAATATAATGATTCTTCGGATCAGGATCACTTGTATTTTCCACCAAGTCCATCCCCTTAAAAGAACTTTCCAGACGAGCACTCACGTTCATCTTTGCATGATAATTACGAATCTGATTAACATCGGTTATATTGTTTATATTTTCCGGTAAGTTCGCATCCACATTAATACCATCAACCTTTAGATTTAAGTTTCCGGCACCAAGCAATAACTTAGCTTTACCACCTATTGTCAGACGTTCATTAATAGCACGAGCGAAGCCAACTCCAACCTCCGCATAAGCATTAATATTAAGTTCTTCCTGTCCAATATCAAATTTTGAGTTATTCCAGTTAAAACCTTCCTGATCAATATCATGTAAAAAGCTAAACATAGACTTAGGTATCTGAGCACCAACGTCTACACGAGCTCCTACATTAACCGACCAAAAATTCTGTCCTTTATACCAGCCAAAAGAAAGGATATCCGTATTCACATTGACATTCAATCTGTTATTACCAGACAACCGATTCATAAAATCCGGATTATTATAAAATCCATCACTATTATCAATAATATCTATAATGTCCTGAGTACCCAAAGAGTTAGAACTTGCTGCCGCATTTAATGAACCAACTGCAGGAATATTAAAATATCCTTGTGTCGGAATCAAAGCCGGATTCAATTGTTGACGATAATGCGTACCTTCCATAAAATAAGAGGTACGTAAAAACTGCGCATTGGCAGGTAAAACACAAACCATCATAAGAAGAAATGCCCCAATAAACTTCTTTGATGAATACAGTCTGCTTGTTGTCATGATTTTATCTTTTTTTAATTCTTGTTATCGTTTGCAAATATATAGCATTTGGGTAACAAATAAAAGCACATGGCAACACTTTTTTAGCATAAACGGAACATTTTCATGGCTATTTAGAGAAAAATCGTGCTTATTCTGCAAAAATATGTAGAAAGTGAAACGATACGTAAAATCAGAAGTTTAGGTTCAACTGCCCGTCACCAAGCAGATTGAAGGTCATCCGGTGGTATGGAGTCGTTCCGTGTTCGGCAATGGCGGCACGATGTTTTTTAGTCGGATAGCCTTTATTATTATTCCAGTCATAAAAAGGATATTCTTCGTGAAGACGATTCATATAATCATCTCTATAGGTTTTAGCCAGTATGGAAGCGGCAGCTATCGAAAGATACTTCCCGTCTCCTTTGATCACTGTCGTATGGGAAATATCGGGATATTTATTGAAACGGTTGCCGTCAATGAGCAGATGTTGAGGCCGGACAGAGAGCTGGCCAACAGCCCGATGCATGGCCAGAAAAGAGGCACGGAGAATATTTATCTCATCAATCTCTTGGGGCGACACCACTCCTACCGCCCATGCTATCGCCTCTTTCTCTATCACTTCCCGGAGTGCATAGCGCTGCTTTTCTGTCAGTTGCTTCGAGTCATTCAGCAACTCATTCTTAAAATCTTTAGGAAGAATGACGGCAGCAGCATACACAGAACCTGCCAGACAGCCGCGCCCAGCCTCATCACAGCCGGCTTCTATCAAATCTTTATTTAAATAAGGTAATAGCATACTTATTCTTTTTTCTTACAGGATACAAAGATAAAGGAAATAAAAAAGGAGACCTCATTCAAGACCTCCTTTTTCTGTCATTCATTCACACAAACAAGCAATTGTTCCCCAAATATACTCCAGGTTCACAGTCCTGCTGACCGGAACCATCACCCTACCATTCGTTTTACAGATTTTGTTCTTTTCTAACATCAGCCTTTCCCCTTAGCCATTATGACATATTTCTTCTATTTACCCCTTTCCGATTATATTATATCGTCTTGCAAAAGTATCCAAATAATAAGAAACAAGAAAATGACTTTTCCGGAGTATTTGCATGAAATGCCCTTAAACAGGATCATTTACCGAAAAAGAGTGATTAAGCATGCAAAAAAAGTGTTTACGCAGTTCTATACCATAAAAAAGCGATAGCCGAACCTATTCCGGCCATCGCCCTCTTCAATAAACAAACCTTTTTTAGTTAAAACAAACTCCAGGCAACAGTAAGCCCTGCCATCACAATGGCTACCATGCTCATGAGCTTTATCAAAATATTCAGGCTCGGACCGGAAGTGTCTTTAAACGGATCACCCACAGTATCACCTACTACGGTTGCCTTATGCACTTCACCGCCTTTACCTCCAAAATTCCCTTCTTCTACGTACTTCTTCGCATTATCCCAGGCACCGCCTGCATTCGCCATAAAGATAGCCAACACAAAACCTGAACTCAAACCACCAATCAACAGTCCTAAGACTCCGGTCACTCCGAAGATTAATCCGGTCGCAATAGGGGCAATAATAGCAATCAGAGACGGAATGACCATTTCACACTGTGCACCTTTGGTTGAGATAGCCACACAACGTTCATAATCCGGCTCAGCCTCTCCGGTCAGGATGCCTTTAATTTCACGGAACTGACGACGTACCTCGTCCACCATGTGTCCGGCTGCGCGACCGACGGCATTCATCGTCAATCCGCAGAACAGAAAGGCCATCATCGATCCGAGGAACATACCGGAAAGAACTTTCGGATTCATCAGCGTCACATCATAATAGTTCATGAAATCGACAAAGGTAGCATTGGCGGTAGAAACAACATCTCCGTTGGGCATACTCAGGTCCATCGTTCCCAAACGGGTCAGACCGATACGGATTTCTTCTATATAAGATGCCAGCAAAGCCAGTCCGGTCAATGCAGCGGAACCGATAGCAAAACCTTTCCCGGTTGCTGCTGTTGTATTTCCCAAAGAATCGAGCGCATCAGTACGTTTGCGTACCTCAGGACCCAGGCCTACCATTTCCGCATTACCCCCTGCATTATCAGCAATAGGACCATAAGCATCCGTAGCCAACGTTATTCCTAAGGTAGACAGCATACCGACAGCAGCGATGCCAATGCCGTAAAGCCCCATACCCACATTAGAGAAATCGAACCCGGAAGCAAGCAGGAAGGAAGCAATGATACCCACTACTACCGCAATCACAGGAATAGCTGTAGAAAGCATTCCCAAACCAATACCGGAAATAATAACCGTAGCGGGACCGGTCTTTCCACTTTCACTCAACTTCTGAGTAGGGCGGTAAGACTGGGAAGTATAATATTCCGTAGAACGTCCGATCACAATACCGACCAGCAGGCCGACTACTACCGCACAGGAAATCCAAATCCAGTTGTCCAGCTGCAAAAGCCACAGGATTAAGAAGGTGGCGGCAACAATCAATACGGAACTCAGATTGGTTCCGAATGCCAGTGAGCCGAGCAAATCTTTCATCGTTGCATTTTCTTTAGTGCGTACGGAGAAGATACCGATAATAGAAAGCAAAATACCTACCGCTGCAATCAACATCGGAGCAATAACTGCCTTGAACTGCATGACCGTATCTGCCGAATGGATAAAGGCAGCAGCACCTAATGCGGCAGTCGCCAGGATAGAACCGCAATAAGATTCGTACAAGTCGGCACCCATTCCTGCCACGTCACCAACATTATCACCTACATTATCGGCAATGGTAGCAGGGTTGCGCGGATCGTCCTCGGGAATACCTGCTTCTACTTTACCTACAAGGTCGGCACCTACATCGGCAGCTTTTGTATATATACCACCACCCACGCGGGCAAACAATGCCTGTGTAGAAGCTCCCATACCGAAAGTAAGCATCGTGGTCGTGATAACGCAAAGTTTATGAGTCGGTGTCAGTGCGTCAGCAGGAATCACCGCATTCAACAGCAGATACCAGAAAGATATATCAAGCAACCCCAGTCCGACTACCACGAGTCCCATTACTGCACCACTGCGGAAAGCAATTCTCAGACCGGAATTCAGTGAGTTACGTGCCGCATTAGCAGTACGTGCCGAAGCATAGGTTGCTGTCTTCATACCCAGAAAACCGGAAAGACCGGAGAAGAAACCACCCGTCAGGAAAGCAATAGGAACCCACGCATTCTGAACATGAAAGCCATAAGCCATAATCGAAAACAAAATAACCAGCCCCAAAAACACACAACCTACAATTTTGTACTGTTGTTTCAGATAAGACATAGCCCCCTTGCGTACCGCAGCGGCTATTTTTATCATTTGAGGAGTACCTTCACTCTCTTTCATCATCTGCTTATGGAAGTAATAAGCAAAACAGAGGGCTAACACTGAAGCGACTGGAACCAGCCAGAAAAGAATGCTATCCATAGAATTAATTATTAAAGGGTTTTATGGTGGCTAAAAGTATGGAAATCAAACGAAAAAAGCAAGCAAAAGAGGAAAAAAATCCGGCTTGTCCATTTATATAGTATCTTACAATGAAGCGAATGAAAAGCTATTAGAAAAGGCCTTCGGGAATATCCCGGAGAAGACATCTCCCCATTAACGATTTAGTTAATTTTCAATCTAATTACGTTAATCGTTAACAAATCAGTTATTTCTATTAAACCATGTTATAAAAAGCCACGCTTTACCCCGAAAATTTGAAGATAGCCGAAAAGTCCCTATCTTTGTACTGTGTTTTTCATAGTATTAGATTTAAGGTTAACAAAAGATTGGCTGTC
>ENA-ORTW01003301-ORTW01003301.1-human-gut-metagenome-genome-assembly--contig:-NODE-3301-length-13867-cov-3.526499_pt1 | contig 13867 bp, 8 predicted proteins | sample MGYA00242072_ERZ509193 | MGnify/ENA primary metagenome ERZ509193 (study PRJEB26280, sample SAMEA2338813) | human gut metagenome | biome: human gut; feature: human-associated habitat; material: faeces... | reverse complement strand
AGTCCGCCTCCGCTCACACCGGCCCCGTCTGGCGAACGGCTGCGCTCGATGGCTTCCAGTGGTCGCCATCGCTCCGCCGTGGTCGCCGGACGGGGCCTCTCGCGCCGGGTCGCCGAGCGCCATTGTGCGACGCTCCCCATGGGTCGCGTCTCCTCGGCGTCGGCTCAACCGGCACTCACCTGCCCGGGCTCGCGTTGCCATGGCAACCGGCTCGCTCCGTGCAGGCAAGATATGGATTCCGTTGCACGGAATCATCTTGCCGCCTGCGGCGGGGACGAACCGCTCCGAAGTCGCTCCCGCCAAAAAAGCCGGGACGCCTTTTGCGTCCCGGCTCAAGCGCTCAGTCCCCGCGCCCGTTCTGATTCTCCTGCGCCTTACGTTCCAGTTCCCAGAATGCCCTCATTGCCGTCGCTATCCCGCGCAGCGTGAAGCGGACGACGAGGCCAGTCGAGCGGTCGGCGGCGAAGCCGAGCCTGCCGCTGTTGACCTTCCTCGTGCCACCGAGCGACTTCGAGTAGTAGCGGTATTGGAGGCTTCCGCCCTTGGACTTGGCGAGTTCGATGCCGTCGTCCTTGAGCCGTCGTTCAAGCTCTCCCAACCGGTCGGGGCATTCCCGGATGCGCCCGACCTCCTCGATCCGGCGTGCAACTGCCTCGCGCACGTGGGCGTTCTCGGAGCGCTCGGCCTGCCCCTTGCGTGCCATGCCGCGCTCCTCTTTCCCCGGTTGCCTCGCGTGGATGCGCGAGTTGGCCTTGCCGCGCTCAAGCTGCTTGAGTCCATACCTCTCGTCCAAGGCGCGGACGGTCTTCACCCGTGCGGCAGCGGCCTTGCGTGCAGGGCCCTCGTCGAGCCTCCGGCCCGTCTCAAGGTCGCTGCGGTTGATGCCGAGGTGCACAGCATAGCGGTCGGTGCCGTCGGAGCGGCAGCGCTCGCGGTGCAGGACCATAACGACCTCTTGGTTCGGATAGCGCTCGGCTACATAGTCCCTCGTGTACTTCATGCACATCTTCGGCGTCATCTTGCCGCCGTTGAGGTCACACTCGTCGGGGAGAAACCCGAGTATCTGGTGCTGCATGTAGGTGCACTTGGCACCGGCCTTTCCCGGCCTGTCATGGCCCATGGCCTTACGAGTGTCCGACATCTCTTGGAACCATCGCTCTTCATCGATGATGTTCTGGGTGTCGTGCGCGAGCGCCTTCTCCCTGTCCCATGAGAGATAGCCCTTGAGGCGGGAGAGGTGCTTCTTGCTGCATACGCTCGTCTGTTTTATCGCTGTCATGTGTTCTCCCTAGTCGAGCGAGAGACCGGTGAACTTGCCGATCGATTCGGTGTCGGCCTTTTTCGGTTCGGGCCATTTTGGGCACCAGAGGTCGACGCGCTCGCCCATCTTTTCAGTTGCGGCCTCGTCCAACCGCCTCTGATAATCGCGGCGCATTTCCGTCTCGTGTTCCGGCGTCCCGAGATCGAAATGCTCCTTCGTGGGCGTCTTGGTGCAATCGGCAACGGGTGCGCGGAAGACCCCGGCGTGCGCGGCGGGCATTCCGTTGTCTGCGTGCTTGACGACGATTATCCCGTCTCTGTCCGGGGCCATGTCGCGCCATTCCCATGCGTGTATCACGTCGTCTGCGCTCTCGCTGTAGGAGGTCGATGCCGACGAGCCCGACGCTGCCTTGCTGCTGCTCGTGCCCTGCGTGTGGCGGGTGGTCTTGCCGATGAGCTCGGTGAAGTACCGGCGGTCCTCCTCCTCGGCGAGCTTCATGGCGATCTTGACGCCGCAGTTCGCGAGGATCTTCCTGCGTCCATCTTTTTCGCCATATTTATTGAGCTGTGATATGTCTTGGGTTGCGCCTGTCCAGAAGACACCGTAACTCCGCCCGAGGCTGAGCAGGGCGGGCAGGCACTTGACGCGGGGCAGATTGCCCCATTCGTCGCCGAGAATCTGGACGGGGCGCGGAAGCCTTCCGCCGTTGGAGTCGGCGACGGTTTGGACGGATGCCCAGAGCTGGGAGAGGAATATCGCCGCGATGCAGTTGTAGGGCGATCCCTCGTCGAGCACGTGGAGGAACACGGCGCTCTTGGTTTCAAGAACCGCGCGAGGGTCGATGTCGGACCCTGACGTCATCCATGCGACCGGGGCCGACGAGAACGGGCGGAGCGCCACCTTGAGTGTCGAGAGGATGCTTCTGAGCTCGTTGCCGCCCGAAGAGACGAACTGAGAGGCCCTGTTCTTGGCTGGATGCCCATTCGGCAGGGCGCGGAAGACGTTCTTGAGTGGCTCGGCGGGGTCGTCGCCCTCAGCCTCGGTGCCACGGTTCAGCACCTCGCAGACGGTTGCAAGGTGTCTTGCTTTCTTGGGGTATTCATCGGACATGGAGATTAGCAGAACAAGGGCGGAGAGGAGACCCCGCGCGGATGCGGTCCAGTGCGAGCCTTTGCCATTTTCGTCGTCCTGTACTACGAGCTCCGCGATGGTATCTGCTGCCTGTTCGGCCTCTTGGTCGCGGCTTTCTGTATGAAGGTCGACGACCTGTTTGAGCGGGTTGAATCGTTGGCCGCGATAGGGGCGCTGTGTGTCGAGCAGGAGGACACAGTAGCCGCGACGGGTGAGCTCGTCGCCTGTCAGCTCTATGAGCTCGTTCTTGACGTCGGAGACGACGAGCGTCGCGGGCTCGGAACCGTTGGAGTCGTCGCCGTACGAAAGCAAATCGATAGAGGGTAGATACAGGAAACGGCTTTTGCCCGACCCTGTGGCCCCGGAAGCGAAAACCATCTTCTTCGGCTCGAACAGGTAACAAGGCTTGCCGTGCCATCTGGTGAACCCGTAGACGAACCCGCGCGACGAGGGGTTTGCCGAGCCGTCCCACGTCACGGAGCCCCTGACCACCTCTAGACCGGACTTCACGTGCGCGTCCCCGAGTACCCCACCGTCCTCTGCGCGGGCGTTGAGGGCGCTTGAGTAGGCGATGAGGGAGCAGATGCAAAGCGCGAGAAGGAAGGCGAGGACGGTTCCCGCGATATGGGCGATGAGCGCGCCCGAGAGCCACCAGCTGAAAACCGTGGCCGCATTGAGCGCCGAGGGGAGGGCCGACGCATCGGGCTCAACTCCAGAAACAATATCGTCGATAGGCGCGGCAAGAATCGGACAGGCAAAAAACGCGATGACGACGGATGATATGAGGGCGGCGAGCATCTTGCTTTTCATAACCGCTCCTTTGCTTTTGACAGAATGGTTGAGAGTTCGGAAACCGTCTTCGATATCGATTGGACGGCGATTGCGAGTTGGGTGGCCGTTTGCCGGTCGACGCCATAGGCGTTTATGGAGCGCATGGCCTGATTGAGGTTGTTTCCCTGACGCTTCATCTCGACGAGCATTTGCCGCAGGGTGGTTTCATCGGCGATTTTGACGGGCTTCTCTCCGATATTGAGCGCGGCCTCGCGCATGAACGTTGATGGGGGAATGCCGAAAGAGGAAGAGCGGGCCGCGATTGCGGCCCGCTCCCCATCGGTCATACGAACGTTGATGTGCGCGGTCCTGCTGGCACTGCGCATCGCCTAGCTCCTATCGAGGAAGGTGGCGTGGGCTCCGTCGAAGTCGAGCCGAGCTTCGCCTAACGTGCCGTAACGGTTCTTGAGAGCGATGAGCTTAAGCGGGGTGCCGACTGCGGGCGGCTCAAAGGCATGGTCGGGTTTCCCGTCGTCATCGGCAAGGAAGAGGACGGAGTCGAAGCTGTATTCGACCGTCGAAGAGCCGCCGAACATACCGAGGTTGGGCTTGCTCGATTTTCCAGACTCGTAGGACTTGCGTGTGGTCGAGCTCAGGGCGATGATGGGCGAACCATAGAGGTTAGAGATTTCCCGCAAGCCCTTTACGCACGCCGTGATTGCCAAGCGCTCGTCGATGAACTGCTGACCCGCCGTGATACCGCAGGCAAGGAGCTGAAGGTAGTCTACGAAAACGATGGGAGCTTCGTTGCGCTCGCGTGCTATCAACCCAACGAGGTTTGAGAGCTCAACGGTGTTCAATGGGCCGGTGATGCAGAGGTTTGGGGCGATGCGGTTGCGGTACCTGTTGAGCGCGGCCTCGAAGGCCTCGTGTTTGGGATGGTCTTCCGCCGCCGCATCGGCGACCTCAGAAAGGGCGAGCTCGTTGCCGCTGAGCCGTGCAAGGCTCTTTTCCAAGAGCTTATGCGCAGGGAGCTCGGCGGAAACATAAATAACCGGATGTCCGTCGTTCGCAAGCTTATCGGTCTCCTGCAAGGCCAAGGTCGTTTTGCCCTTGCCGGGGCCGGTTCCGATGGCGTAGTTCAGCCCGGGATGGACGCCGCCGAGGATGTCGTTAAGGGCCTTGAGTCCGAAGAGAGCGATGGGTTGATCGCCCTCAAGAGTACTGAGATGCTCATCGAGCTTATCGGACTCGAAAATGAAAGGGTTGGGGGTTGGGCACTGCATTATTCGTTCGCCTCATCAGCCAAAGACCTGAAATAATCGAAGAGGTCTTCCTCCATGACAAAATACTGGTTGGCGATGCGAAAAGAATGATGAGTCGACTTCATGAGTCGGATGGCACTTGACTGGCCAATGCCGGTGAGAATCTGAACGTCGAGACGGCTCAAAATGCGCTTGGTGCCAGTGCGACGGAGGTTGATGCCTGCGGAAATGGCGTCAACCTTGGGGTCATCTGCAAAATGCATGATAAACTCCTCTGTTAGGGCGCTCGGCTCCTCTTCGATGTTTGGCGACAATGAGGGGAGCCGGGTGCTTGCTTGTAATTCGGTCTTATCGACTAGTTGGCGTCTCCTTCCTCGTAAGCGTCGATAAGGTGCAAGAGGCTGATTCGAGCCTCTGTGGGCTCCACGTACCCCTTACGTGATGACTCGCCCATGTTGGCGAAATCGAGTAGAACGCGATAGGTACAGGAGTAATCCTTGATGCACTCCCACAGATTGATGATGTGCGAGAGCAGCGGCGTGATGGTGAGTAGCGCCGTCGGGTTTTGCAAGAGCGTTTCAAGCTCGCGACCGGTTTTTGCCTGAATGCGCAAATCGAGACTGTCCTCGTGCGCCTTGCAAGTCTCTTCGGCCAGAAGACAGACGCTATCCCAATTTGAGCGGAGATGATACACACGCTCGTCAGTGGTGTCGATGCAGACCCTGGCCTCATGACAGTAGTCAAAGAACCCCTTAACGATGCCGCGGCAATCCTTCGTTGGTTGAATTGCGCTCCAGTTTTCGAACATAGCCTCGAAGGCGTCGAGGCAGTTTCCGTCCTCCGCATAGATGAGCTTCGCCGCCCATCTTCCAAGGTCTGAGCTTGTTAGCTGCTCCATGGGGAGTCTCGCCAAAAGCGCGGAAGGAGTGAGTCCTCTTGCAGCGGCTAGGTCCGCGCTGGAACGCTTGAATAGGACTTGCTCCTCCTTCGAATTGAACAGAATCGTCGAACGGAGCTTGCTGCTTGCAGTGGTCAATGCCATTGATAACCTCCTCTCCCTTACCTGATGGTAACAGTCTACCATTAGTGTCAGTACTATGCGAGCGCTATTTGTTAGACGAGTCACTAATCTTCTCGAACACCTCCGCTGCATTACGGTCGTTTGCTCTGATTGCATGGGTGTAGAAGTTTGCTGTTGTACTTGCGGAGGCATGGCCCATTCGCGCTTGAACGGTCTTCAAATCGACATTGCTCGCCACAAGGGCGGTCGCGGCGGTGTGACGTAGGCCATGAGGAACGAGTCCCGAGTATCCCGTCCCGCGTGTGTGGAGCTTACCGTCGCGCATAAACTGTCTAGTCACGTTGCCGTAGCTTCCATAGCCGTTGTCGACGCAGAAGTCCCTAAACCATCGGGAATAGTTGTGCCCCTCTGGCCGGGTGACGCTTATACGGCGGAAGCCATCGGCATCCTTTCCAACGCTGAATGCGTGAACGATGGGGTCGGTTTCCTTTCGCTCCAGCCCGCGACGTCTGAATATGTCGCACTGCACGGTCTTCCACTTGTCCAAGTAGTCGGCCAGCGTTTTGTCTATAGAGAGAATGCGTCTGCTCATTTCAGATTTCGGGGGCCTCAAGGTCTTGTCGCTGGTGTACTGGCGGATAATTCGGAGCTCCATGGCATCGGGGTTGTAATCGAGCCAGCTGAGTCCTAATGCCTCGCCTTTCCTCAGCCCAAGGTGGAAAATGAGCATGGTGCAGACGGTCATGGGCCCCATTGGCTCAGCGAGCAAACATTCGGTGAATCTCGGTAGCTCATCAGGGGGAAGATAGTTGCGTGCTCGAAGATCTGGTTTTGGAAGCTTGATGCCTATGCAAGGATTTCGGCTAATCAGCTCGTTTTCAAGGGCATCTTGCATGACCTGCTTAAGCTTAACGTGAATGCGACGAATCTCGGCATCGGTGAATCTTCCATTTGAACGAGCGTCCGCATAGGCGCGCTTAATGTCATCGGGTCTCAGGTCGTCTAGGGGCATGTCTCCGAACAGCTCACGAATATGTCGTACGTCGTAACCCTCTCTTTGATACGAGAGGGGCGAGCCAAAAGAATTCTCCCGGAGCACATGGAAGTCTTCGGCATACGCTGCAACGGTGCTAGGTGCATCCCTAGATGGTTCGTAGCTCTCAAGTTCCTTGCGGTACTCATCAAGAGCGTTCGCGACTTCGCTGGGCCAGTTCTTGGGGTTCTTACTCTTGCAGTGGATGGTTCTCTTTGGCGTTTTGAGATACTTAACCTTGCTGCCGTTCTTTCCGGAGTTTGGATCTCGCCCTAGGGAAAAGTAAATCTTGAATGAGCCCGGCTTTCCTTTGATGGGCTCAGAGGTTCCCTTTGCGGTTGGTTTGATTCTGGTTTCCAAAAGAGTCCTCCAAGGGGATTACGTTAGGCTCGGGGCCGGGGCTTTGAAGGCCTCGGCCCCGAGCCTAACGTAAATTTTTCACCCCTGCAAGCCGTCAATATGGCTTTCAGGGGTGAAAAAAGGGTGAAATTAAAATCTAATGGCAACGAGCGGAAACGTTAAAATAGCTAAACTACCTGCGAATATATATAACAGAGCAAAAATTCATTTCCCCAGTTAAGATGAATGGCCATGACCTCCTAAAGCGGGTGTCGACGGTTCGAATCCGCCCGGGGGCACCAGAAGATTATGACGGCGTCGCGAGAGCGGCGCCGTTTCTGGTTTGTGGGGACCGCCGGCGGATTCGGACCGTCGACACCCGCGTCACCAATTTCCCCGCGGGGGGGGTCGAATCCGCCCGGAGCACCAGAGATTTGTCGAGCCCGGTACCGCTACGGTGCCGGGCTCTTCTGGTTCAATGCCATGTCAAAAACGAAGCGCCCGCTTGCTGGGGGAGCAAGCGGGCGCCTGTGAGCGAATATGTTTGCGGCGAGAGCCGTGATGAGCGGTGGGGTGGCGACTAGTTGGTCGTACCGGAATCGTCACCCGTGCTCGTGCCCGAACCCGAACCCGAGCCAGAAAGTGCGACCGTCAGCGTAATCGTGCTGTCGGTGGACTGCTTGCCGGTGGGGGAGACGCCCGTAACGGTGGCATCCTCGTTACCGCTTACGGGATTGCCGTTCTGGTCACAGAAGCCGATGTTATAGAAACCGGCGTTGTTGAGCGCGGTGACGGCGGCGGAGATGCTCTTGCCGTACAGGTTGCCCGGAACACTGGCCTTGCCGGACTTCTTGGCAATGACGACGGTAATCGTGGCGCCGGGCTTCTGCTTGCCACTGGGGTTCCAGCTGATCACGGTGCCCTCGGTAACCGAGTCGTTCTCCTGGTAGCTAACGTCGACGCCAAAGCCTGCCATATCGAGGGCGTTGCGCGCCTGGGCCTCGGTCATGTCGGTCAGATCGGGGACGGACGTGGTATCCGGGCCGCTCGAGACCTTGTACGAGATGGTCGTGCCCTTCGCGACTTCCTTACCGGCTTCGGTGCCCTGCTCAAAGACCTGGCCCTCATCGGCCTCGTTGGCCTCCTCGGAGGCGTTGCCCTTCAGGCCAACGCTTGCCAGCGCGGCCTCGGCCTGGTCCTTGGTCAGGCCGACAAGCAGGGGAACCTCAACCTTCTCGGAGGGCTTGGGACCCTTGGAGATTACCAGGTTCACCTTGGTGCCCTTGGCCTTCTTGGTGTTGCCGTTGGGCGTCTGCTCGGCGACCTTGCCCTCGTCGACATCGTCGTTGTAGCTTTGGTCGATGGTGCCGACCTCGAGGCCGGCTTCCTTGATCAGCTCGACGGCAGTCTGCTGGTCCTTGCCCAGCACATCGGGCACGGTGACCTGCTCGCCGCCAAAGAGTCCTGTGGCAAAGGCCACCACGATGCCGATGACGGCAACGGCTGCCACCACGGCGGCGATGATCTTGTTCTTGTTGGATTTGGGCTTTTCGACCTCGTAGGAGCCGGTGGAGCCCGAAACCGAGCTACGGGCGGTATTCTGGCCGCTCACGCCCGAGACGGGGCGCACCATGGCGCGCGTCTGATCGGAAAGCTCGCGAGTCTTGGTGGCGCCCAGCTCGCCGGGGGCACCGATGATGCGCGTGGGCTCCGAGACGTTGACGGCACGGCCCGACAGGTAGCTGTTGAGCACCTGACGCAGCTCGTCGGCGGTCTGGAAGCGGTTTGCGGGGTCCTTCTCCATGCACTTGAGGATGATGCGCTCAAGGTCGGCGTCGACACCGGAGTTGATCTGGCTCGGCGGAATAGGCAGCTCGTTGACCTGCTTGAGTGCGACCGAGATAGCGTCGTCACCGTCAAAGGGCACGCGGCCGGTGGCGCATTCATACATCACGACGCCCAGCGAGTAGATATCCGAGGTGGGGCCGAGGTCCTGACCACGGGTCTGCTCGGGGCTGACGTAGTGGGCGGTTCCCAGCACGTTGTTGTCTTGCGTGAGGTGGCTGTTCTTGGCGCGCGCGATGCCAAAGTCCATCACCTTGATGTTGCCGTCGGGCAGCACCATGATGTTCTGCGGCTTAATGTCGCGGTGGATGATCTCGTGCTTGTGGGCGACCGAAAGCGCGGAGCTGATCTGCGAGCCGATCTGGGCGACCTTCTTGGGGTCGAGGGCGCCGTGGCTCTTGATGCCGCTCTTAAGGTCGGTACCGCGCAGGTACTCCATGACGATGTAATAGGTGTCGCCGTCCTTGCCCCAATCGTAGACGCCCACGATATAAGGGGAGGAGAGACCGGCTGCTGCCTGGGCCTCCTGCTTAAAGCGTGCGGCGAAGGTTGCGTCGCCAGCATACTGCGGCAGCATGATCTTGACGGCTACCGTGCGGTCGAGGACCTGGTCCTGTGCACGGTAGACGGTCGCCATGCCGCCTGTCCCCACCTTATCCTTGAGGAGGTATCTTCCCCCGAGGACCCTCTGTTCCATTCCTGCTCCTAACATAACTATTCGCTCAACGATGTGTGTAGTACCTACGATGTGGCCGCTGGGGCCGTGTGGCGCGTTGCCGCTAACTCTTCGGCCGCGGCGCGCCTCGGGTGTCCGATTCGATCATGGGCATCACGCTCCCTGTGCGGCAAGCGCCGCGGTCAGGACGATGCCGGCGATCTTAGCGGCCTCGACGTCATGCTTGTCGAAATCCTCCAAGGCCACCGAGATGGCGACCGTGGGTGAATCGTAAGGTGCAAAGCCAACGAACATCGAGTTGACGTTGGTGCCGCCAGTCTCGGCCGAGCCGGTCTTGCCGGCAACCTTGACGCCGGGGATTTGGGCATCGGTGCCGGTGCCGGACTGGACGACGGCAAGCATGGCCTGCTTGACCTGGTCGGCCGTGGCGGAGCTGACGGCCTGACCCAGCGAGCGGGACTGCGTGGTCTTGACCACGGTTCCGTCCGGGGCGAGTACCTGGGCTACAAAGTACGGGTCCATGATCACGCCGCTGTTAGCGATGGCGGCGGCAATCACGGCGTTTTGCATGACGGTGGTCTGCGGGCCGGGCGTGTGGTCCATGCCGACAGGCTGGCCGGCGCCGGCCCAGGCGGTCTCCCACTCGGTCATGAGCGACGGGTCGGCCATGATGGAGGCCGCGGAGGTCAGGTCCTGGCCGAGCTTTTGGCCGTAGCCAAAGGCGTTGGCAAACTGCACGAGCGTGTTTGCGCCAACTTCGTTTGCCACCTGGCCGAAGACGACGTTGGAGGACACGGCAAAGGCCTGCTGCAGGCTGATGGTGCCGTAGCTCTCGTTGGCAGAGTTGGTGACCTGTGCGTTGCCGATGTCCATGGAGCCGGGCGCCTGGTAGGTGCTGGTAAGGCTGGCGGTACCGGTCTCGAGTGCCGCGGAAAGCGTAACGACCTTAAACGTTGAGCCCGGCGTGTACAGCGCGTCCATGGCGCGATTGTACATGGAGCCGTCCTCGCCGCCGCCCGTCTGCAGCAGGGCATCGATGTTGGTGTTGTCGTAGGTGGGCGAGCTGGCACATGCGAGCACCGCGCCGGTACGCGGGTCGATGACCACTACAGCGCCCTTAAAGCCCTTGAGTGCCTGCTCGGCCGCCGTCTGGATACGCGAGTCGATGGTGAGCTTGGCGGTGTTGCCCGGCTGGGTCTGGCCCGCGAGCGACGCGATGGCGTTGTTCCAGCTAGAGTAGTCCTTAGAACCGGTGAGCGTGTCGTTCATGACGCTCTCGATGGCGGTGGTGCCATACTGCTGGCTCACGTAGCCAACCACGTGCGCTGCCAGGTTACCGTTGGGGTAGGAGCGTACGTAGGTGCCGTCCTCCTGCTGCAGCGACTCGGCCAGCGTCACGCCGTCGGACGTGATGATGGAGCCGCGCTGGATGTACTTGGAGCGGGCGATGGTGTGGTTGTTGGTCGGCATGTCCTGATAGTCCTTGGCCTTAATGACCTGGACATAGGTGAGGTTCCCGATAAGGATGGCGAACAGCGCCGTAAAGGCGAGCACCGCGCGGGTTAGACGGTTGGCGAGCGCAACGCGGCCGAGCACACCGGATTCAGGCGTGTCGAGCAGGCGACGTCGCATGCGCGAGCCGACGGAATGGCTGCCGCTGCCGTAGGAAGACGAGGTGGCAAAGCGCGTGCCCGTCGGGGCGGCGGCAGATGCGACCTGATCATCGGTGATGGCGGCCATGGTGCCGGTGCCGGTAAGCTCGGCCTCGCGTCCGGTAGCCTCGTCACCGGCGCGCAGCAGGAGCGCGACGATGATAAAGCTCGCCAGCAGCGAGGAGCCGCCCTGGCTCATAAAGGGCAGGGTGACGCCGGTCAGCGGGATCAGGCGGGTAACGCCGCCAACGATCAAGAAGGCCTGGAAGCTGATGGCTGCCGTAAGACCGGTGGCGCTAAAGGCGGCAAGGTCGGACTTTGCGCGGGCAGCTGTGGTCAGGCCACGCACGGCAAAGAGCATAAACAGGATGAGCACGGCGCCGCCGCCCAAAAGGCCCATCTCCTCGCCGATAGCCGAGAAGATAAAGTCGGACTCGACGACAGGGATGTTGTTGGCCATGCCGTTGCCGATGCCAACACCGACCAGACCGCCATCGGCAAGCGAGAAGAGCGACTGGACGATCTGGTAGCCCTGACCCTGGGCGTCCTTAAACGGATCGACCCAAACCTGGAAACGCACCTGAACGTGCGACAGGAACTTGTAGGCGCCCACGGCTCCAACGGCTAAGAGCGCAAGGCCGATAACGACATACGAAAAGCGCCCCGTGGCAACGTAGAGCATCAGCAAGAAGATGGTGTAGAACAGCACGGCCGAACCCAGGTCGCGTTCGAAGACGACGACGAGCAGGCACACACCCCACACGGCAAACAGCGGCAGTAGCAGTCGCAGGCGAGGGATCTTAAAGCCCAAGATCTTGCGGTTGGAGATGGAGAGCAGCTCGCGGTTCTCGGCCAGGTACCCGGCCAGGAACAGCACGATAAAGACCTTGGCGAACTCGCCGGGCTGGATGGTAAAGCCCGCGATGCGAATCCACAGCTTGGAGCCCGAGATCGTGGTGCCGATAAAGATAGGCAGCATCAGCAGAATGATGCCGATGATGCCAAAGGTGTACTTGTAGCGCATGACCACGTCGAGGTTCTTAACCAACGCGAGCGTTCCCACCATCAGGGCCACCGAGACAAACAGGATGATGAGCTGTGAGATGGCGAGAGCGGGGGCGAGACGCGTCACAAACGTGATGCCGATGCCCGAAAGTATAAATACGATGGGCAGGATGGCGGGGTCGGCACCGGGCGCCAAGATGCGCACGGCAATGTGGGCCGCGGCAAAGGCGGCAAAGAGGCCGATCGGTACGGCGAGCGTCTCAAAGGAGATGGCAGCGCCCGCGGTGAGGACGTACATCGCATACAGCAGGATGACGGGGAACGCCGAGGCGATGAGCAAGAGCAGCTCGGTGTTGCGGCGACTCATAAGCGGCACTCCCTTTCTAATTCTTATCGGAGGCTTCGGCCTCGGCGGACTGTTCGGCGGTTTTCTCGGAATCTGATTCGGAGGTCGATCCCTGATTGGTGTTGTCGCGAATCGTTTGCGCGTCGATCACCTGGCGGGTCTGCTCCTCGTCGATCTGGTGGCGGTACTTGGATATCGTGTCCTGCGCATCGTCGACACTTGTTTGCGGAATGCCCGCCTTGAGGCGGTTTTGCGTGTCTTCGGGCAGGTCGGACAGCTTGATGCTGGTTTCGCTTTCGAGCCAGTGGAGCTTGAGTCCGAGTGGCTTGTCGGGCAGGCCGCGCCAGACGGCGACATTGCCCTGGTAGGTACCCAGGTAGTACGAGCCGGTGACACCCGTGTAGGCCCAGATGCCAGCTGCCAGCACAAAGACGAGGGCCAGGATGGCGGCGATAGTAACGTTGCGGCGACGCACGCGTTGCGCCTCGCGCATGACGCCATCGTCAACCAGGTCAACGACTACTACGGTCACGTTGTCGTGGCCGCCGGCGGCAAGCGCCGCGTCCACTAGGTTGTCGACGCAGATTTGCGCGGTTGAGGACTGCGTGGTGATGTTCTCGATATCGCTATCGGGAATCATGCTCGAAAGGCCGTCAGAGCACAGGATCAGACGGTCGCCTTCCTCGATATGCAGAGTGAAGTGGTCGGCATACATGGCGGGGTCCGAGCCCAGCGCACGGGTGATGACCGAACGGTTGGGGTGGACGCGAGCCTCGTCTGCCGTAATCTCGCCGGCGTCCACGAGTTCTTCCACATAGGAGTGGTCGCGGGTCACGCGGATGAGCGTGCCCTCGTGGAGCAGGTAGGCGCGCGAGTCGCCCACGTGGGCGATGGCGAGCGTGTCGTTTTCGATATAGGCGCAAGTGGCTGTGCAGCCCATGCCAGGCTTGCCCAGGCCGTTCAGGGCCGCCTCGATTACGGCGGCGTTGGCTGCCTCGACGGCTGCGGCCAGGCGTGCTGCGTCGGCGGACTGTGGGGCCGTCTTGGCAATAGTCTCGACGGCGATGGAAGAGGCTACCTCGCCGGCAGCGTGACCACCCATGCCGTCGCATACGCAAAAGAGCGGCGACTGCACCAGGTAGGAATCCTCATTGTGCGGACGCACGCAGCCAACGTCGGAGCGGGCGCCCCACATGAGTTGCGTGGTGGTGCCGGCATCATAGGTCGAGTCGGTCTCGATGCGCTCCTCGGTTAGGGGTTCAAAGCTCATGGTCGAGCCGGGGTCTTTGAGCTTGGCCTCAACGGCGGCAACGTCGATCTCGGCTGTGTCACCGGGAGAGACGGTGTCGGTCTCGGCGTTTGATTCGGAATCGCCGGTGTCCGGGGAGTCGGGCTCCTCGGAAACGCGGGCGGTCGACTCGTCATCTTGCGGGCTGACGTCTATAGGCTCGGGCGTCGCAAAGTGCGACGGCGCGGGCGTGTTTTGCGACTGGGCGGCGGGCTCGGCCACGGCATCGGACTC
>ENA-ORTW01003293-ORTW01003293.1-human-gut-metagenome-genome-assembly--contig:-NODE-3293-length-13896-cov-4.868001_pt1 | contig 13896 bp, 19 predicted proteins | sample MGYA00242072_ERZ509193 | MGnify/ENA primary metagenome ERZ509193 (study PRJEB26280, sample SAMEA2338813) | human gut metagenome | biome: human gut; feature: human-associated habitat; material: faeces... | reverse complement strand
GAAGGCATCAAGAGGAAATTTTTTTTATTTTTCATAATCCAATCCTCTTTCAAAAATAGAAAAAATTTCCTTTCCTCTTTTGTGCCTTCGGGGTGGGCTTTAAGCGAAGCTTTTAAAAAATACCGAAGGGACTTTAATTTATTTTATCGGAATTTGTATTATTATTTTTAGAGGAATTTACTATATACATATTTAATTTTTAATTATGTCTAAAACCTTGCTTTTTGATGTTAGATCTTGTGTGTATTTCGATTATTTAATAATGTAATGGTATGTCCCTATCTAAATTTAAAAAGGAACGATTAATCGTTCCTTTTTTCTTTACCGTTTACTTTATTAAATATATAATCGCTTATTATTCTTTCAACTTTATATGAAATGTTATTATGTTCAACTTCTCCGTCATAGGTAAATTTTCCAATATACATTTTGTTTCGTAAAATATAGTGTACTCTTTGTTTACTCATTCCTACCTCGTTCCCTATTAATTGCAATGATACTCCTTTGCTACGCAATTTAAAGATGTGTCTAACTATTTCAGCTTCTTCTTCATTTACTTTATATGTTTTGTTTTCGAGCCTGTAGCCAAATGGCTCTCGCCCTCCAGGATGTATTTTATTTTTACCATTTGCTATTCTTCCACTTTTAGTACGTTCTGCAGTTAGTTTTCTTTCAAACTCTGAAAACGAACCAAGCATCTGAAGAAATAGTAGACCTTGAGGTGTTGACGTATCGAATTGTTCAGTAATTGAAATGAAATCGACTTCGATTTCCTGTAGATAATCAATCATTACCATTAAATTTTTTAGGCTTCTGTGTATTCTATCTGATTTGTAAACAAGTATCATATCTATGTTATTTCTTTTATCTGATACAAAATTTATCATCCTTTTGTAGTCGTCCCTTTTTTCAAGACCTTTAGCTGAAATACCTTCGTCTTTAAATGTCTCTACTAATTCAATATCATATAATTTACAATGAAGCTCAATTTTATCTGCTTGGGTTTCAAAAGATGTATTATCTATCTGTGATAAAGTTGAAACCCTCATATATGATACTGCTCTTTTCATGTGTTGTCCTCTTTTCGTTAATAATATAGTTGTTCTAATATATTTGATAAGTATTCAATTTTTTCATTTTCTATAATTGCTAAATCTATTTCTTTTCTTTTTAAATCAGTTATTATTTTAATTAATTTTTCTATATCTCTATAGAGTTTTTCTGCTTTATATATAACTACTAAGTCAATTTTATTTTCTGAAATGTATTTAAACATTTCTTTTAATCCTTTTCTATCGTCACTAATTCCAGATTCTTTTCCATCTTGAAATATTTTATTTAATTTTATTGCGTTTACTATACAATATTTTTTAATTTCAGCTTTTTGTAATTCAGCTTCTTGTCCTCTAATATATGCTATTGCTTTCATTTTTTATTTATATTCCTTTTCTTTTAGTGTTATCTCTGACAATAATTTAATTAATCTTCGTTTAAAGAATTTACAATGCTGCTTATTATTGTTTTAGTTATATATTCAATTTTTTCGTGTGTTTTATTTATTTGTTTTAACATTACTTCAAGTTCAACTTTTTCAATTATATTAGCATTTATAATTTTGTTTTTTATATCTTCTTTTAATAATTCTAAAGCTAGATTTATATTTAAATAATCTATTTCGTTAAAACATTCTTCTCCATAAAACATATCTTTTTCCATAATCTTATATTCTCCTTATAAATTATTTGTTGCTTCCTTAATTTATTTTATAACACATTTATAACACTTTTTCATTAATTTCTGTATAAATTAATCATGCTTATTTCGTCTTTGTATTCTAGTCCCATTACTGTTACTCTGAAAAAGTTATTTGAATTTGAGTGTATAAAATTGCATTTGAATGTTGTATCATCACTTTCTATACAAGTTATAAAACCAAGTCTTTGCATGACTTTTATTAAATCTTTTTTTCTTATATTGTCTTTCACTTTTAATATTATTGATAACATTGCTGCATCTAGTTTTTTTTCTTCTATCATATCTGATATTTCATCATATGATTTTGTTTTATAATCTTCCATTATGTCTTTTATTTTGTCACTTGCTCTTTCTAAATCTTTGATATCTTCGTATCTCATTTATGTTATCCTCCTAAAAAAATATTTTTCTTTACACAGTTAGTATGTGTATTTGAGTGATTTTTTAGTCAAAAAACATAAATTTATTTTACGGTATATTTTTCCATTAATATGTGCGATAATTTAATTATCCGTAAATATATTAAATCGTTATTTTTTATTAACATGAGAAAACTAGGGCATATTGCCCTAGTTTCCTTTTAGTTTTTTATTATGTTCCTGATGTGTTGAATTGAAATGTTAAATCTTTCCGATAGTTGTCTATTAGTTAAACCTTTTTTGCTTAGTTCTTTTATGTGCTGATTTCTTTTATCTCTTTCATAGCTTTCATATTTTGTAATATAAAAACTATTTCCGCCGTGTAATTTCATTAGCTGTATATATTTTTCCTCTCCAATAAGTTCTCTGACTTCGTTATTGAAATTTGGTTGAGGTGCGTTCATTTTAATCACACTCCTTATATATATACAATTTATTTTCTTTATAAAAATTCCTTTAAATTAAAAAGACGAGATAAAAAATCTCGCCTTTAGTTGCTATTTAAGATTTAAAATGTTTTTAGATAACTCGTTTATACTTATTGTTAAATTCTCCAATTTGGTTTCGATTCTTATTAATAAATAGATTGAAACCGCTACTGGAAAACCAACGTTTGCAATCAAAGTTTCTAGCATTTCCATTAAATCACATCCAGTCTACTAACTAACTTTTTTTTATAAAACTAAATCGTATACAGTTGTATTAGTTGTAACGATTTGAGCTTTAACAGCACTTTCTATTCCATAATTACCTTTCATAAATACATCTTTTGATACAACTAAATCCATAGCTGCTTTTATTTGTTGTTCTGTCACGTCATCTTTTGGATCTTCTATTGATATTGACATATTTTTGCCGTCTGTCTTTTTAAAATACATAACTATTTTCTTTTCTTCCATGTCAATTTACTCCTTTCTTATAATTTTTATTCTGATAATGCTGTTTTATCTAATCTTTTTATGTCATAAACTTCATGTTTTTGAAGATTTGCTAAAGCCATTGCAACATCATATACATTTTGATTTGTTGCTGCTGGTTTTAACATAGCAAAACTTTTAGTTCCTTTTATTGGTTTTGAATTTGAATCTAAACCTTTATCTAAGTATAACTTTAATGTTCCGACTTGTTTATCTTGAATTACTGCCATACTTTTTTACCTCCTTTTTATTTTTATACAACTAAGTCATATTCAACAATATCAGTTTGTACTACTTTTGCTTCAAGAGCTTCAGTTATACTGAAATTATTTATTTTGAATATGTTTTTTGTTACTATTAAATCCATTAAATCTTTTATTTCTTGTTCTGTAACGTTCTCTTTAGGGTCTATAACAGATACTGAACATCTGCTTCCTCTTGCTGTTTTAAAATACATAACCAATCTAGTTTCCATACTATTCTATTCTCCTTTCTTAATTTTATTATTCTGATAATGTAGTATCATCTACTTTTTCTATTTTTTCTACTGTATGTTTTTGTATAGCTCCTATTGCATTTGCAACATCATATACGTTTTGAGGTGTTGCACCAGGGTCTACTTTTGAATAAGTTCTTGTTGCTTTCATTTCTTTTCCATCGTCGCCTAATCCTTTATTAACGTAAATTTTGAATGAACCTAAATTTTTTGTTGCTATTACTGCCATTTATATCACTCCTTTCTTTTTCTTTTATTGTATAAAATTATGAGAAATTAGAGCGAAAATTTACTTTCTACATTAAGGATTTTTTAAAAATTGATAGAAATAATTTATTAAAGGTGGTGGTTAATATGGCATATAAAAAAATAATGACTGTTGAATCTTTTTTAAAAATTTTAAAGAGTGTTCAGAGAGATTATAAAACAGTTTATGTTTATGGTGGTATTGGTCAAATTGTTACTAATTCTCTTTTAGCAGCTAAGGCTAAACAATATCCTAGCTTTTATACTTTAAATCGTATGGCTATTTTAAAGAAATTCGTAGGTAAAGGATATTATGGTTTTGACTGTGTAAACGTTATAAAATCAATTCTTTGGGGATGGCATGGAGATAAAAACCATGTTTATGGTGGGGCTATTTATGCCTCTAATACTGTTCCAGATGTTTCAGCAGATGGATTTATATCTTTGTGTACTGGTGTAAGTAGTAGTTTTAAAAATATTCAAATTGGTGAAGCTGTGTGGTTACCCGGTCATATTGGTATTTATATCGGGAATGGACTTGTAATTGAATGTTCTCCTCGTTGGAGTAACAACGTACAAATTACTTGTTGTGCTAATGTAAAATCTGTTAGTGGATACAATAAAAGAACATGGTCAAAACATGGTAAAATACCTTGGTTAATTTACGGATCAAGTCAAACATCAAGTGTAAAATATTTTCCTGCTTGTTATAAAAACGAGGTTTCTATCGTTAATGCTTTACAAAAAGTTGGTTATGATTCGTCCATGAGTTCAAGAAAAAAAATAGCTTATAAAAATGGTATTTCAGCATATTCAGGAACTTATTCACAAAATTCACAGCTTCTTGTTAAAATGAAACAAGGCAAACTTATAAAACCATAGTTTCTTTTTGTACTTCGGTTCAAGGCACTCCGACCTCCTCCTCGCTCAACTCGCCTTGCGGCTCGTTCAGCTCGTCTGGGTCGGTCTCCGTGCCTTGTATTTTTTCGGTTCTACGCCTCTTATACTCCTTCCCTCACCCAGCTAAACAAGCTCAACTCGTTCCTCGTTCAGCTTGTTTACGCTCGGTTCGGTCATCCGTATGAGGCTTATTTAATTATAAATGCTAGTTTTCTTTTTCATCCCTTAATCTAGTTATAAACTCAAAGGAGGGGAAATTTTGTCCAGTTTTTTTTCTTGATTTAAAATAAAAAGAGGATGAAAAAGAAACTGAGAAAAAATTTCCCTTTTGTTATATGTGAACCCCCATACCTGCTCGCAGTCGCTCGGCACCGACCCAAGGTTCGGTTCTATATCCGTTCTAATATATTTTATTTGGTCCACATATTATTTTTTCGTATTAATCTAGTATTTAAACGATTGCCAAGAACCGTAAGATTTATATTTTTTCGTTCTACGCTCATGGCAATAAATTGCCGAGCTTATTTTTGGAGGTGCTTTATTATGGATATGAATGAATTAAAATTAATGCAAAATTATCCCCTATCTATTAAGATTTCTAAAACTCAATTTCGTATTCGTGAATTTTATGAATATTTCAACGGCGAGGTTTATGTTGCGTTTAGTGGTGGCAATGATAGTCTTGTTATGTTACATATTATTAGAAGTATGTACCCAGATGTTAAAGCAGTCTTTGTTGATACTGGTGTTGAGTTTCCAGAGGTTCGCAAATTCGTTAAAACTTTTGATAATGTTATTTTTTTAAAACCACAGAAGAATTTTTCTCAAATCATAACTGATTATGGTTATCCAATTATCAGTAAAGATGTATCTAATTCTATTAGACTTGCTAGAAAGAATATTATAGAAGGTAAAGATACTTACAGAGTTAGACAATTTGACGGAAGTCAGAAAGGCTCTCGATTTGATAAATCAAAGTGGAAATTCCTTTTAGATGCTCCTTTTAAGATTTCGGAGCAATGTTGTGATGAACTTAAAAAAAAGCCTTTTAAAAAATTTGAAAAAGAAACTGGTCTTAAAGGTTATATAGGTGTACTTGCATCTGAGGGCGGTGTTAGACTTCAAGGTTATTTAAAAACAGGTTGCAATAATTATAGGTTTGGTAATTCTAAACCACTTGGTTTTTGGACACATCAGGATATTTTGCAATATATAAAGATTTATAATTTAAATATGTGTCCTGTATATGGAGATTTAATTTTTGATGAAGCTCGAAACAAACTCGTTGTAACTGGTGAACCTCGTACTGGATGTATGGGATGTATGTTCGGTTGTCATCTTGAGAAGTCACCTAATAGATTTGAACGTATGAAAATTAGTCATCCTCATATGTATAATTATTTTATTGAGAAGCTCAATTTTAAATCTGTACTTGATTATATAAATATAAAATATTAATACTCTTTAGAAGGATTTTTTTATTTTTAGTTTAATAATTATTTATATACATTATAAAATTTTAATACTTCCTCGTTATATTTTATATTAAATACGAAACTCCCTATTGTATTTGATATTTAAATATTTAAGCAACAAATTAAAATTTTAATGTTTCCTCATTATTTTTTGATCATTTACGAAATTCCCTAGCGTAATGATTAAGTATTTGTTTATATTTGATGTATATTTATAATTTTATTCCAACATTTTTTTTAGGAGTTTTTTCTAGTCTTTTTAGATTTTTATTTTAATTTCTTACTCAAAAAAGAAACCTTTCTTGGTTTCTTTTTTTTTGTTTATCTGTTATAATTCACTTTAAAGAGATATAGCAGATTAGGTTTCCATTAAAACAAGGATTACAACTTAATCTATGTGATAATTAAAATATAGTAATTTATGTATTTTATACATATTTTATTCCATTAAAACAAGGAGATATTTGTTTGAACATTTGCTATATCTTTTTATAATTACAAAATATTTCTTGTATGAAACTTATTTTTTTAGTATTTTCAAAGGTTTCCAGTATTTTCAGGAGTTTCCAGCGATTTCAAGGCTTACCTACGGTTCGCTTGTCGTTTATCGAAGGACGGCACGTTTCACCCGTAGCCAGCCAGAGTTGCCCAAAAAACCTGCTCCAAAGCTGCTAAAATCACGGACATTTCAAAATAAAATCGCCTGAAAATAGTTTGCAATTTTTTTCAAATGTCCGTAACGCAGCTTTCGAGCAAATGGGCAACCCTCCTGGCGTGCCTGTTCTAAAATCGAAATATATTCTTTTTGTAGTTAGAAATTCTTTTTGTGCCTTCGGCGTTCTAAGAATTTAAATTAAATTTAGCCCTTGAACTCTTAAAGAGTTTAGTAATATATAGTTTAGTAATATATAAAAAAAAAGCAGCCATTACTGGTTGCTTTTTTTTTAATAATGCTTAGTTAGTAGACACTTTTATTTTTCTTTAATTTTTTTAATTGTTTGTTTATATATAGTATAAATCATATTTCCATAAATTGTAACAAAATCCTTTAAAAAAAATCCGTTTTTAAGGATTTTTTTATTCTCATAGTGTAATTTATCCTGTTACAGTTTAAAGTCGCTGTAAAAGGCTCTCATGAGGTATTTTCACTATATACGGATTAATTTATAACTATATATTGTTCATTTAAAAATTTAAATACGAAAATCATATCGTTTATCAGAACTTCTGCTTCTTTTTTACTAATATTATTTAAACTAAAATATACTATGCTGTCATCTTTGTAATTATACTTAATAAATAATATATAAATATCATTAACTAATACCATAGTTAAATAATCGTCCATATCTTTGAAATATACTTTTGAATCATTTCTATGATTATACTTTATCCTATAAAATCCTTCTGGCTTAAACATACAATCTTTGTTTATCTTTTCATCTTTTAGATCAAATTTTCTAATTTTGTTTATTATCGAGGTGTTAAACTCTAAGTCGCAATTGAAATCTAATCTTTTCATTTTCTTAACTATGTCATTAATATTTATAGCTAATAAATCAAGAAGCCATATAATAAACCCATTATCTACATCATGCAATTTCTTCATAAATACATCTAATCCTTTATTAATAGATTTGTCTAAAACCATTAATATAAATAATCAAGTGCTATTGTAAATAAAAAAAGCGAATCCTTTTTCTCTATATATATACAATACAAAGAGCATCATTTTGACCCATCTTTGACTATTTTTTAACAACCTTTTAAATTTCCTATTGGAAATTTGTACTTTCCTCGATTTATATTTAATCTAAATATAAATCAAGAAAAGTTAATTTTTTAGATATCTTTTTACCGTACTTTCTGATATACCAAGTTTCTCAGCAATTTGTTTATTAGTAAATTTCTTTTGTTTTAGCTCTTTAGATAATTTAGATTGTACTTCGATTTCAATTTCTTTTTTGGTCTTGCCTTCTTCGTTACGATTTTCTTTATATCGTCTTAAATTATTTCTTCGATATTTTTCTTTAGTTGAAATAATAGTAATTAATTCTTTTTGTTCTTCTAATGTGATATCTAACAAACTTATTAACTTAGCATTACTGTATTTATATCGTACATCTTTGTAATACCTCGAAGCTGATTCAGTATCATTTATTAATTTAGCTTCGCTAAGTGGTTCAGTAAACATTGAATTTAATTCAAGCATATTATCAAGCGATTTTTCTTCATCATCATGGAAAACATTGGAGAAATATCTATACAAAAATAGTGTTGTTTCACGATAACCGTTCATGTTATACTTTCTAAGTCGACATAGAGTTTCTATGTCTTGGATTCGAGAGGCATATAAATTATATAGATTAAAAAGGGAGACAAATTTGCGAGGTCGTCCCTTTTTCTTTTTTTTAGCTTTTTTATATTTTGGAATTTCTGGTATATAATTCTCTAGTATTTCATCTATAGAGTAATTATAATCGTACTGATCTAAAATTTTTACTTTCCCATTATTCTTTGAATTTACACTATTAATTATTCTTAAAACTCTGGTAGCATCTAAACATTTAGCATCTGCTCCAAGCCATTCCATTTTATTATATAAAAATTTTTCAATTGTCTGCCATTCGGCTAATTTCTTTTTATTTTCATTAATTAAAATAATATAATAAACACCTCGTCCAGAATCAATTAAATAATTAGGTCGTGGTATTTCTCCATACATTTCTTCTAAGAAGTATATAACAGCTTCTTTAGTCAAATTTTTGTTATAACAGTCTATGTCAATATAAATTGAGTGTAAACGATTTAAATTAATTAGCTGCCTGCTCTCTTTTATAAAACTATTCTGCGAAACGTAAGTGTCTTTTGTATTAAGTTTTATATTTATTTTATTTATATCGTTAAAGTACTGTTGTTTCCATGTGTCCTGATTTTTTGCTATAGTTATAAATCCGTCATTCGCTTGATGCAAATTCTTTATATAATCTTTTGCATCCATTTTTTTCTCCTCTCATATTTTACATATTTTTATTATAGCATCATATAACACAAAAGTGTTATAATAAGTGTAAAAAGAACGAGGTGTAAAAAATGGTTAATAATACAGAAAATCGTATAACAGATGAAGAAATAGAAAGAATTGTAAACATAGTTTTAAATAAAGTTAATGATAAAAAAAAATATTCTCCATGCAATGGTGAAACTGTAACCCGTAGCTTTAAGATTTATAAAAATGTTTTAGATGATTTCGTAAACTTCTGCAATAATTCAAAATATACTCAATATGAGCTTCTTTCTCAATTCATTTTAGAAGGTATTCAGAAATATTCTTAGAATTAAATTAAAAGTACCAGATGGTACTTTTAATTTATTTTAAGGAGTGTTTGAAATGGAATATAAAGAAAAAATTGAAAATATTAAAAACGATAAATTTAAAAATCTTATTTCTTTAACTGATGCCAGTAAAGTTTTTTGTAAAGATGAATCTACATTAAGAAAAAATATTAAAAACGGAAAATTTATCGAATGGCAAGACTGTATTAAATTTGGAAAAAGTTGGGTTTTCGATTATGATTCTTTAGAAAAATTTTATGGTACTGATAAGTAAATTTCTATCACGATAGCGATATTAGGATGTAATGGCTATCCACGGTATATAACTATCATTGTATAGTTTATACCGTGATTACAGTACCCTTTTGTAGTGCAATCACGATATTGGGATTTAAAGTCCAAAGGAGGTTTTTTTATGAGTGTGTTTGACGGTCTTTATACGATTAGTGAAGTTGCTGCTATTTATGATTTAGATACATCTACTATCAGAAAACATATTTCAAAGAATAAATTTAAATATGATATTGAAATAAAAAAGTTCGGTAATACATGGATTTTACACGAATCTGGATTTACTAGAGTTTACGGCAAGACTACTTTTGAACAATTTAAAATCAGTAACGGCACTTCTTAAACTTCGTTTATCGAAGTTTCCTAGATCAGAAAATAAAAAAACATTTCTTAGTATTTGCTCGGTCGTAAAAATATTCATTTTTTTCAAAAACCAAAAAAAATTAATATTTTTACTTCCCTTCGCAAGTCTGGTGAATGTTTTTCTTTTTTCTTTTTTTTTCCGTTTTTTTTCTGTTTTCTTTTTCGGTATTTTAACTTTGGCATCCTAGAACCTCAAGCACCTGCTTTTATTTAGTTTTTTTTAAAAAAAATCGTTTAAATTTATTTTCCTTTTTCGGCTTTGCTGAAAAGGAAAATCTTCAATCAAAGGAATTTTTTTCCTTGCTTTTTTTCCTCCTTGTTTTTTTTAATTGGAGGAAAAAAGGAAGGAAAAAAATTCCCTCATTAACATTAATCTTTTTCTCCAGAAGCTATCGCTTAATAAAAAATTATAAAAAAAAGAGAGATAACTCTCTCCCTCAATGAATCATATATTAATAATTATATTGTTCTATTAATAGTAAACACACACTTGATATTGATATTGATTTTTAGTTTTATAATGCTGCTTTGAAAAGCTGTATAATTTTTAAAAACGTTTTAATACATCATATGTTACGGTTAATTTTGGTAAAAAGTTATACAACTTATTTTTTATTGTAATTAATTTTATCGTGTAAATCAAGTTATTTATTAGAAATATAAGTATATTTTTTTATATTTTGGAAATACTAAAAATAAAAAGCTACGCTTAGAAAGGATTAAAAAATGAAAAAGTATTTTTATGGCGATTTTGTTTTTGATGAAGATTATAAATGCGAAGTTGTAGAAACTTGGGAATATAATGAAAATGAAGAATTTGATGACGATAAATGGGAATTATTAGATACTTATCCCCTTACAAAAGGTTATGAAGATATTTATTTTGAACAATTCCCTAATATAACTCCTTCTTCTGAATATTATATTTTTTGTGAAATATCAAAAGATGAATTTAAAAAAATGAAAGAAGATTACGAAGTATATAATAATTTATTGGATCTTGTTGGTGAAACTTTCGATTATGATGAAATAAATTTTTGCTTTAGAAATTTGAATTGTGATGTAATAATTAACGAATTAGTTGGTTTGAGTACGAATTTTTCTAGTTTTTCAAATGCTTATATAGCATATTATAATTATAAAGAAAGTAAAGAATTTATGATATACACAGATGAAGATAATAAAATATTATCTGTATTTTAAAAAGAAGCATGAGCTTCTTTTTTTTATGGGTTTTTATTTTGAGCGAAGGCGAGAGGGAACTCACGACAACGAGAAAAAACACGAAAAAAGACGGAAAAAAAAGCCCAAAAAAACACAAAAAAACAAAGCCAGAGCGAATAAAAAACCCAAAAAACGGCAAAACTAGAGAAAAGGAACAAAAAAGAAAAAAAAAACCAAAACAGAAAAGGAGAAACCGAACATGAGCGAAAAAAACAAAAACACAAAAACAACAGAAGAAAGAGAAGCAGAAGCAAGAGCAAGAGAAGCCGAAGCGAGAGCAAAAGAAGCCGAAGCGAAAGCAAGACAAGAAGAAGCAAGAGCAAGAGAAACAGAAGCGAGAGCCGAAGAAGCAAAGGCACAGGCACACGAAAGAGAAGCAAGAGAAAGAGAAAGACGAGCAGACCAACACGAAGAAAACGCAGAAAAAGAAAGAGAAAGAGCAGAACAAAGCAGAAAAGAAGCAGAAAAAAGCAAAGCAAGAGCCGAAGCGACAGAGGAAATCGCAGAAGCACACAAAGAAAGAGCAAAAGGCGAAAGAGAAAGAGAAGCAGAAGAAACAGAAAGAGCAAAAAGAAAAAGAGAAGAAGCAAAAACAGAAAAAAACCCAAAAAGAAAAAAAGCAAAAGAACACGAAATCACACACGCAGAAGAAAGAGCAGAAACAAGCAGGGACACAGCAAGACGACACGAAGAAAACGCAAAAGAAGAAGAAGCAGAAACAAAACGACACAAAGCAGAAGAAAAACAACACAGAAAAGAAGAAAAGGAACACAGAAGAAAAGCAGAAGAAGAAAGAGAAAAAGCCGAAGAAGAAAGACAAAAAGCAGAAGAACACAGAAAACAAGCAGACGAACACAGAAGAAAAGCACAACAAAAAAGAGAAGGCAACTAGGCAAAAAGAACAAGCCCCCGAGGAAAGCAACAACCACGGGGGCAAAAAAACGCAACAAAAAAAGCCCACCAGGCGAAGCCCAGGCGAAAACCCACCACCAAAAAAAGGAAAAAGCCACCAAGCCAAAAACCCAAAAAAAGGAAAACCCACCACCAGACCGAGCACCGACACACGCACGGGAAAGGGAGAAAAAGAAAACAAGAAAAAAACCAAAAAAAAAAGAAAAAAAGAAAAACACCTATTGCAGTTGCCCTGAGCCTGTCGAGGTTATTTGCCTTTTTTTTCCATTTTGAAGAAAAAAAAGGCGAATAACCGAGCGGCGAAGGGCGAATAATAAGAAGTGTTTTTTTTATTTTATTTTACTGACCAATTAGGAGCTTTCTAAAAAAGCGACTTACAAAAGGTTTTAGATCAAGTATTAATTATAGTCCATTGTGACCCGTTATGGTCCGTTATGGTCTGTTATAATGTGCTATAGTTTTTAATTGAAATCGGCTTGAAATGGATTTATTTATAAATTCATTTCGAGCTGATTAGAAAGTCGCAGCTGCTTTTTTAGCTTCTTCTCTACTCTATTTCTTGAGCGACTTTTGAGAATTTCTTGAACGGAATAAACGTTTTTGTTTTATTCCGTATGCGTAAGCATTGTTTAATACTTGGCTAAGATAGAGCTATTCAGCTTCATGTCAAAAATTTACTATAGTCTTGAACGCATTTTCCTTTTCCGGCTTTGCTGGAAAGGAAAATTTTAAATCAAAGGAATTTTTTCTCCTTGCTTTTTTCCCTCCTTGGTTTTTTTTAATGGAGGGAAAAAAGGAAGGAAAAAAATTCCCTCCTTGGCATTTTATTTGAGCAAAATTTGGTAAAAGCTCCATAAATAACTTTCTTTTCTAAATTAAACATGATTTACCGAATAATATACTTTTTTTCTAAATGATTATTCGCCCACCATTTTTTGTTATAGTTTTTCCTAATCATTTCCTACTGGGAAACGTTGAAAAATCAACATTTTATACATTTAAATAATGTAAAATCAGGTAATTAATGTTAAAAAATCACCTATATAAAATTTGTGTTCGAGGGCTATACCGTCAAGAAAATTTGAATTTTCTTGACGCTGTTTTTTCGACAACGTTGGAATATCAATTTTTTGTAACTATTTTTTGTTGTTTTTTGTCAACGATATCGGGAACAGTTGATATAACTGCATTAGCAAATTTTTACATTTATTGAAATATAATCTTGCAGCTCAAAAATACCATTAATTTTTTTTTATGTAATTGTTCTACATGAAACTTATTTTTTTACTTTTTTGGATTTAAAATCAAAAAAATCCAGTCTAAGCCACATTAGAATATAGGTGCGTTTTTTGCACTTTTATTCTGTGGCGAGGACTGGTAGAACGATAAAAAGTAGATTTTTTGGGAAATTATTACAGATATTATTATTATACACCATCAACGGCAATACGAGAAAGGCATGGTTTTTATGCGTTTTGATGTATTGTCGTTGAACTGGGGCGGGTAGGAAGGCATCAAGAGGAAATTTTTTTTATTTTTCATAATCCAATCCTCTTTCAAAA
>ENA-ORTW01003285-ORTW01003285.1-human-gut-metagenome-genome-assembly--contig:-NODE-3285-length-13927-cov-4.938509_pt1 | contig 13927 bp, 10 predicted proteins | sample MGYA00242072_ERZ509193 | MGnify/ENA primary metagenome ERZ509193 (study PRJEB26280, sample SAMEA2338813) | human gut metagenome | biome: human gut; feature: human-associated habitat; material: faeces... | reverse complement strand
TACGGTTATCTGAAATCCGAGAAAGGTGTTCACCGTCTTGTACGTATTTCCCCGTTTAATGCGGCAGGAAAGAGACAGACATCTTTTGTATCCTGTGATGTTATGCCGGATATCAAGAAAGATCTGGACGTTGAGATCAATGATGATGATATCCGTATTGATACCTACCGAAGCAGCGGTGCCGGTGGACAGCACATCAACAAGACATCCTCTGCGATCCGTATCACCCATTTCCCTACAGGAATCGTGGTACAGTGCCAGAATGAACGTTCTCAGCACATGAACAAGGACAAGGCTATGCAGATGCTGAAGGCCAAACTGTATCTGCTGAAACAGCAGGAAGCCGAGGAGAAGCTTTCCGGCATTCGAGGCGAAGTGACAGATATCGGCTGGGGAAACCAGATCCGTTCCTATGTCCTGCAGCCATACACCATGGTAAAAGACCATAGAACCAATGAAGAAACCGGTAATGTTGACGCAGTTCTGGACGGTGGTATTGACATCTTTATCAATGCATACCTGAAATGGATCGCGCTGGCGAAAAAGAAAGAATAACATTACTGTCACGGAACCCCATAAAGACAGAGAAAAGGACTCCGCAGGCAAAAAAGCGCTTGTGGAGTTTCTTTTATTATGATAATATATCTCTTGTACAAAAACAGTTGTCTTTATGAAACGGACAGGAGGCTGCTGGCCACAATGTGAACAGCAGTTAGAGAGGTTGCTATGCAGAAACAGGTTGAAAAGAAAAAATACTATGTAGTAAGAGAACGGGCAGTGCCGGAGGTACTTCTCAAGGTGGTTGAGGCCAAGAGACTGCTGGAATCCAAACGGGTGGCTACTGTTCAGGAAGCTGCTGAAAGGACCGGGATCAGCCGCAGTTCTTTTTACAAATATAAGGACGATATTTTTCCTTTCCACGAGGAGACCAAGGGAAAGACCATCACCTTTATCATTCAGATGGACGATGAGCCGGGGCTTTTATCAATGGTGCTGCAGACGATTGCCCGTTTTCACGGTAATATCCTGACCATACATCAGAGTATTCCCATTAACGGAGTCGCAACGCTGACGCTGAGCGTTGACATCCTTCCGGGAGAAGGCGACGCAGAGGCTATGGTGGAGGATATTGAGCAGAGAGACGGTATACACTATTTGAAAATTTTAGGCAGGGAGTAAGCATATGATAAACATAGCAGTATTAGGCTACGGTACAGTAGGAAGCGGAGTTGTTGAAGTCATCAACACCAATCATGAGAGCATTAACAAGAGAGCTGGAGATGAGATTAACATCAAGTACGTTCTTGATTTAAGAGATTTTCCGGGAGATCCGGTTGAGAAAGTTCTGGTTCATGATTATGAAGTGATCGTAAACGATCCAGAAGTGGATATTGTCGTTGAGGTTATGGGCGGGATCGAGCCGGCTTATACCTTTGTAAAAAGAGCGCTTCAGGCAGGAAAGAGCGTAAGCACATCCAATAAGGCTCTGGTAGCCAAGCATGGTTCCGAGCTCATGGAGATCGCAAAAGAAAAAAATATCAATTTCCTTTTTGAGGCAAGCTGCGGCGGCGGTATCCCGATCATTCGTGCACTGAATTCTTCACTGACAGCAGATGAGATCGATGAGATCACAGGAATCCTTAACGGAACCACCAACTACATGCTTTACAAGATGAGCACAGAGAACTGTGATTTTGATACGGTTCTGAAGGAAGCTCAGGCAAAGGGCTATGCAGAGGCAGATCCGACTGCAGACGTAGGAGGTGCTGACGCATGCCGTAAGATCGCCATCCTTTCTTCACTTGCATACGGAAAATTCCTGAATTACGAGGATATTTATACAGAAGGAATCACAAAGATCACACCGGCAGATATGGAATATGCAAAAGAGCTTGGCATGACTATCAAGCTTCTTGCCACAAGCCGCAGGATCGGAGATTCTTTCTATGCAATGGTAGCGCCGTTCCTGGTAGGCCAGAGTAGCCCGCTTTACAGTGTAAATGATGTGTTTAATGCAGTATTTGTGCACGGAAATGTTCTTGGAGATGCCATGTTCTACGGAAGCGGAGCAGGTAAGCTTCCGACTGCAAGTGCAGTAGTTGCAGATGTTGTGGATGAAGCAAAGCATCTCCACAGAAATATCATGACAAACTGGAGCAGCTATGCCTTGAAGCTTATGGATATGGATGAAGTTGAGGGACGTTTCTTCGTACGTGTGTCTGATACTACTATGGATGAAGTGGAAAAAGCTTTTGGTGATGTACAGACCATCGAGCCGGATGACCTTCCGGACGAATTCGGATTTATCACACCGGTGATGAAGCAGGCTGAATATTATGAGAAGATCAGCAAGCTCACCGGAAAAGTACTGGCAATGATCCGTGTAAAGGATTGATGTCGAAGGGAAGAAAAGAACATGTTGATTGTAAAAAAATTCGGCGGTACTTCTGTGGCAAACAAAGAGCGTATCTTTAATGTTGCCAGAAGATGTATCGAAGATTACAAAAAAGGAAACGACGTGGTGGTCGTGCTTTCTGCAATGGGTAAGTATACCGATGAGCTGATCACCATGGCAAAGGATATCAATGACAAACCTCCGAAACGTGAGATGGATATGCTTTTTACCATCGGAGAGCAGATGTCAGTGGCACTGATGTCCATGGCTATGGACAGTCTGGGAGTACCGGCTGTTTCTCTGAACGCCTTTCAGGTAGCTATGCACACAACAAGTGCACATAGCAGCGCACGCCTGAAAAAGATCGATGCGGCACGTATCCGCAGAGAGCTGGATAACCGCAGGATCGTTGTGGTCACAGGCTTCCAGGGCATTGATAAATATAATGACTATACCACACTTGGACGTGGCGGTTCTGATACCACAGCCGTAGCTCTTGCGGCAGCGCTTCATGCAGATGCCTGTGAGATCTATACCGATGTGGACGGTGTTTATACCGCTGACCCGCGTAAGGTTCCGAATGCCCGCAAGCTCAAGGAGATCACTTACGATGAGATGCTGGATCTGGCAACTCTGGGTGCGGGAGTGCTTCATAACCGTTCTGTGGAGATGGCAAAGAAATACGGCGTGCCGCTGGTGGTACGTTCCAGTCTCAACAACAGCGAAGGAACTGTGGTAAAGGAGGAAGTAACAGTGGAGAGAATGCTGATCAGCGGTGTTGCTCTGGATACAGATGCAGTACGTATTGCTGTGATCGGACTTAAAGATTCACCAGGAGTGGCATTTAAGCTTTTTGATACCCTGGCTAAGAAAAATATCAATGTGGATATGATCCTTCAGTCTATCGGCCGTGCCGGAACCAAGGACATTTCCTTTACTGTTGATAAAAATGATTTGGACGATGCAATGGGTGTTCTGGAAGCTAACCAGGCACGCATCGCTTATTCTGAGCTTCATGCGGAGAAAAACATTGCCAAGCTTTCTATTGTAGGAGCAGGTATGATGAGCAATCCGGGTGTTGCTGCAAAAATGTTCGAGAGCCTTTACAATGAGGGTGTGAACATCAATATGATCGCAACATCTGAGATCCGTGTGACGGTTCTCATTAACGAGAAAGATGGCGTACGTGCCATGAATGCGGTACATGATGCGTTTAATCTTGCAGACTAAACAGATGTGAAATATGAGAATATGATATATCTGAAGTAAAAAATGACGGGGCGGAGGCTTGGATGAGTCTCCGCCTTCTATAACGAAGGGATACAGAATTATGAGAAAAAATCTGAAGGGCTGTAAGAAGCTGGCAGGGGAAACTCTGGCCGGTAATTTTACGGTCCCTGTGATCGGGAGTATTGCGGTTGCGGCGATGAGCGCAGTTTCAAGCTATATTTCCACAGCACTTTTTCCGGGAGATTCCCTGTATGCGATCATTGGAGGAGAGGTATTCAGCTTTGTCCTTTCTCTGGTGATCTGTATTTTTTCCGCAGGACTTTACCGGATCTATCTGAATATTTCCAGAAGGGAAACCTACTCTTTCGGAGACCTTCTGTACTTTTTCAGCCATCAGCCGGATCATGTGATCGTGGCATCCTTTGTGCTGGCATTGATCAATCTGGTGACATCACTTCCACTGGCGTGGTTTTCTTTTACAAGCAATATGGGAAATACAACGGAGGAGCAGATGAACTGGGCAGTAACTTACATGCTGCTCACACTTCTCGGGTTCGCGCTGAACCTGCTGGTAGCTATGCCGTTCACCATGAGCTATTACATTTTGTCCGATAATTCGGACATAAAAGGAGTGCAGGCACTGAAAGCTAGTGCAAAGCTTATGAAGGGACATTACTGGGAATATATGAAAATGCTCTTAAGTTTTGTTCCGTGGATCATTTTTTCCATATTTACATTGTATCTGGCACTGATCTGGCTGGTGCCTTATATAGAAACCTGTATGGCAGTTTTCTATCGGAATATTTCCGGAGAGTTTGATGAACCTCCGGTGGATTCTTATCCCCCGGTAACTCCGATCCCGCAGTTCCACGATGAAACCGAAGCCTGATCGCCTTCCGGGAGGATGCTTGAAACGCAGGTACTTTCCCTTTCAGGGGGACCATTTTGGCATGGGCAGGTACGAGGGGGAAAGCACTCAAAGTTGCGAAGCCCGCTTTTCCCCCTCGAGCTCCCCCTTTCCGGGCACGCAGCTATTGTAGGTTGTAGAAATATGTGAAGATATTGGAGGGGCGATGGATTCTACTACGTTGGCTGTGGAAGGTTGAGCCGATTTATGCTGACGTAAATATATTGGCGAAGCGTTTTTTATTCGCTCCGCATGAAAAGTGGTCTGCAAAGCAAACCTGTTCCTGAATAACAGCGATACGCCACAATCCAGGAAATAGGTCTGCTACGCAGGACACTTTCCCATTCAGCCAGATACAATAAACAGTGCCGAAGCAATAAACAGCGCCAAAGCAACAATCGGCTCAGCCTGCTACTGTCGGTACAGCAGAATATAATCCAGAAGCAATAAACAGCGCCAAAGCAACAATCGGCTCAGCCTGCTACTGCCAGTGCAGCAGAATACAAGGCAGAAGCAACAAACGGTGCCGAAGCAATAATCGGCTCAGCCTGCTACTGCCAGTGCAGCAGAATACAAGGCAGAATCAACAAACAGTGCCGAGGAAACAATCGGCTCAGCCTGTTACTGCCAGTGCAGCAGAATACAAGGCCGAAACAATAAACAGTGCCGAAGCAATAATCGGCTCAGCCTGCTACTGCCAATGCAGCAGAATACATGGCAGAATCAATAATCGGCTCAGTCTGTCACTGCCGATACAGCAGAATACAGGACTGAGCCGATACACTTACACATTCCACAACGCATCACAGCGGCGTGGCCAGGAGGGGAAGAGCGCGAGAAGGGGAGACGGCCTTCGCAACTATGAGTGCTTCCCATTCTCGCAAATTACCCACTTTCAAAAAGTGAAAACTATAATCCAAAAAAAGCAAACCACCCCAAATTTCCCTCACTTAAAAAAGTGAAAATCATAATCCCAAAAAATCAAATCACCCAAAATTTCCCTCACTTTCAAAAAGTAAAAAAATCATAATTAAAAAAAGGCCCCCACATCCATTATAGATTCAAAGGAAGTCGTCCCACAACCTCCTTTGTCAACCCACCTATGAGAATCCCCGCCAGGACACCTGCTACCAGCAGTGCCGGTGCATAAACCATCAAACTCGTATTGCTCACCACGATCATGGCAACGATCAGCTGCCCGATATTATGTGTGACACCACCGGCCACACTGATACCGATCAGACTGAAGCCGGAATGTTTTTTCAAAAGATCCATCACAGTCAGGCTAAGCGCAGCGCCAGCCAGACTATACAAAATACTGAACAGATTTCCAAACATAAATCCGATCACCAGGATTCTGACAACGGACACGAGAGCCGCTTCTTTAAAGGAATATCGGTCCAGTATAAAAAGCACCGCCAGGTTTGCAAGCCCGAGCTTGATACCCGGAATCCCTGTAAATACAGGGACCAGAGACTCCACATATCCAAAAATGATCGCTACTGCGGCAAATAATCCGAGATAAGCTGTTTTTCGTTTCATAAATAAATCCTTTCATTTGTTGCAGGAATATCGTTGCAGAAATAGCACAGACAGAATACCGTCTGTCAGAGAAAACTCTACGGAGAATACGCATTACGCATATTCTCCGGAAATTTTATGTCACCGCATCAATTTTAGGCGAACTCTCCGAATCCAAATCCTCTGCAGTATTTTCCCCTTCTATCACAACCTTATTAGGAAGGCAGATGATGGAACCGCCGTGCTCGTCCACAGCATTCTGTTTTATACAGTAATGATCCGGGCAGGTTGCTTCGATCATTGTAACTTTTCCATCTTTGATCTCGCAGACATTGGTGTCTCCGATGTGGATGATCTGGTCCTGGGAAAGCGAATAGGTTCCGAATTCTTTTCCGTCAACGGTAATACGGATCGTATTATGGGAACGTTTCCCCGCAATCTGAAAACCAAGCCAGAGAACCCCCGCCAGAATCAGGATCCCGGCAATAAAAATCAATTCTTTTTTCTTCAAAACAAATCTCCATTTCTGTTACAGATTCAGAAAAATCATATCATAATCGAAATTAAAAGGCAAACATAAGTTAATGATATCTAACCATAATTCATACAGCTGTTCCCAACGGAAAGGGAGGAGTGGCGATGATTTTTCTTTTATAAAAGACATAAAACAGAAAAATCCATATTGGAAAAAGTTATAAACTACTAACAAAAGTGTAGACAAGAAAAAAAACAGGTGATATAATACCTAACTGTAAGTTAGCATCGTCTAATTTCACAAAAAAGATTAATCAAAACTAATTTATGTATATGGATAAAAACTATATAATTTATCCAAAAGACAGTTATACGCAGATTACAGGACTGGATCGAGAGCATCTGACGTAGCAATATATGTTCGCATAGCGTGAGTCTGATGCAGCAATTTACAGAATTGTTAAAAATACAAGGGAGAAAAGAGATGAAAAATCAGAATTTTTATATGAGAGTGATCTCCTTACTGTTGGTGATCCTGGCTGTACTTTTTTATAACAGCAGCATGAAAGCCCAGGCAAATGAAAAAGAGATCGCGGTTCTGACAGATAAGATAGATACACTTCAGGAGCAGCAGAATGAACTTCTCAGTGCGCTGGAGACGAGTTATGTAAATCGTATGCAGAATCAGGCAGCATCTGTAGGATCAGGCAGCAGTGATGCAGATACAGCAGGCGATGACAAAACAACAGACACTTCAGACGGCAATGTATCCGATGCAGACGCAGAGGACACAGCAACCGCAGATTCCGATAATGTATATAAAGATGGAACCTACACAGGAGAAGCTGAGGGATACGGCGGGACCATTCAGGTGGAAGTGACACTTGCCGGTGATGAGATCACATCCATCAACGTAGTCAGCGCCCCAGGTGAGGACAGTGCATATCTTTCACAGGCAGAGAGCGTGATCGATTCCATCCTGAGTGCTCAGAGTACAGATGTGGATACCGTATCCGGAGCAACGTTCAGCTCCACAGGAATCCTGAACGCAGTGGATGCGGCACTTGGAAAGGCGGAAAACTCATGAAAAAAAGACAGCGGGAGGTAAGGCTGATGCGTGCGGGAATACAGCTGGCATTTTTTATTGCCGCCCCGTCCCTGTTTTCTACAGCCTTTGCAGGAATCAAATCGATCTTTCTTGCCATTGCGGCCGGTCAGCCGGTGGAGTGGAATTCCTTTCTGACTGTAACGGCAGTGCTTCTGATCTTTACCTGCTTTTTCGGAAGACATTTCTGCGGATATGCGTGTGCATTCGGATCTTTCGGAGATGCCGTATATGAAGGCTTTTCCTGGATCCGGATGAAATGCTTTCACAAAAAAAAGAAACCGGCTCTTTCCGAAAAAATGGTTCACGGGTTTCAGAAAGTTAAATATATCGTACTGGCACTGATCCTGCTTTCCTGCCTTACAGGTGTATACGGAAAGCTTACGGGAACCAGCCCGTGGGATGTTTTTTCCATGCTCACGGCAGGACGGCTCCCGAACAGCAAATATCTGGTGGGAATTGTGCTCCTGGTGCTGATCATTGTGGGAATGTGTACACAGGAAAGGTTTTTCTGCCAGTTTCTCTGTCCCATGGGAGCGGTTTTTGCATTAATGCCAATCCTTCCGGGCGCACTGTTTCGGAGAAACCGTGAGAAATGTCCGCCGAAATGTGGTCTCTGTAAAAAAAGATGTCCGGCTCATCTGGATATCGACGGCGACACAGGCAGATCCGGCGAATGTCTTTGCTGTCACGCATGTGCCGCAGCCTGCCCGAGAAAAAATATTCATATTGGAACAATTGAGGAAAAATGATCTATGAGATATCAGGCTCTGAAAAAGAAAACTTTTCTGGCAGCAGTTACATTTACAGGAATTGCGGTGTTGTTTCCTGTGCTGTGCATGGCCGCTTCGGAAAATGATGTACAGACATATACCGATACAGATTTTGCAATGGATACTGTGGTATCAGAAACACTCTATACCACAGGTGACGATATAAACAGTAAGCTGACAGCTGTGCTGACAGATGTGGAGACGAACCTTCTTTCCTGGACCAATGAGAAGTCCCAGATCTATAAGGTGAATGCAGACAGCGGAAAAGATACGGAGATTTCCGACGAGCTTTCCGGATACCTGAAACGTCTTCTGAAGATCGCAGAGGATTCTGACGGAGCCTTTGACCCAACCATCGGGAAGCTGATCCGCCTGTGGGATATTGGAGGGGAAAACCAGAAAATTCCGGAAGAAGCAGAAATTAAGAATGTTCTGAAGGATTCCGGATATCAGAAAATTTTTCTTGACGGAAATACGGTTCACATGGAAGAGGGCTGTTCTCTGGATCTTGGAGCAGCGGGAAAGGGTATTGGCTGTGACCTGATCCTTAAAGAACTGGAAACAAAGAAGGATGTAATAGCAGCACTTATGAATCTGGGAGGAAGCAGTGTCATGACCTACGGAAGCAAGCCGGATGGTTCTTCCTGGAATGTGGCAGTGACAGATCCCAGAGCTGAAAATGAGGATGACTATCTTGGTGTGGTTGCCTTAAATGGTACAGAATTTCTTTCCACATCTGGAGATTATGAGAAATATTTTATCGAAAATGCTGTAAGGTATCACCACATTATGGACCCGTCTACCGGCTATCCGGCAGAAAGCGGAGTGACCGGGGTAACGGTAGTCTGTGACTCAGGTCTGGAGGCAGATGCGCTTTCCACAGCATGTTTTGTGCTGGGGGTGGAAAAAGGGACACAGCTGTTGAAAGCTTACGGTGCAGACGGACTTTTTGTGGATGAAGACCATCATGTATATCTCACTGAGGGGATGAAGGAGCGGTTCAGCCTGCTTGCGGATTCCTATAGTGTGGAGGATATTGCAGAGTGAAGCTGATCTCCCGGCGATCCGGTTTATGATTGTTTGGCAGAGGGGAATGCTCATATCCGCAGTACTTGCGATAGTAAACCTGGAAAGGGTTCTATAAATATATCATATTTTTAGGAGGAATAAGCAATGCAGAAGTGGAATCTATTGAAAAAAACAGCTCCATGCATTTTAAGTCTTGCAGTGGCAGCAACAACCTTTCCGACCGCTGTAATGGCATCTGATCTTGATGCAGCCGTGGTTTCCGAGGCAGAGGCAGGAGATACGGAGGATTTTAGCACAGAGGAAACGGCAGAGGATACTGAAGCTGTAGCAGAAGAAGCTATAGAGGATGCTGCAGACATAACAGAAGAAGCAGCAGAGGATGCAGCAGTGCCAGAAGCTGCTGCAGACGAGACAGAGGATATCCAGCAGGAAGATACAGCAGAGGAAGCAGACCCGTTCTCTACAGGGGAAGAGGATTTCACAGAAGGCGATGAAGTGGCGGAAGCATTTTCCGATTCTGACCAGCTGACAGGCGAGTATCAGTACGTATATGCAGGACTTACCTGGGGTGAGTACTGGGCAGCAGAAGGCGTATATGCAGCTGGAGATACAAGCTCTTCAGAAGAGAAGGATTCACATAGTGAGTTTGATACAGGAGCTTTTGATACAGTAACAAGAGCGACTGCAAATCATGGACTCCACAGAGGAAGCTATCAGACAGAAGCTACGATCATTGCTGAAGACGGAACCAGATTCGACGTATCCTACTGGGAGGATAAAGGAAGCACACTTTATCTTACAGACGGTTCCAAGGTAAAATGGAACAGAGGCAGTATAACAACAGAAGATGGAAAAACCTATACGATGGGTCATTATGAGATATATGGTCTGAAATATGTTCCGGTAGCAGTTAAGACCGCAGATTTTGCAGATTTCTGCAAAAAGTATAATGTCGTACAGGATGGAGCTGTGCTCTCCGGAGGATACAGTGAAAACAATCTCCAGTATTACAAAGGCCTTGTGGCAGACGTAAATGCACAGACAAATGGTCTGAAATATGCGGAGAAAAATGGTGACGGCTTTACATTTACAGCAAGAAAATCAGACGGAACAGCTTCCGGTATCAAGGATCAGGCGTTAAAAACAGCAACAGGGATCAAGCCGGGTGTAAAAGCAGCAAGCGGAAGCTACGGCGAATTCCTCCGTGTGGATCTCAATGGAAATTATGGCGATCTTGGTGCAAATATGCAGGCTGTACGCTGGGATTATTATGGAGATGATTCCACATATACAAAATGCCTCGCTTCTTATGGAACCAAGTTTGCCGCAGATAACTGGATGCATAAAGCAATGGGAATCCAGCTTGGACTTACAAAATCTGCACGCTGCAAGCTTCCGGGAGGAACAGACGGAACAGGATACTGGAAATTGACAGTGTATGCTCTCGGATATAATGACTATACCTACAGCTTCCAGGCAACTGCAGAGAATATCGTAAATCCTACAATGGAGCCGACTGATTTTACAAGTCTTAAAACGGAAGTAGAAGCTGCAAAAGCTCTGGCAGAGGCAGATTACACAATTGCAACCTGGAAGTCCTTTGCCGGTGAGCTTCAGGAAGCAGAAGACATTCTTGCAAAAACAGATGCAAGTCAGGCTGAGGTAAATGAAGCACTTGAACATCTTCAGGGAGCAGAGAAAGAGCTTCAGAAGGTAACAGTTACACTTGATAAGACAGCAGCAGCTGTATATACAGGAAAAACAACGACTCTTAAGGCAACAACAAATGACAGCGATGCAGCAGTAACATTTAAGTCCGGCAACACAAAGGTTGCAACAGTAAGCAGCAAGGGTGTTGTTAAAGGCGTAAAAGCCGGAACAGCAGTTATCACAGCAAAGGTCGGAAATGCCACAGCAACCTGCAAGGTAACAGTAAAAGCTTCTACAATTAAATTCGCAAAGGCTTCCGTAACGATCTACAAAGGAAAAACAGCAACTGTAAAAGCAACTGCAACACCATCTGCAACTGTAAAATACACAAGCAGCAACACAAAGGTTGCAACCGTAAACAGTAAAACAGGTGTTGTAAAAGGAATTAAAGCAGGAACCGTTACGATTACAGCAAAGGCAGGAGCCCTGAAGACAACCTGCAAAGTAGTTGTCAAGAATCCTGCATTCAGTCTTGTAAAATCTTCTGCAACGATCAAAAAAGGTAAAACAACAACCATCAGATCCAAAGCAGCACCTGCAGGCAAGGTTACATATACAAGCAGCAATAAAAAAGTTGCAACTGTAAACAGCAAGGGTGTTGTAAAGGGAATCAAAAAAGGTAAAGCAACGATCACAGTGAAATGCAACGGAATTACAAAGAAATTTGTGGTAACAGTTAAATAATTTCGCTATTGAACCGAATGCGAGCACAGATATCCGGGAGCCTCTGCCGCAGACATAGAGCAATGTCTGCGGCAGAGGTCTGCTGATTTCTGAAGAGCAATGTCTGACAGAGGCCGCAAGAAAAGAGGAGAGAGTAAGGAAGCATGGAAAAAGATCTGAAAGATAAAAAGCAGGAGGAAAAAAATACTCCGAAGATACCCTGGACCAAGCTGGTCCCTGCAGCTGCTGTGATTGCGGCGCTTGTGTTTTCAGGCATAAAGGCGAAGGGCTCTGATGGAGAGACAGAAGCAGTCGGGCAGGCAGAGACGACCGTAATGTCCGCTTCAGAGCTGGAAAAATATCTCGGGTATGAAAAAGAAAATACTGTTTCTGACAGCACAGCTGAGAAAAACAGTACAACAAAAAAGAAAAGCTCATCTAAAAAAAGTTCAAAAAAAACAGCAGCGAAAAAAAGCTCCGGTACAAGAACGGTTTCCGAATCTGCAAAAAGCAATGCCGGCGCCGCAGGACAGGGAACCACGCAGACACCGGTAGCAAGCGTTCCGGCAGATGGATATAAGGACGGTACGTATGAAGGAAGCGGAACCGGATTTGGCGGGACAATCCGCGTGAGAGTAACAATCAGCGGCGGAAAGATTGCAGCCATAGATATTCTGGAGGCATCTGGAGAAACCGCGTCGTATTTTGCGTCAGCTCAGGGTGTGATCAGCAGGATGATCGCCGGAAATACACCGAATGTAGATGCAGTAAGTGGAGCAACCTATTCCTCCAACGGAATCATCCAGGCAGTTCAGAATGCCCTCTCCCAGGCAGCGGCAGATGGAAACAGCCAGCAGGTCACCCCTACACCTGCAGCAACTGCTTTACCAACTCCGACATCAGCTCCGTCACCTACAAAAAAACCATCTCCTACAAAGAAACCGGAAGATCCGGACAGTCCCCAAAAATATCTGGATGGTAAATATACAGCTTCGGCAAAGGGCTTCAATGGAGACGTGAAAGTAATTGTGACCATCAAGGATGGAGTGATCCAAGCTCTGAAACAGGAAAATACGGACACGGAGCAGTTTTTTGAAAAAGCATGGAGCGTGCTGGAGGAACAGATCATTGGTACGGATTCTGTAGATGATATTGATGCAGTCAGCGGAGCAACCTATTCCTCCAACGGAATTCTCAACGCTGTAAAAAAAGCTCTTAAAGAAGCGATCAATCCGGAGTATGGAAAGAAACCGACACCAACTCCGACAAAGAAACCGACACCAAAGCCAACAGCCACACCGAAACCTACGGCAACGCCGAAACCAACAGCCACACCGAAGCCAACAGAGACGCCGGCAGCAACCCCGACGCCGGAGCCGGACGACCCGGATGTGACGCCGGTTCCTGAAAAACCCAATGTAACTCCAACACCAGGGACAGATGAGCCGGATGCAACACCGGAGCCAACGGAAGCACCGGAACCGGTGGGAATGTACAGAGATGGAACGTATACAGGCTCGGCTTTTGGATATGGAGGAAAAACATATCTGATAATTACGATCTCAGGAGGCCAGATCGTATCCATTGAGCAGACAAATCAGGATACACCGGAATTTTTTGATCCTGCATGGAGCACGATCTATTCTCAGATCATGGCAAACCAGTCGGCGGATGGAATCGATACTGTCAGCGGAGCCACATATTCTTCCGAAGGGATCCTGGACGCTGCACAAAAAGCCCTTGCCCAGGCAAAGAATTAACCGGGTGAACGTTGGAGCAGCTATAAACATCTGAATCTAAGCCAATAATAAGAGGTGAAAGAAACCTCTGGACTTCTTGATTTTTTTTGAAGTTCAGAGGTTTTTTGCTAGGTTTCTGAAATTGCTTCTATAAATCGATAAAAAAATAACAGGAATGTATACAGAATAATAGGGAAAATATCAGAAAATATAATCGGTTTAAATAATTTGAAATACAAATTAGCGGGAATTAACCTGAGAAATACAATAAAATTTTTATTGCACAGGGCAATGTTTTATGTTATGTTTGAATGTGTGTAATTAAAGTTGTTATTAAAATGACAAACAACGCTGAAAGGAGAACAAATATGAGCAGTAAAA
>ENA-ORTW01003284-ORTW01003284.1-human-gut-metagenome-genome-assembly--contig:-NODE-3284-length-13928-cov-2.396742_pt1 | contig 13928 bp, 10 predicted proteins | sample MGYA00242072_ERZ509193 | MGnify/ENA primary metagenome ERZ509193 (study PRJEB26280, sample SAMEA2338813) | human gut metagenome | biome: human gut; feature: human-associated habitat; material: faeces... | reverse complement strand
AGCAGGAGGAAATCAAGTGTTTGAGTTTGCTCAGAAGACTACTTTCCTACCAAAACCAAATAGGGTGCAAAGACTCTGAATTGAGGAGTGTTGAAGCACTTAAGTTCATCAAATCCGCAAGGGTTTATTTTTTTTATTAGGTCATTTTAAGGAAGACGCTATCGGCTTTTGATTTTGTAATACAAAAACTGATTTTATAAATTGGGGAGGGGCGATGAAGAAAAATGTTAAAAACCGTAAACCGAACTCCCGCCTTAAAAGTAAACGCTATTCAAAGAAAAAAGTCAAACAGCCGCAGATTTTAGGTATCGGACCTAAGATTATCAACTCCATACTTATCGGTCTTAACGAAGGCGATTTCATTCATGTCCGCAAGATTGTTGACGGGCTGGACGAGTATGAACTGGCCAGTTTGATTGAAAGTCTCAGTCTGCACGATCGGCAGAAACTGGTTGAAGTTTTGGGCGACCGGATTAATCCGGAAGTCTTTCCTGAATTAAACGAAGTCGTTCAGGAACAAATTATCGAAAGCCTGGATGAAAACCAGATTGTTCATATCGTCAACGAATTGAATTCGGACGAAGCCGTTGAAATTCTGGAGCATATGGACGATGATGAGCAAAAAAGCATTATCAATCAGCTGTCTCCCGAATTAAAATATCAGGTTCAGTCTTCTTTAAGCTATCCAGAGGATTCCGCCGGGCGTATCATGGTGCGCGAGTTTGTCAGCATGCCTGACAACTGGACGGTTAAGGAAGCCCGGCAGTATTTGTTAAGCGATGAAAAGCTGCCGGAAGAATTTTATACAATTTTTCTGACGGACGAAAAAATGCGTCCGACCGGCGAAATTGCGCTGGACAAACTGTTGCGCGCCAAAGCCAATGAAAAACTGAGCGACATTATGGACGGAGAGATCGTTCCTCTGAGTGTGGATACCGACCAGGAAGAAGTTGCGCATATGTTCCGCGAATACGGTTGGATGTCGGCGGTGGTTGTTGATAACAAAGGGCATTGATGCCAAGGGACGGCTTATCGGTGTTATTAATATTGATGATGTGGTTGACATTATTCACGAAGAGGCTTCGGAAGACATTATGCTGTTGTCGGGGGCAGAAGAGGGCGATGTCTATAAGTCTCCGTTCAGCATTTTCAAATCCCGTTCCGTTTGGCTGGTGACCAATTTGTTTGCTACCATTCTGGCTTCTACGGTGGTTAAGGGGTTTCAGGATATTATCGCGCAATTGTCGGTTTTGGCGGTGTTGATGCCGATTGTCGCTTCGATGGGCGGAACAACCGGCAACCAGACGCTGGCAGTGGTTGTGCGGGCATTGGCGACCAAGGAACTGACTTCCCGCAATACGGCACGGATGATTTTGAAGGAATTTCTGGTCGGCCTGATGAACGGTATGTTGTTTGCGGGTATGATTGCGGCTATTACCTGGTTTTTGTTCCATGACGAGAAAATTTGCCTGATTATTGCACTGGCGATGTTGTGCAACCTGACTTTGGCGAGCCTGGCCGGCATTCTCATTCCTTTGATTTTGAATCGTTTTAAGGCCGATCCGGCGATTTCTTCCGGCGTTTTTCTGATTGCCTGTACCGATTCCGGCGGCTATTTCGTCTTTTTAGGGCTGGCCAAGCTGTTGTTATTCTAAAATATCTGTATATTTATTATTTCCCGCTTTGTTTATTTTTATTTCAGCCCTATAATACGGGCGGAATTATGCTTTTGTGAGGAGTTTTGTTTTGTTATTGGGATTGGTTACCGCCGCGGTTGCGCTCGTTATTGATCAGGCCAGCAAGTATTGGATTTTGCATGATGTGCTGGAAGACAAAGCGATGATTATTTTTACGCCTTTCTTTTCGCTGGTGCGCGCTTGGAATACGGGGGTCAGCTTTTCAATGTTTAACGACTGGGGGCTGAGCGGGGTTATTGTCTTGTCCTTGGTTGCTTTTGTGATTATTGCCTTTCTGGTCAACTGGCTGAGAAAAGAGCCGTCCAAACTGATACAGGTTTCTTTGGGACTTATTATCGGCGGCGCTTTGGGCAATGTTATCGACCGTATCCGTCTGGGCGCGGTGTTTGATTTTCTTGATTTCAGTATCGGCACCTATCACTGGCCTGCCTTTAACGCGGCAGACAGTTTTATTTGTGTCGGGGCGCTGATCGTAATTTTTCACGGCTTGTGGAATACCAAAAAAACAGCGTAATTGCAGTATAAGAGGTGAAATATGAAAAAAGTGTTCTTTGGTTTAGCTTTGGTTCTTTTATCCGGCAGTTTGTCCGCATGCAGCGGCGTTAAGAAAAAGCTGGGGCTTGAAAATTCCGCTCCCGACGAGTTTTTGGTTACTTCCCGCGCGCCGTTGTCGCTGCCGCCGGAGTATGACTTGCGTCCGGTGACCGACGGCAGTTCGGTCAGTCCGGCATTAAGCAGCCAGACCGACAGTTTCAGCGAAGGGGAAAAGGCTCTGCTGTCCAAACTTCGTTGATTCAGGCTAAAGGAGCAGAAAATCTTTGGGAAAGTTTAAAACATTCATATCCGGAGCAGTTTTAAGTCTGTTTTTCGGCGTTTCTCCGGTTTCAGCCGAGTTGTTCGGCTTGTCGTCTTTTGTGCTTGACAACGGCATGCAGGTGCTGGTTATTCCCAATCACAAGGCGCCGATTATCAAACACATGGTCTGGTATAAGGCAGGGAGCGTTGACGAGCCGCGCGGCAAAGGCGGAACGGCTCATCTGCTGGAGCATTTGATGTTTCGCGGTACCCGTAAGGTGAAGGACGGGGTGTTTAACGATTTAATCAGCCGCAACGGCGGAGAGAGCAATGCTTTTACCAGTCTGGACTATACCGCTTATCATCAGGAGCTGGACATAAGCCGTTTGGAACTGGCGATGTTTCTGGAGGCAGACCGGATGCAGAATTTGAAAATTACGCCGGAGGCTTTTGCCAAAGAAAGGGACATTGTTTTTCAGGAACGCAAGCAGGTTGTTGACAATAATCCGTTGTCTTATTTCGGGGAGAGCATGCGCAAACTGCTGTGGCAGGATCATCCTTATGCTCTGTCCGTGGGGGGCACGCCGGAAGATATTATGGCGATTACGAAAGAGGATGTTGAACGTTTTTATGAAGATAAAAAAGAATCAGATTTTTCTGGTTCTTTTTTTCTTATAAAAATTCTTTTCTTTTTTCCTGCCTGTAAAATTAATTATAAAAAAGTAACAATATATGCTAATATATATATGAATAAAAAAAGGAGAATACAAATGAGTAAAACACCAAAAAGATTAACAAACAGCGAAAGAGAAATCATGCAGGTACTATGGAAAAGTGAAAAGCCGCTTACGGCGTCCGGTATCATAGCTGCATCACCAAACAAAGAATGGAAAAACTCTTCAGTACATTTGCTGATTAAGTCTTTATTGGACAAAGATTTAGTGGAAGTTGCCGGTTTTGAGAAAACAACTAAAAATTATGCCAGAACTTTTAAACCAACTATGTCTTATGAGGACTACTCTATTAAATTTATGCTTAATGATACAGACAAGGAAAAGCGTAAAAATATTATTTTAAAAATGATAAAAGAAGAAACCAATCTCGATATAGTCAGAGAAGTATTAGATGCAGCAAAGGACAAATTGAGCAAGTAGTCGATAGTACTAACAATATTGCAGCAAAGCGGTGGTCTTCTCCTATGATTTCTGTAAAAAAGAAGGAGCTATTCACGCTCCTCTACTTTTTTGGTTCTCTCTTATGGTGGAGACTTGCCAATTTTTATATGTTTTATAATATGAAAAGAATCCGATTCTTTTCTTTGCTCCACAGAATAACTTAATCCAATTCTTTTTTCTTATAAAAATTCAGTGCATTTTTCTTATAGTAAAATATATTTACCATATTAATATAAATAAGTCAATTACCCACCGCTTAGATCTCTAAAGAGATCTTGAAGCGGGGGCTTGCAAGAGCCATTTGACTAGCCTCAGTGATTTTAGTAAGTCTGTGCCGGGATGCCGGAGGCAGATACTGCCAGATGAACTACGTTATGAGTGTCATGATACCGCCCTGTGAACCCTAGCAGGGATTGGTATCCGGGCAACTGATCATGGTGTGGGAAGCCATACAGACCCGAAGGATCAAGCCTCATGACATTGGCGAAGGGACCTTACGCAGACATGCGGCAGGGACGGTTTCGTTCCCTGTATTATGTAAGAACAGAAAGGAGACTCTTATGAGTGTACTTGTGATCGGGCGCAATGGAAGGGCTTTGATGCCTACCAATCCAAGAAAAGCCCGTCTGTTACTGAAAAAGAAAACAGCTTCTGTTGTATGCAGGCATCCGTTTACCATTCAGCTATTGTATAAGACCGGATGTGCAACACAGGAAGGATGCATTGGTATTGATACTGGTTCACAGCATATTGGTGTTGGGATTACCTGTGGAGACAGAGTGATTCTTAAGGATGAACATGCGCTTCGTTCGTCTATGGAGAAACGTTCCCTGTTAGCGACAAGAGCAGCCATGCGGCGTGGACGCAGATACCGTAAAGTACGGTACCGTAAGCCGAAATGGAGACATCATACGAAACGTATGTATTTTGAAAAAGCAAACCGCAGAGGACAGCATTGGAGAAAAGTAAAAACAACCACACAGTCACCAAGACCAAAAGGATGGCTGCCGCCGTCACTGCAGTCGAAGTGTGACCATCATTTCCGTATCATTGACAGGTACCTGAAATACCTTCCGGATCCTATCACAAGAAATCTGGTAATCGAGACCGGTCGGTTTGATATGGCCCGGATGAATGACCCAACGATACATGGAGAGATGTACCAGCGTGGACCGATGTATGATGCAGAAAACCGGAGAGCATATATTTTCGCAAGGGATAACTATCAATGTGCCTGTTGTAAAGCGAAAGCAGGGACTACTCGAAAAGCAGATGGAACAACGGTAAAACTGGTCGCGCATCATATCCTGTTCCGCAGCCGAGGGGCAACAGATAATCCCAAATACATCATCAGTGTATGCGACCACTGCCATACAACAAAAGCACATCAGCCTGGCGGGATACTGTATTCCTGGATGGAAAACAATAAAAAGGTTACCCGTGGATTGAGGGATGCTACTTTTATGAACATCCTGAGAAAGCGATTATTTGCCAGATATCCACAGGCGGCATTTACCTATGGGAATATCACAGCAGCTGACCGGAAGCAGTACCATCTTCCGAAAAGCCATGTGAATGATGCAGTAGCCGTTTCGCTGTTTGGAAAAGAGGTTCCCACTGTCAGGGATACCTGCCAGACTACGTATTATAAACAGGTGCGGAAGTCCAAACGCTCCCTGCATGAAGCAATCCCAAGGAAGGGAAGGAAACGTCCAAATACCAAGGCAGTCCGTAATAAGAAAAATACAACACAGGTGAATGGATTTAAGTTATGGGATAGTGTACTTGCTAATGGAAAGAAGCTTTTCATCTGTAGCTTTACTGGAACAAGTGCCTACTTAATTGATAAAAATGGCTGTTATATATCACAGCCCGGAAAAGCATATAAACAATGGCCATTATCAAAACTGAAGCGGTTACATCCCAATGGTAACTGGCTAATGGCATAAATGGCGATTCATCTCTCCGCCTGCAGAGGCGGGAGACTTCTCGCTAGTTGAGTTAAAAATTATTCTCCCAAAATAATATTCTTGTTCTGAAATATTGTATTTAAAAAAATTTAGACTCGTGTTTGACATGGGTCTTTTTTTGTTCTTTGACCGAAATATACATATTTATATCTGAGAAAAAATAATCCAAGGGGGAACGATTATGGCAAATGAAGAATCCACCCTGCAATTTATGATGCAGGCTTTAGACCAATATAGTTCTATGGCAAAAAATATGACAGAAACAGCAAGAAATACATTAGGTTCTTTTTTAGATGCTTTCCATGATAATACTGGAGCCAGAGCATTAAAAAAATATCTTAATGCAAATGAAAAAAACAGTGTTGCTGTTTATTTTTCTAAAAAAGAACATCAAAATAAATTAGAAAAAACACTAAAAGAAAATGGTGTTTGTTTTGTATCGTGTAAGCGAGCAGACATGAATGGAAACGCAATGTTTCTTGTCGCTGATAAAGATGTGCCGGCAGTTGATATCTTGTTTAACAAGACTAGAGCAGAGATAAATAAAGGCGGTGTAGTTTCAAAAGATGTGTTATGGGACCAGGCAGATGGAGATGTTTTGAAACTCACTGATGTTAATGCAGAAGAATTGTTGTTATTTGATCAAAAAGCAAAAAAATCCGGAGTAAACATAGCAATCCAAAATAAGTATGATGTCTTGTTTGATAAAAAAGATGCTGTAAAAATGCAGCATATTGCTGCATCTGTTACGTATGACACCTGTGGCAAGGCAGGAAAACTACTTATGCAACAGGCAGAATATGAAAATAAAAACGCTTGCCGTATTGGGGACAGAGTATTGCAGCAGGAAAAACACCCTTTTTATATCGTAGACAGGGATGGGGGCATTGGTATGTGTACAGATAAATCTTTTGAGTATATCAAACAAGATAAAAGAGTGCTGTTTAAAAAAGCTCCGATGGTTTCCCAAAAAGGACAGGATATTTTCACTAAAGATGCTGAAAAAGAATACCGAAGATTGAATCAGTTTGTTATGACATTGAATCATCCAATTGATCTTACAGAATCCGAATATAGAAAATATAAAAGTCTTGATGAATTTCGGAAAGCTGCTTTTTTAAAAGAAATAGATAAAAAGCATGGTGCAATCGATTTAACACAGGGCGAACAGCGGCTATTGCAGGCGCATGAGCAAAGCCGGGATATTATGGAGGAAAAAATCTATCGGCAGACATCAAATGAATACGAAGAAGAACAAAAAGAACCTCGTGCAGGTTTGTTTGCGGCAGAAGAAAGATTGCTTGATGCAGAACGATTAAAAGAAACAAAGATAGAACAAATCGATGAAGATTTATTAGAGGATGCAGTAAAAAAGAATAATAAATACATTTTCGTAAAAGAGTTGATGAATCCAAAGAAAGAAAAATATTTTCATGAAGCAATGGATGGAAAGATCCATTCCCGAACTTATGAAGAGATCAGGACGGTTGTGGAAGACTGGGGAGAGAAAGAACAGGAATATGATATATCCTGGGATGAAGACTCACGTGAAAATGATAATCTGGAATATTTTGATGCTTGCGATAAAGACGATAACGGAATACCAGACCATGAAGAAGACAGATAGAAAAGGAGTTTTGATATATAATGCGTTTAAAAGAAAGAGAAATGGCGGAAACCGTCAATAGAAAAGAAACTAGAAATACACTGATTGTAAGTCTTAACGAAAGAAAAGATTATCAAGATATAGTACAGAAAAACCTATCTTTTACTCAGGGCAGTCTGATCATTGACGATAAGGATTTTATCTTATGTGGACAAATAGAAGATTCTTTAAAGAAAAGAGGATATCATATTAAAAAATTAGATCTTTGTCATCCAGAAAGGTCATGTCTATACAACCCACTTGCTTATATAAAAAGTGAAAAAGAAAGGCATCAATTTTCCAATCCGAATTTTACTGTAATCGTAGAGTTTATCTTAGATGCATCAGGAAATAAACAAATAGAAGGTACAGCAGAGTTTGAAAAGGCGAAAAAATTACTTCTTCTTACCTGTATTTATTATGTAATGGAAAATGAAAAAGAACAGACATTAGCAAAAGTAAAGGAAATAGTACAGAATTTCCTAGACCCAGACAAAATGTGCGAAAGTCCTGCATTTTTAGAAGGAGCTACCGCAGCATATTATAAACATTTTCTTGCGATTGATACAGATATAAGATATGGCGCTATTATTTCTGTATACTTCCATATGCTTTCCTTCCTGTCTGTAAATACAAAAGCTGTTACAGATACTTCTATTCATTCTATATCCTGCATGAAAAATGGAAAGGATGTATCTTTATTTATTGATAGACTTACCCAAAATACAATGGAAGAATATAAGATAGATGATTGCTTTTTTTCAATATGGGTAAAAACCTTGTATGCTGCCTGTGTTTTTTATTTGATGGAACACGAAGAAAAAGGAAGTTGGAAGGATATTCCAGCTATAGTAGATATGCTTAATATGGGGCTGACAGAGGAAAAAGACGGAAAAACAAAACTCGATATTCTATTTGAACAGGTTGAACAGGCTTCTTTTTCCGTAGGATATTATGAATCTTTTAAAAAAGCAACAGGATGCACATTAAGAACAATCCTTACTTTATGCCAGGCTCACCTGCAATCCTTTATAGATCGACAAAAAGAAGAGATTCTTTTAGATTCTTTCATGGATGAAAAAACCGTTTTATTTATTAATAGAGGACATAGGGAAACACAAGCTGTCGATTTATCAGCGCTTTTATATGCCCAGTTGTGCGCTATTGCAGAAAACAGGGCAGAAAATGACATTTCTTCCGCTTATTCGGTATCTATATTTATAGATGATCTTGCAACACATGAAACTATCCCACATTTTGCATACTGGACTGGGTGTGGGGAAGCATATGGGATCATATTTACTGTCGTTTTGCAGAGTCTTGGACAGTTAAATTGTTTTTACGAAGGGTCTTGTCTTTCTATTTTAGAAAATACAAACCGAATCGTATTCTTTAATAATGATGTTTTACTTTATTTGGACAGACAATTAAAAGAATATATGGAGAACCGGTTTGGAAAAGAGTTTTTTTTAGCCCTCAATGATATGGACAAAGAAAATATCATGGAGTGTCAGAAAGGAACACATCCAATAATCCTGTCCGGAAAGGAGCAGTTATGGCAGTAATGACAGAACGTGACCGAAAAAAAGCAGCAAAAAAAAGTGCTTTTCAGATAGGCGGAATGATCACCATCATTTTGATATACTTGTTCGGTTATACCGGTGGGATTATGCAGGCAGAGGGAATAACAGCTGGAAAAGCAGCAATGGAAGCAATGGACAGGATCAGCGGGTTTCATCTTCTCTTTCCATTAAATCCGATGGCGTTTAGTGGTATGTTCCTTGCGGTCTGTGTCGGAGCTTTCGTCATTTTTTACATGCATAATACCGCTTTAAAAAACTTTTCTTACAATCCGGATAAATTATACGGTGATGCCGGATTTCGGGGTGAAGAGGATAGAAAACAATATGATGAGCGTTATGTTGACCACGGGAAATATATCGATCCACTCACACAAAAACCTGTAGAAAGTGCAGATCCTAATATGATTGCAAGCGGAGATACAAAACTAAGTATTAATGACCGTAAGACTTTTCGTAATAATAATTTTTTAGTTCTAGGTGGAGCGGGTACTGGTAAATCTCGTTTCGTGATTAAACCAAACCTTTTGCAGGAAAACTGCTCTTATGTTGTGACAGATCCATCAGGTGAGATTATTGTTTCGCTTGGAAAAGTTTTATTAAAAGATGGATATGATATTAAGATATTCAATCTGTCAAACATGGCACATTCTAATACATACAATCCGTTTAAATATATTAGGGATGAGGCAGGCGTATTAATGGTAATCGATTGTCTGATCAAGAATACAACAGGAAAAAATGAAAAAGGGGACCAGTTCTTTACCAATTCTGAAAAACTTTTATACTCTGCCTGTATTTTTTATCTAATTGATTTTGAGACATCGGAAAGCCGAAAGAACTTTTCAAGGGTTATGGATATGATCAATATGAGCCAGGTTGACGAAAACAACCCAAGTGCAAAATCGGAGCTGGATCTGATGTTTGAGCAGATCGATCAGACATCGCTTGCCGCGAAATATTATAAAGCTTTCAAACAAGCAGCAGGTAAGACATTGAAATCCATCATCATTTCCTGTGTAGTACGTCTGCAATCGTTTATGACTCCACAGGTAGCAAGACTGACAGGTTCTGATGACATTGATCTTGGGAGTATTGGAGATAAAAAAACAATCCTTTTTATCATCACTCCACAAGCAGACAGGACATTTGCCTTTCTTGCCAGCATGTTATATTCACAGTTGTTTGAAACACTTTATCATAAAGGAGAAATGCAGAAATTAAAGACCGGAAGTGAAAGGCTAAAGTATCATGTTAGGTGTTTAATGGATGAGTTTGCAAATATTGGAGAAATTCCGGATTTTCCTAGTAAATTGAGTACTATGCGTAAATATAACATCTCGGCAACGATCGTTCTTCAGGATAATTCCCAGCTACAATCTATGTATAAAGACGAATGGCGTACAATTATGGCAAACTGTGATTCTACGATATTCCTTGGTAATGCGGAACCAGACACACTAAAATATTTCTGCGAAAAATTAGGAAATGAAACAGTTACTGCCCAATCAAGGGGGCGTTCTTATGGAGGAAAATCAGGATCATCGCAAAACTTCCAGCAGGTAAAGAGGGAAACGCTGACAGCAGAAGAGATTGGTCGTCTGCCAAACGAGGAGTGTCTGGTATTCTTGCGAGGGGAAAGACCAGCAAGGGATAAAAAGTTCAAGTATGAAACTCATAAAAATTACAAATGGACGGGAGATGCTTGTTCGGACAATAATTTTCCGTATGATACCATACAGGCATACAATACACAGACTCCGAAAAGTTATCCGGCTATTGTTGCAGCGGAAGCTGCAGCTATGGAGGTAGAAGTTTCTGAAGCAAAATCAGCAGAAAGCGTATTTGATATAGATCCTAATTATTTATTAGATAACACCCGTTTTACTAAAGTAGAGGAAGACCATACCCTGTTATCTTTAGCAGAAGAGTGTGTTATGCAGATTGGGGCGGTTAGTGATGATATCCAGATTATCCAATTTGCATCGAAGCGGAATGTCGCCCCACGTATCCTGCCAGATCTTGTGGAAAATGTAAGGTTTGAGACGGGAGCAGATAAACTGGTCATTATCGCTTCCAATGGAGGAGCAGATACGTATTGCTGTGGAACGGATAATTTATGCGATATCATGGATAATCCTTATGTTAAAAAGAAAGAATGCATTGGTAGCACGGTAAGGACAATGGTTTCTACAGATAATATCATAGAATACATTGAAGAAATCCAGAAGTCTGAATCCCAAGATTAGCAATAGGTATCCAAAAGCTCATGTGTTGGTGCATGGGCTTTTTTATAAAAAAATCTACATATTAAAAAGAAATAAAAATAAAAAACGGAGGTTCTTAGAATGAGAAAAAAAATGAAAAAAGCAGTGGCTATCGCACTTTCCTGTCTAATGGCAGTAGGGATTATGACTGGATGTGGTTCATCAAAGGCTGGCATAGGAACGAAAACGAATGATGGAAATAAAGTACTGTTTCAATACGATGGAGAAAAAATCTCTCTAAAAGAAGGATGGCTGTATGCAAAATTGATTGCCGCTCAATATGACGACACTTATAGCAGTACGTATGGGAAAGATTTTTGGAACATGGAAATGGGAAAAGACAATGAAGGAAAAGAACAGACGTTTGAAAGTTATACGAAACAACAGATCATTTCCCAATTAAAACAGCAGATTGTCTTAAACAAGAAAGCAGATGCGTATGGATGTAAATTAAGCGCAGCAGATAAGAAAAAATGTACAGAATCTGCCTTGTCTTATTATCAAAGCAGCAACGGAAGAACAGTTATGGATGAATGTGGATTACTCCGAGAAGATGTAGAAGAATTCTATAAAGAGATTTTATTAGCATCGAAAGTGAAAGATAAGATAAAGTCGCAGGCAAACGCAACCGTAACGGAGGACGAAGCTAGAAAATCTACAGTATACAGAGTCGTATTTCCAACAACAATGACAAAAGATGGCATGGTTCAGTTAATGAACAAAAAAGAAGAATCTGCTGTTAAAAAGAAAGCGCAGAAAGCGTTGAAAGAGATTCAGAGCGGTAAAAAGACGATTAAAAAGATTGCAAAGGAACAGGGCTATACTAACACTGATGAATCTTATGCAGCTGGGGAGTCTGAAGAAGGCGAATCTTTTGAAAAAGAGATGAAAAAATTAAAAGACGGAGATTTGTGCAGTAAAGTTTTAAAATGTGATAACGGATATGTTATTGCGAAACTTGTTGCTTATACAGATAAGAAAGAGACAGCCAGCAACAAAAAGACTCTCAAAGAGGAAAAAGAATCTAAATACTTCCAAAAAGTATATGAAAAATGGACAAAGAAGTTAGATAAAAAATGGTCTTATGAAAAGAATGTAGATCAGAAGTTATGGAAACAGGTGAAATTAAATGATGCGGATGATTCTTCGGAGGCAACGACAAAAGTAAAAAAGCAGACTAAAAATGAAACGACAGAAAAACAAAAGACAAATTAGACATATTATATAAGAACGTACCCCGGAATCCTTCGTGGACCGGGGTCTTTTCTTACGAAAAATCTTAAAAGTTTTATGAAAGGGGGCAAATGTGTATATTAGAGATAAACCAAGATTCTCAGTGTAACTGTAATTGTACAAAAGAATAGGAGAGTTAAATTATGTATATTGTAGCTGGTATTATTGTTGTTATTGTAGTATTTCTTTCAGTGGGATATGTTAAATCCCCACCAAATACAGCCACTATTATTTCCGGTCCGGGAAAGCATCCAAGGGTATTGATCGGTAAAGCTGGCTTTAAGATCCCTTTTTTGGAAAGAGTAGACCGGATGGGGATTGGGCAGATTGATATTGATATCGAGACGGAGGATTACATACCAACAAAAGATTTTATTAATATTCAGGTGGATGCTATTGCTCAGGTTGCTGTTGATACATCTTCGGAAAATATCGAAATCGCAATGCGAAATTTCCTTAATAAGAGTTCTGATGAAGTAAGAAACACAATCACAAAATCTCTCCAGGGAAATTTACGAGAGATCATAGGTACAATGGAGTTAAAGGATATTTGTCAAAATAAAGCTGAATTTTCTGAGCAGGTAAAATCTAATGCCAAAGAAGATATCGCACAACTGGGTATCTGTATCTTATCTTTTAATGTACAAAATATTAAAGATAAGGATGGACTCATTAATGACCTTGGAATTGATAATAGAGAACAGATCAGCAAATCAGCTTCCATTGCAAAAGCATATGCAAGTAAAGAAGTAGCTATCGAACAGGCAAAGGCAAATAATGAATCAAACATCGAAAAAATAAAAACAGAAACAGAAATTGCTGAAAGAGAAAATGCATTAGCTATTAAAAAAGCAGCATTAAAGTTAAGTGAAGATACCGCCAGAGCTAAAGCGGATGCAGCATATAAGATACAGGAAGAAGCTTCCCGAAAAGAAATAGAGGTTCAGGCACAGGAAGCAAATATTGCAAGAAGAGAAAAAGAGATTGAATTGCAGGAAAAAGAAGCTGCAGTTGCTGAAAAGAAATTGGATGCGGAAGTTCGTAAGAAAGCAGAAGCGGATAAATATGCAGAAATGCAGAAAGCCGATGCTGAATTATACAAGCGTCAGAAAGAAGCCGAAGCAAAATTATTTGAACAGGAGAAAGATGCGGCCGCTATTGAAGCCCGTGGACAGGCTGAAGCCCGTGCTATCCAGTTGAAAGGTGAGGCTGAAGCGAAAGCAATGGATTTAAAAGCCGAGGCGATGAAGAAATATGGTGATGCTGCCATTACAGAAATGATTGTCAAAATCCTTCCGGATATGGCAAAAGCTATTGCGGAGCCAATCAGTTCCATTGACAAAGTAACGGTGATTGGCGGTGACAGTAACGGAGTTTCTGATATGGCAGGAAATGTTCCGGCAGTCCTTACGAAAGTCATGGAATCAATGAAAGAGACTACAGGAGTTGATCTGAAAGGTATCATCGAAGCAAATAGTAAGGAAGCGAAAACAGATAGAAATATCACTATCCGTGGATTGAAAAGCAATGATATTTCGGAAACTGTAGAACAGGAACTGGAAACTA
>ENA-ORTW01003281-ORTW01003281.1-human-gut-metagenome-genome-assembly--contig:-NODE-3281-length-13934-cov-2.952158_pt1 | contig 13934 bp, 8 predicted proteins | sample MGYA00242072_ERZ509193 | MGnify/ENA primary metagenome ERZ509193 (study PRJEB26280, sample SAMEA2338813) | human gut metagenome | biome: human gut; feature: human-associated habitat; material: faeces... | reverse complement strand
CTGCCGAGTGCAGCACGGATACCTCCAGCTGTCCCTGCTCCAGCAGGTCTCCCACCATGCCCGGCAGCAGGCACTCCGCCTTGATGTTGTCCCCGGCCTCGCAGCGCAGGAAGTGGTCGAAGTAGGCCTCCAGCTCCTGAAAGATGGAGGGCATGAAGCCCCAGAAGTTCATGGACACCACCGTGTCCGGCGCCAGCTCCCGGTGCTGGCCCTCCGCCACATCAGCGATGGAGCCGTCCGGGAACAGCTGGATCTTCAGCGTCTCATGGATGCCACGGAGCCAGCCGTCCTCCACCCGGCACACGCCACGGGATACGGTGCCGTTGGCGCTGACGGTGTTTTTCAGCAGATACCCCACCATGGTGGCCCGTCCCTGCCGGGGCAGGCGCTGAAGCTCCTCATACATGGCCCGGTAGGCATCCACGCCGTAGTAGTCGTCGGCGTTGATGACGCAGAAGGGCTCGGAGAGATAGGGCCGGGCGCACAGCACCGCATGGGCGGTGCCGAAGGGCTTGGTGCGGCCCGCCGGAATGGTGTAGTAATCCGGGATGCTGGTGAAATCCTGCATGGCGTAGCAGACCTCCAGCGGCTCTCCTGTTTTTGTTATGAGTGTGCGGTCCCCCCACAGGCGATCCATCAGCTCCCGCATATCGGGCTTGATGATGAACACCACCTTGGTAAAGCCCGCCCGAACGGCATCGTAAATGGAATACTCCATCAGCATCTCCCCCTGAGGTCCTACGCCGTCCACCTGTTTATTTCCACCGTAGCGGGAACCCAGTCCCGCCGCCATAATGACCAGTGCTGCCTTCATGGTGATCCTCCTGAAATACGCCGCCTCCATTCCGCAGGGGCGGCGGCTTATTTTTCCGTAACGGCCCGTGGCCGCTTCGATGATTATACCACCCTCCCGCCGCCGCTTCAACCGTTTCCGCCGGGAAATCCCCGGATAACAAAATCGTCACATCCGCCGCATTCGCCGTAAAGTTCACAAATCTGTAACCTTTTACACTGGATTTCCTGTCGCCGCCGCTTTATAATAGAGAGACTATGTGCCTTCGGCCGGTGGGCTATCCTGTCGTGCCTTGCTGATTTTCGGAAAGGAGTTTTTCCTCTATGTCCAGACGTCATTCCTCCCGCTCCTACGGCGGCTACGGGTCCCCCCGCCGCCGCACTGGGGCGGATCGGTTCGGTATACTCACCTTCTTCCTGTTGCTGATCTCCAGCGGCTTTCTGGCGGCCCGGCTGCTGACCACCGGCGTGCTGACCCAGAAGCTGACGCTGCTCCTGTTGTCGGTGCTGGCGGGACTGAACGTTCTCTTCGCCGTGACCCAACTGCCCCGCTGGCGCAACAAGCTCTGGAAGCTTGTTCTGGGCGTGGTGGCGCTGGTACTGTCGGCGGGCATGATCTACGCCACCGTGGCCACCAACGCCGTGTTGGAGACTCTCTCCCGTGTGTCCAGCACCGGCAGCGTCAAGACCGTAGTGGTGCGGGTCCGGGAAAACGACTCCGCTCAGGAGATCGGTGATACCTTCGGCTATACCTACGGCTATCTGGCTCAGACGGATACCGACACCACCGATGCCCTTCTGACGCATCTGGAGGAGGGACTGGGGCAGGTCAAGACCAAGTCCTACGACACCCCTACGGCTCTGGCCGACGCTCTGTACAACCGGGAAGTAGACGCCGTCATCCTGGGCAAAGGCATGGTCTCCACCCTGAAGCAGACCGACGGTTACAAGGATTTTACGTCCCGCACCCGTGAGATCTATACATACGACGTGACACACGAGTCCGACACCATCGCCCCGAATGCCAACATCTCCCGTCAGCCTTTCGTGGTCTATTGCAGCGGCACCGACGAGCGCATCTCCGATACCCTGCTCAACACCCGCAGCGATGCCAACATTCTGGCGGTGGTGAACCCCTCCACCCATAAAATTCTGCTGGTGAATATCCCCCGTGACTACTATCTGCCCCTGCCCTTCAACGGAGAGATGGATAAGCTGACCCATTTCAGCGTATATAGTGATAAGGGCATGGACGAGCCCATCGAGGCCCTGAACACCTTACTGGGGGTGAAGGCCGACTACTACGCCCGTGTGAATTTCAGCGGCCTTATGGATATCGTGGACGCCTTGGGCGGCATCGATGTCACCTCCCCGGTGGACTTCACTACCGTCGCCATGGAGATGCCCAACGAAAACGGCGACGGTGGCTATCACGACGAGGCCTTTACCTTCACCGAGGGCGTCAATCACCTCAACGGCCGGGAGGCTCTGGCCTTCTCCCGTGAGCGCTCCGCCTTCGCTCAGGGCGACGTGCAGCGGGGCCGCAACCAGATGGCGGTGCTGCAGGCCATCATTGACAAGGCCACCTCCCCCGCCATTCTCTCCGGGTATCAGGATGTGCTGAAGGCCGTCTCCGGCTCCGTGCTGACCAATATGCCCCAGCAGGATATCCTGAAGCTGGTGAAGCTGCAGCTGGAGGACAAGGTGGACTGGGACATCAGCACCTACACCCTCTCCGGCACCACGGATATGCAGGACTGCTTCACCACCGGCTTCCCCCTCAGCGTACTGGTGCCGGATGAAAGCTCCGTCGCCGCCGCTCGCCGGATGATCCGGGAGCTCATTAACGGCTGATTTCCCCCGTCTTTCCGGAAAATTTGATATTTCCCCGTTTTTTTCGCAAAAATCTCTGGTAATTCTACTATCTATCCTATATAATAGGGGATTGCGGCCGGTCATAAGACCATGCGGGCCGGCATCTCTGAAGTAAGGAGAAATATTATGACTTCCAAACGAATACACAGCGACACCTCCGGCAGCCGCCGTATGGCGTGGATGGACTGGTTCGGCCTTATTGCGCTGGGACTGCTGATGGTGTGCAGTCTGGTGCTGCTGGGCCAGCTCCTGAATCTGGATATGCTGGACAACAAATATCTGCTGCTGCTGATGGCGGGCATCCTGATCCTCAACAGCGGCCACGCCGTGGTGCAGCTGCCCCGCCGCCCCTCCAAGGGTGGTCATGCCGCCAAGATCGGCTGCGGCGTGCTGGCTGTGATCCTGTCCGCCGGAATGATCTACGGCGCCGTGGCCGGCGGCAGTCTCAAAAGTGCCGTCACCCGCATCGTGGGCAAGATGGCGGAGAAGCAGACCATCGACATCATCGTCCTGAAGGACAACGAGGCCAGCTCCATCGAGGATGCCGTGGGCTATACCTTCGGCGTGCTGGAAAACGCCGATCAGGAGAACACCGCCGAGGTGCTCAAGACCCTGTCCGATCTGAATCCCCCCTCCAAGGCCTACGCCTCTGTGCCCCAGCTGGCGGACGCTCTGTATGACGGCGAGGTGGACGCCATTATCCTTAACGACGGCTATCTGCCCATTCTGGAGCAGACGGAGGGCTATACGGATTTTGACGACTACACCCGTATCCTCAAGCAGTTCGACTTCACCAAGGAGGTCGCCCCGGTGGTACCCAACGAGTCCATCACCGTGGAGCCCTTCGTGGTCTATTGCAGCGGCATCGATGCCCGGAACTCCGATGTCAACATCCAGAGCCTCAGTGACGTGAACATTTTGGCGGTGGTGAATCCCAAGTCCCGGCAGATCCTGCTGCTAAATACCCCCCGTGACTACTTCCTGCCCCTGAGCTTCAACGGCCAGTTGGATAAACTGACCCACGCCGGTATGTACGGCATCGACGAGTCCATGCGGGTGCTGGACGATCTCTACGGTGTGGAAACGCAGTACTACGCCCGTGTCAACTTCTACGGCCTGACCAAGATCGTGGATGCTCTGGGCGGCGTAGACGTCTACTCCGAGCAGACCTTCACCACCAAGGTCATGCAGATCCCCGATAAGAACGGTAATCTCTATGACGACTACTTCTCCTTCACCGAGGGGATGAACTACAACGTGGACGGGCAGGCGGCTCTGGCTTTCTGCCGGGAGCGCTACTCCTTCTCTGACGGCGACAACCAGCGTGGCCGCAACCAGATGGCCATGATCAAGGCCATCTTCAACAAGGCTACCTCCTCCGCCATTCTCACCAAGTATGATGAGGTGCTCAAGGCCGTGGCGGACACCATGATTACCAATATGCCCTATGAGGACATCAGCAGTCTGGTAAAAATGCAGCTGTCGGATATGTCCGGCTGGAACATCACCAGCTACTCCGTCACCGGCTACGGCGGCACGGAGGAGTGCTACTCCATGCCCGGTCAGGCCCTGTGGGTCATGTGGCCCGACTATGACACGGTGAACGTGGCCAAGGATCTCATTGCACAAGTCATGGCAGGTCAGACCCCCGTCATCCCCGAAGATTAAGCGCTGCATCAGCGCAGCATTTGTGTGTTAGGAGTGTGGATCATGTCAAATCGTCAAAAGCTCATGGGGCATCTGTATGCCATCTTTACCACTCTGGTATGGGGCAGCTGCTTCGTGCTCACCAAGGTCATGCTGACAGCCTATACCCCCACCCAGATCATCCCCCTACGGATGGGGCTGGCGTATCTGGCTCTGTGGGCGCTGCGACCCAAGACCATGAAGCTCCCGTGGAAGGATGAGCTGATGTTCATCCTCATCGGCATCACCGGCGGCAGCTTCTACTTCTTCCTGCAGAATACCGCCTCGGCCCATACCTCCGCTGCCAACGTCAGTATTCTGGTATCCATGTCCCCTATCCTAACGGTGATTTTGGCGCAGCTGTTCTCCCGCAGGGGGGAGAAGCTGGGCAAGTGGGTCTACATCGGCGCCGTGGTAGCCATCGCCGGCGTGGTGATGGTGGTGCTCAACGGCACCCTGTCCTTCCATCTAAGCCCCTTGGGCGACCTGCTGGCTCTGGCCGCCGCCCTCATGTGGGCGGTGTACTCCATCCTCGTCAAAAAGTATACCGAGCGCTACGACAACTTCCTTGTGACCCGCCGGGTGTTCCTGTGGGCCTTCCTGACCTCCCTGCCGCTGGTGCTGCTGACGGACGGCCTGCCCAGCCTGACGCCCCTGTTCACCCAGCCCAATATTCTGGTGAGCTGGCTGTTTCTGGGAGTGTTCGGCAACGCCGTGTGCTTCGCCATCTGGAACATCGCCTTCAAGCGGCTGGGCGTGGTCATCACCAACAACTACCTCTACACCACCCCCTTCGTCACTGTGGTGGCGGGCTGGCTGCTGCTGGGGGAGAAAATTTCCCTCATGTGCATCATCGGTGCCGTCCTGATCACGCTGGGTGTCATCTTCGCCGGGAAGTCGGATTCCTGAGTATCTTCGCTGTTCACTTTTTCCTACATCGAGGGACGCCCGTCAGGGCGTCCCTCTTCAGTGTGTCAAAAAAGCCTCGCAGAGTTTGCCGCCCGCAGGCGGCAAAGAAGTAAAATCATTTTCTCTTGTGACATGTGCGTGAGAGAAAATACTTCTCAGGCTGCAAGTGTGGAATTTGTGCGCCTATGGCACACAAATTATGTGCGCAGCAGACTGCAATCCTTTTGCCGAAAAAACCGAAGGGTTTTTCGGCAGTCTTGAGAGGGACGCCCGTCAGGGCTTCCCTCTTTTCGTCTCTTCCGCATCCTTTACGCCTCCTGAACGGAGGACGCTGCCCCATCGCACAAATTTTCCAATGGACGCACCGCACCTCCTGTACATTTTGCCGTATTCTGCTGTGGGATGTAGGCGCCCCCGTCTTGACCGAACGGAAAATTTCGGCTATAATAGACGGTACACCCGCTGCGGCGGGATATATGCGGTACGCCGCTAAATGGAAAGGAATCTCATCGAAAATGCAAAATCAGCGCAGTCTGCTGGCACAGTTTCTACGCTTCTCCTCGGCCACCGTGGCCTCCCTCATGGTTTTTTCCCTGTACTCCATCGTGGACGGCCTGTTCGTGGCCAAGGGTGTAGGGGACTACGCCATGGCGGCGGTGAATCTGGCTGTCCCCTTCACCAACGTCATGTTCTCCATCGCCGTCACCTTCGCCGTCGGAACCAGCACCATCCTCTCCATCTATCTGGGGCAGGGCAACCGGGAACACGCCAACCGCCTGTTCTCCCAGAATCTGGTGCTGCTGGCGATCATCGGCCTGACCATCACCGCTCTGGTGCTGGTCTTTCTGGAGCCCTTTGCCCTGCTGCTGGGGGCGGAGGAGGAAACGCTGGGCTACACCATGTCGTATCTGCGGGGGCTGGCTCCCTTTGCCATCTGCTTCATCGTGTCGTATAATCTGGAGATCCTGGTCAAGACCGACGGGCGGCCCATGCTGGCCATTCTCACGGTGTGCATCGGCTGCCTCACCAACTGCGTACTGGACTATGTGGCCATCTTTGTGCTGAACTGGGGCGCATGGGGCGCCGCCTTCGCCACAGGCCTGAGCCAGCTGCTGACCTGCGTCATTTACATCACCCACTTCTTCGGCAAGCACACCACCTTCCATCTGGTGCGCTTCCGGCCGGAGGGCTCCATCTACCGCCGCCTGATCCCCATCGGACTGGCGGACGGTGTCACGGAGCTGTGCAATGGCGTGATGATCTTCCTCTTCAACCATGTGATCCTCCGCTGCATCGGCACCGACGGGCTGGTGAGCTATACCATCATTGCCTACACCAATACGCTGGTGGTGAACATCATGCTGGGTGTGTCTCAGGGCTCCCAGCCGCTGGTGAGCTTCCAGTACGGCCGCAAGGACCCGGAGAAATACCGTCAGCTGCTGCGGTACGGTCTGATCACCGTAGCCATCATGACAGTGGTCTGCTTTGCCGGTATTTTCCTGCTGGCCCCGCAGCTGGTACATATCTTCCTCGGCTCGGAGAAGCCTCTGCTGAACGCCGCCTCCACCGGGGCGCTGCGGCGGTACGCTCTATCGTATCTGCTGGTGGGCTTCAACATCCTCATGGGCGGCTTCCTGACGGCGGTGGAGCGGCCCCGCTCCGCCCTGTGCATCTCCATGGGCCGGGGACTGGTGCTGCAGGCCGGGGCGCTGCTCCTGCTGGCGGCGCTCTGGGGCGGCAGCAGCATCTGGTTCGCCCCCCTCTGCTCGGAGCTGCTGTGTTTTGCCATGGCATTGATCCTCATGCGCCGCTTCCGCCGGGATACGGCGGCGTAAGGGCAGCGGCAAAAACATTTGAAAAACTTCCCCCCATCTGTTATAATCGTCTTATAACGTGTGGCGTTTCTGCGTAAATCCGGTTGCAGAAGCGCCGCACGTTTTTTGCGGAATTCCATAGGCAAATCGTGCAGCAGAGATGCGTAAGTCCGGATTTCCGGGACTTACGCATTTTATCACGCCGAAAGAGAGGACACATCTATGGAACACAACACACAATTTCTGGAGACCGAGCCCGTCGGGCGGCTCATGCGCCGCTACGCCCTCCCCTGCGTCATCTCCCTGCTGGTAGGGGCGCTCTACAACATCGTGGATCAGATCTTCATCGCCAACGCCAGCTATCTGGGCTCCTACGGAAATGCCGCCAATACGGTGGTCTTTCCCCTGACGGTGGTAGCGCTGGCCATCGCCGTCATGATCGGTGACGGCTGCTGCACCTTCGTCAGTATCTCGCTGGGCAAGGGCCGGCAGGAGGATGCCCGCCGGGCCGTGGGCAACGCAGTGGTACTGGCGGTGGGCAGCGGTCTGATTCTGACGGCGCTGTACCTGCTGTTTGCCGATCAGATTCTGGCCATGTTCGGCGGCACCGTCAATGCCGAGACCTTCCGCTATTCGCAGGAGTATTTCTTCTACATCTCGCTGGGCATCCCCTTCTATATGTTCGGGCAGACCATGAACCCCGTCATCCGGGCCGACGGCGCTCCCCGCTTTGCCATGATTTCCACGCTGGCCGGAGCAGTGGTGAACATCCTTCTGGATCCCATCTTCCTCTTCGTCTGCCGCTGGGGCATGATGGGGGCAGCGGTGGCCACCGTGATAGGGCAGGTAATCACGGCAGGACTGGCCGTCTGGTATCTGCCCCGGATGAAGGTGATCCGCCCCGGCCGCCGGGATCTCCCGCTCCATGGCAAGCTCTGCTCCCGGATGCTGACACTGGGCATCACCAGCTTCCTCTCCCAGATCAGTCTGGTGGCCGCCATGGCCGCCATCAACAATATGCTGCGGAAGTACGGCGCTCTGGACCCGGTGTTCGGGCAGGCACAGTATGCCCAGATCCCCATGGCGGTGGTGGGCATCGTGATGAAGTTCTTCCAGATCGTCATCTCCATCGTGGTGGGCATGGCCGCCGGGTGCATCCCCATCGTGGGCTATAACATGGGGGCTGAAAAACGTTTGCGGGTGCGCCAGCTGTTCTCCCTCCTGCTGATAGCCGAGGCCTCCGTGGGGGCTGTGGCTCTGCTTTTGGCGGAGTGCTTCCCCCGATCCCTCATCGCCATCTTCGGCGCCGCCAACGAGAGCAGCTATTACACGGACTTCGCCCTGCAAGCCTTCCGCATCTACCTGTCCATGGTGGTGCTGGCCTGCGTCAACAAGGCCTGCTTCATCTTCCTGCAGGCGGTGGGCAAGGCGCTGGCCTCCGCCCTCCTGTCCATGATCCGGGAGGTGGTGTTCGGCGTGGGCTTTGCCCTGCTGCTGCCGGTTTACTTCGGGCTGGACGGCGTTCTGTACTCTATGCCGGTGTCCGATGTGCTGACCTTCCTCATTGCCGCCGTCCTCATCCTGCGGACCTACCGCTGGCTGGAGCAGGACGTGCCGAGCCAGCTCGAATAGCCGAGAGCCTCTCTGCCAGCCTACTCAAAACAGAGGAAAAGGCGCTGCGACTTTGTCACAGCGCCTTTTCCCTCGGCGGCTCCTCTACTGCCTCGGCCTCATATGGGGCCAGCAGACAGCGGATTTCCACCATATTTTCCCGCTGATGCTTATCTGTCCAGCGCAGCAGCGCCCGTAGGGATGCCAGTCTCTCCCGACGTCCCGGCTCCCAGCCCAGCTTCCGCCGGGGCACGTCCAGCAGACAGATGACATCAGCACCGGCAAAGCCATACTATTACAGTGGAACAAACGGCGGTGGTATCGTTATCAAAAAGGACTTCGCCAGCGTGACGTGGCGGACTATTGATCGATGGGAACAGGGAAGCGTGCAAATCTTCAAATCCACACGGGAGAGGTATTTCAAGCAGGGTCTTGAACGCCAAAAATTATTTCGGTAGAATGATTGTAGGATATTAGTAAGAGATACTACCCATGATTGCTAAATCTATTACTGTTCTGCATACATATCCCAATAAAAACCGGAGTAGCGCAGCTTACGCTGCGCTACTCCGCACAATCAGACCTGCTTATCCGGGTATGCCGGGAAGTTGCGTTGTTATCCGGTTTTTACACGATGAAATACAGCACCAGCGGGATGCACAGCACATACAGCACCGGGTGTACCTTCTTTGCATCGCCTGTCAGCACCTTGATCAGCACGTCCGTCAGCACGCCCAGGCAGATCGCCGCAGCAATGTCGCCGGTAAAGGTGCCGAACAGAATCATCACGAAGGGGCCGAAGCAACTCTTGAAGTCGGAGAAGTCCAGCTTCGTAAAGCCCGACAGCATGGAGAAGCCCACGAAGATCAGCGCCACGCCGGTCACGGCAGTGGGGATCATCAAAAACAGCGGGGACAGGAAAATGCACACCAAGAACAGCACTCCGCTGACAATCGCCGTCAGGCCCGTGCGACCGCCAGCTTCCACGCCGATGGTGGATTCAATGAAGGTGGAGATGGTGGTGCATCCGGTGCCAGAACCCACCACCGTACCAACGGCATCCACCAGAAAAGGCTTTTCAATCTGGGGGAAGTTGCCATTCTCATCCAGCATATTGGTCTGGGCGCCCACGGCGATCAGTGCGCCGAAGGTAGCAAAGAAGTCGCTGGTAAACAGGATGAAGATCCACACCAGTGCGCCGGGGATGTCAGCCAACACGGACTTGAAGTCGTAGCACAGCACCAGATTGCCGATTTCGCTCATATCCGGCAGGGACACCAGCGCAGCAGGCAGCGTAGACACACCCATAGGAATGCTGATGATGGTGCCGACAATGATGCCGATCAGAATAGCGCCGCGCACCTTGTAGGCCGTCAGCACGCCCATCACTGCCAGGGTGATCAAGGCCAGCAGCACCGCAGGCTGGGTAAAATCGCCCAAAGCCAGACCGCTGTCGCTGAAAGTGGCAAGGCCGGTGTTTTTAAAGCCCAGATAGGCAATAAAGAAGCCCACGGCGGTTGGTATGGCGATCTTCAGGTTTTTCGGCAGCAGATCCACCACCATTTTCCGCACACCCAGAACCGTCACCAGAATGAACAGGATACCGGAGCACAGCAGCAGTGCCATGGCCCAGCCGAAGGATACCGTGCCGCTGTTGACCAGCCCGCCAAGAATGAAGTTGCTGCCCATAGCGGTAGACAGTGCCAGCGGCAAATTGGCATACAGGCCCATAAACAGGGTAATGATACCGCTGACCAGCGCACACATCACCAGCAGCGCCGACTTGCTGATGACAATGCCGTTTATATCCGTGATGTAGGGATCGGGGCCAAAGCCACAGATAGCTGAAGGCTGCACTGCCAGCACATAGGCCATGGTCATAAAGGTGGTGATACCTGCCAGCACTTCCCGCCGGACGGTAGTACCGTGATCCTTCAGCTTAAAAAAATCTTTTTTCATGTTGCTCCTCTCTGTGCTCTTTTGTAAATCGGTTTTTCAGGGAATTCGGTTTTATTCCACGACCTCCAGAATGGGGTCGATCACCTTCTGCTGCACCACATCAATAAATCCGCAGTCGGTAATGGCGTAAGCGGGGATAGCCGCCAGACAGATAAAGCTGAGGAACATGAAGGGAATGGCAATTTCCGTGCCCATTTCGTGAGCCACCCGGTTCAGTTCCTTTTTCTTCTCCGCCAGTTCCTCCAGCGGCAGGTCGCTCAGCAAGCCGCAGATGGGATACGCCACCTCGGCGGCCACCTTGCCGTCCCGGACGATCACCTGTCCGCCGCCCAGCTCCACGCAGCGGTTCACCGCCAGCGCCATGTCTTCAAAGCTGTCGCCCATGACAATGATGTTGTGGTTGTCGTGGCCCACGGAGGAAGCCATTGCGCCGCCCCGGATATGGAAGCCGCCCATAAAGGCCTTGCCCACATTTCCGTTCTTGCCATGGCGCTCTACCTGTGCAATGTACAGCACATCCTGCTCCACATCGCACTGCACCACGCCGTCTACCACCGGCAGCTCCACATCCCGGCGATTGGTGAAGGGCATGTAGGGCAGCGTATCCATCACCAGCGCCTTCACCTTCTTGGCGCCTGCAGGGGCATGGATCTTGAAGCTGTCTGCCGTGATGGGGTTCTTCAGATGCATGGTGTTCAGCACACAGGGCTCATGCTCTGCCGTCTCATAGTGTACCAACAGCTTGCCGTTGTCCGTAATCTGGCGGCCGCCGGCAAAGGTGGTCAGCACGCGGAAATCCTCCGGGCCGGTGGTAATATTGATGTCCGCCCGGCGTCCGGGGGCCAGTCCGCCGATCTCCCGATCCAGATTGAACGCCCGTGCGCAGTTGACGGTAACCATCTGAATAGCCTTGACAAAGTCCAGTCCCATGTCCAGCGCCGTGCGCAGAGAATCGTCCAGATGGCCCCGCTCCTGCAGGTCCACCGTGTGCAGGTCGTCGGTAACGATGCTGACCATAGCGGTGTCCAGATGATTTTCCATCACGGTCTTCAGCAGTACCGGCATATTCCGCGCAGCGCTGCCCTCGCGCATCATCAGGTGGCAGCCGTTGCGCAACCGCTCAAACACATCCTTTTCGCAGAAGGACTCGTGGTCGGTGGATACGCCGGCGGCGATGCAGGCGCTCATAGCCGGGCCGTACATATCCGGCAGATGGCCCTGCAGCGTCTTGCCGGGCATCGACAGCGTTGCGTCAAAGGACTCCAGCAGATCGGGAAAACCGGCCGTGATATAGGGACCGACACACTCGGACAGTCCCACCGCATCCGGACGCTTCAGTGCCTTGCGGATGATCTCCGGGTTAAAGCGTCCGCCGCTGGTCTCCAGATTGGGAGAAAACGGCACATGGGACGGCACCACGAAATAGATTTTCAGGTCTGTGGCCTCCGCCTCTTTCAGGATGGCCTCGATGCCCTCCAACCCGGACACCACGCCCACCTCATGCAGGTCTGTCATGATGCCTGTGGTGCCGTGTGCCAGCACCGCTTCGGCAAAGGGACGGATTGCCAGTGACGAGCTTTCCGGATGGATATGCCCGTCCAAAAAGCCAGGGGTCAGATACTTTCCTTCCGCATCCACCACCCGGGTGCCTTCACCGATGCAGTATTCCACATCGCCCACGGCCGCAATGGTGTCGCCACAGATGGCCACGCCGCCGTCGTAAATCTCACCGGAATAAACATTGACTACCTTGCCGTTCCGGATCACCAGATCGGCCGGAGTCTCCCCTTTCGCAACGGACAGTAATTTCTGATTCATGCTGTACCTCCATACTAAACACAAAATTCCGCTTGCTGCTGTTTCTTCTATGTTCTGGTGCCTCGCACCGGTAAAAACCTTTAAACCTTCACCACCGGGAAGCGATCCGGCAGCTCAATGCCCGCCCGCTTGTAGATGGCTTTTGCCCGGTCGCAGGCCTCCTTCAGAATGGCCTCCTCGTCCAGCGTCAGGATCTTCCGGTCCCGCATCAGCCACTTGCCGTCACACATGGTGGACTGGATGTTGGCCGAATGCATGGCCGTCACCAGTGCGGCGATTTTGTCATTCACTGGCATCATAGACGGGCCGTGGGGGTCAATGACGATCAGATCCGCCTTCTTGCCGCATTCCAGACTGCCATACAGGTCTTCGTCCAGCAGCGCACGGGAACCCCACTTGGTGGCCATCCGCAGAATATCCTGTGAGGGAACGACCGTGGGGTCCAGACGCCAGCCCTTGTGAATCAGGCTGGTCAGCCACATCTCGTCCACCATGTCCATGTGATTGGAGGAAGAAGCGCCGTCCGTGCCGATGGAGGGCCTCAGTCCCATAGCCAGCATCTTCGGGATCCGGGCAAAGCCCAGCACACGCATGGCGGAAGCCGGGTTGTGAGAAACCTTTACCTCCCGCTTCTTGAATAGTTCCAGTTCCTCGTCCGTCAGCCATACTGTGTGAACGGCCAGCAAATTCTTATCCAGTACACCCAGCCGCTCCAGATGCTTCACCGTACCCTCACCCCAGCGGGCATAGGTATATTCTTTTTCCTCCTTGGCCTCAGCCACATGCATGTGGATGCCGACACCGTATTTATCCGCCAGTTCCTTGGTGCGGACGCACAGCTCATCGGTGTTGTTGAAAATGGTGCGCAGGCCGAACCATACCTGCACCCTTCCGTCAGCCGTGTTGTGGTATTTTTCCAGATCCACCACCTGCTGCTCCAGTTCCTGCTCCATGGTGCGCTGCCAGATTTCCGGCAGTCCCTCGCCGCAGTCCATCACAGATTTGGCCAGCTTACCGCGCAGACCGGATTCCGCCGTACCGCGGGCCATGCCGGAAACAAACTGTCCGCCGGGCTCTGCAAAGGAGGTCACGCCGGAGCGAATCAGCTCCAGACTGGTCATCAGCGTGGATACATAAGAGTCCTCCTCCGTCATGTTGCTCTCAAAGGGCCACATCCGGTCATGAAGCCAGCAGATGAAATCAACATCATCGCCCACTCCGCGGGAAATCTGCTGGGAGGTGTGTACGTGAGTGTTCACAAACCCGGGCAGTACATACTTGCCCTGCAGGTCAATGACCTCTGCGTCGGGCTTCACCAGCCTGGGGTCTACCTTACCAACCGCCGTAATGCGGTCATCCTCCACCAGCACGCCGCCACCGTCAAAAACGGTGTCCTGCTGATCCATGGAGACGATGTAACCGTTCTTCAAATAGGTTTGCATGAGATCCCTCCATCCAGATACTTGTCAA
>ENA-ORTW01003275-ORTW01003275.1-human-gut-metagenome-genome-assembly--contig:-NODE-3275-length-13951-cov-2.370322_pt1 | contig 13951 bp, 10 predicted proteins | sample MGYA00242072_ERZ509193 | MGnify/ENA primary metagenome ERZ509193 (study PRJEB26280, sample SAMEA2338813) | human gut metagenome | biome: human gut; feature: human-associated habitat; material: faeces... | reverse complement strand
GATATTTTTGCAATTACTACATTGTTGCCACCAAGCATTTTAAACCATTGGGGCACGATATAGGGGTCAATTTGGCTTACCGTTATTGCCCGACTACTTATAGTGAGAAATGGGAGGGTGTTGTTGGCGGTATTACATGGCAACCTAAATGGGTTCCGGATTTGCGTGTCATAGCGGAATACACCGGAAATGAAGTTAATATTGGCGTGGATTGTCTATTGTGGAAACATCTTTTTCTACAAGGTGGATTACAAAATGGCAAGTATTTTTCCGGTGGTATCTGTTTCCAAATGAATTTGTTTTAAATCTTATTAATAATTTATTAGTCATGAAGAAGTTAATGCGAACGGGGGCATGTTTGCTCTTGGTGGTCTCGATGACCTTGTGTTTTGCTGGATGTAAGAAGGATGATCCGGATTATGAGAATGTAACTCCACCTGTCGTTGCTGTTGCTCATAGTATTAGTGGACGGATAACCAGTATGAGTGGTGAGGGTATCATTGCCACGGTTACGATGGGTGGCTCGGAATCCAAGACAACCGGCGAGGATGGTACTTTCTTGTTTGAGAACGTGAAGTCTGGTACGTATACCTTAAAAGCGGAAGCGAGTGGGAAACTCTCTAAAGAGGTGAGCGTTACGGTTTCCGGCAGCGAGAAGAATCGAGTATGGAATGTGACTTTGAGTAATTCCGGTACCGAGGTTATCGCAAAGGAGGATGGTTCTGCCGAAGCCGTTGTTTCCTCGGAAACAATAAAGGGGAATGAGGAAGGAAAAGTCGAGATAAACGTATCTGCTCCGGTTGGAGCTGTTCCTGCAGGTAGCCTGATCACGATCACTCCCACTTATTCTTTAGAGGATGCTTCCTCGTTAACGAAAGCCGTGGGGAGTTATTTGCGGGCCACGGAGTCGGTAGTGTTGGTTGGAACGAATGTGAGTTGCTCGGATGCTTCAGTGACATTGCGGGAGCCTCTTAATTTGGTTTATGACGTAGATCCGGATGTGGCGACCGCTCTTACAGCTCAAAAATATGTAAATGGCCAGTGGGTAGATGCGGATTATACAGTGGAAGGTAATAAAGTGACGGTGATAGCCGACAGTTTTACCTCTTATACATTGCTTTTGGGTGCGGAGGTTACTTCTTCTTCCTCTTCGGAAGCGGTCAGCTTTGGTCAGGATTCTTGGGATAATTTGTATGGAAGTGGTGATATGAGCGTGAGTTCAGCTTCTTATGCTTATAAGATCGGGACGGAAATCGAATCTTTCGGAACCAATAGGGTTACGGCTTATCTTGTTGAGATATTGGCTCGTATTGCCGGTGCTTCTGTTACGACTGCGACAGGTAATTATCCTATCAACGTGATCTTGCCGGTTGGTACGGCTTTGACGATTAGTGGGCAGCAGGAGGTAAAGGCTTTGTCTGTATCCGCTTTAGGGCGATCGGTTTCCGGTAGGCAGTACGGAAGTGTGGCGATCGTCACCCGTACGTATAATCGGGAGCATACAGGAGGATCGAATTAATTTACATATAAAAAGTCACTGCTGTTCAGAAAGGGAATGGCGGTGATTTCTGAAAATATCTTTATGGGAAAAGTAGCTTTGATTACTGGTATTACCGGCCAAGACGGTTCCTTCTTGGCCGAATTCCTTTTGGAGAAAGGATATGATGTACATGGCACCATTCGCCGCTCATCTGTTGATTTCAGGGAACGGATCGCGCATTTGGAAGGCCATCCCGATTTCCATCTTCACTATGCGGATCTAGGGGATTCCACGAGTCTCTCGCAGGTGGTGAAGAGGGTAAAGCCTACGGAGATTTATAACCTCGCTGCGCAGAGCCATGTGCAAGTCTCTTTTGATTCACCGGAGTTCACGGCTGATGTGGATGCTACCGGGGTATTACGTATTCTAGAGGCGGTAAGGCAAAATGATCTTACGGGTACTTGTCGTATTTACCAAGCCTCTACTTCCGAATTATATGGGAAGGTGGAGGAGGTTCCTCAGAATGAGAAAACGCCTTTTCATCCGTATAGCCCCTATGCGGTGGCGAAGCTGTATGGTTATTGGATCGTAAAGGAGTATCGGGAGGCTTATCATATGTTTTGCTGCTCGGGTATCTTGTTTAACCATGAATCGGAACGACGAGGCGAGACTTTCGTGACTCGTAAGATCACGTTGGCTGCCGCACGTATCGCACAAGGGAAACAGGACAGGCTTTTATTGGGTAATTTATCGTCGCTTCGTGATTGGGGGTATGCCAAGGATTATGTGGAATGTATGTGGCTGATCCTTCAAAATGAGAAACCGGAGGACTTCGTGATCGCTACGGGTGAGCAACATTCCGTACGGGAGTTTTGCGAATTGGCTTTCCGTTATGTGGGCTTTGAATTGTACTGGCAAGGTGAGGAAGAAAATGAGAAGGGAATCGACCGCAAGACGGGAAAGGTGCTGGTGGAGGTATCTCTCGATTTCTATCGTCCCACCGATGTGGTTAATCTTTGGGGAGATCCATCGAAAGCGAGACGTGAGCTGGGGTGGAATCCGCGAAAGACTTCTTTTGAGCAACTGGTGAAGATAATGGTGGACGCGGATATGGCGAAGGTGGCTGTGGAACGTGCCTCTGCGCATGTTCGTACTAATTTGGCTGAGTATCTAGAGAAGGGCATCGTGAAATGATGGAGAAGAACGCTAAGATATATGTAGCCGGCCATAGAGGATTGGTCGGCTCTGCCATTTGGGAGAATCTGGAAAGAAAGGGATATGAGAATCTGGTAGGACGTACGCATAAAGAGCTGGACTTATTGGATGGCATCGCTGTCAAGCGCTTTTTTGATGAGGAACAGCCGGAGTACGTGATTCTCGCAGCCGCTCATGTAGGGGGAATTATGGCGAATAGTAAGTATAGGGCTGATTTTATCTACCGGAACTTACAGATTCAGCAGAACGTGATTGGTGAGAGCTTTCGCCATGGGGTCAAGAAATTGTTATTTTTAGGTAGCACTTGTATTTATCCACGTGATGCGGAGCAGCCGATGCGAGAGGACGCTTTGCTGACTTCTCCGCTGGAGTACACGAATGAGTCGTATGCGATCGCCAAGATCGCAGGGTTGAAAATGTGCGAGAGTTTTAATCTGCAATATGGTACGAATTATATCGCTGTGATGCCGACTAATTTATATGGCCCGAATGATAATTTTGATTTGGAACGTAGCCATGTATTGCCAGCTATGATACGGAAGATCCATTTGGGCAAGTGTTTGAATGAGGGCGATTGGCAAGGTGTTTGCCGGGATTTAGATGCCCGTCCAGTGGAGGGTATTGATGGACATTGCTCCCAAGAGGAAATTCTTTTGGTTTTGGCTCGTTATGGGATCTCTTCGGATAAGGTGGAGCTATGGGGAACTGGTAAGCCGCTTCGAGAGTTCTTATGGAGTGAGGAAATGGCAGATGCGAGCGTATATATCATGGAACATGTGGATTTTAAGGATACTTATTCGCAAGGAGATACAGATATCCGTGATTGCCATATTAATATAGGTACCGGGAAGGAGATTTCGATCGCTACTTTGGCAGATTTGATCGTGAGAACAACCGGTTATCGAGGTAAGGTAGAGTTCAATCCCACAAAACCGGATGGAACTATGCGTAAATTGACCGATGTGACCAAACTGCATGAGTTGGGATGGCATCACCGGGTGGATATAGAGGATGGCGTGAGAAAAATGTATTATTGGTATCTAAGCACTGTTATAAAATAAATAAAGGTATTAAGGAATTTATTGTTTGATTAAAATCTTATATATTTTTTGCGAACCGGTCTTCTTTTTCTCCTTAGGGGAAGTAAGAAGGCCGGTTTCTTTATCGTCTATCCTTTATCGCTTTGAATGTCCTCTTCCCTTTTAGATAAAATACCAGAATTAAACTGTCCCGCATAAGTTCCGGGATGGTGCTCAGTGTACTTTTCTCCAGATTCTCTTTACGCTTGGGCGCATATTCCGGCTTCAGCTGGTGATAGGCTTTCCGTGCCTCATAAACCGCTTTCGCATTTTGGATATGACCTTCCATCAGAAACTTAGCGGCGGCGATATAGTCCAGCCAAAAGCGAATGCGCATCACATGCTTTAAATCAGCTTCCCGGGAGTTCTTATAAAGCATCAGCAAACTATTCCGGAAATTGAGGAAGGTCTTGCGGGGACTTTCTGCGTTCAAAGTGGCTCCACCGACATGGTAAACGATGGATTGTGGGACGCATACCAACCGATATCCCCGGGAACGTAAACGCCAACACATATCGACTTCTTCTTGATGTGCGAAGAATCCGGCATCTAATCCCCCGACTACCTTATACGTAGCCGTGCGAACGAATAAGCAGGCTCCTGTCGCCCATAAGATATCGGCGGGAGGGTCGTATTGTCCCTCGTCCTTTTCCACGATATGCAAGATTCTCCCCCGACAAAATGGATAGCCGTATTTATCAATGTATCCTCCGGCCGCACCTGCGTACTCGAAGTATTCTTTATTTCGTTGAGCCCGTATTTTGGGTTGGACACAAGCGATTGACGGATCAGAGTCGAGAGTGGCAATCGGGGCATCCAGCCAATTGGGAGTAACTTCTACGTCGCTGTTTAATAAAACGCAATATTCATGGTCGAGCCTTTTGAGCGCTTGATTATATCCTTCGGCAAATCCGTAGTTCTGGTCGAGGCAGATAATGCTGACCGTGGGGAATTTTGCTTTCAACATCTTGATCGAGTCATCGGTAGAACCGTTATCTGCTACGATAACCTCCGCCCATTCCGGAGAGTTGGATACGACGGAAGGAAGGAATTCCTCCATTAGCTTTCTTCCGTTCCAGTTTAAGATGACAATCGCTACTTTTTTCATCCTTGTTGCTCGTGTTTATGTTTCCAACGTTTATGGGTCCATAGCCAGTAAGCCGGATCACGCAAGATCATTTTCTCTAAAAGTCGTGCGTATCGCTCGGTGATGTAATTCTCCGGAGTCTCTTTTGGATTCTCCGTAATCAGCTTCATGTCTACGGTGTAATATCCTCTTTTTACCTTTTGGGTATCGAGGAAGATCACAGGCAGGTTCAGTTTCCGTGCGATACGCTCCGGACCGGTTAATATGGCTGTATCTTGATGAAGGAACTCGGTCCAATAATGCAGGTTGGCCTTGCTGGGTGTCTGGTCCGCCAAGAAGATGACGACTGATTTGGTTTTGTCTTGTTTTAACTTGATGATATCCCGTATCGTATCGTTTTTCTTGATGCCGAAAGAACCGAACTGTGTCCTGAGATCGGCGAATAGCTTATCAAAGGCCTTGTTGTTTAACGGACGGTATATCTGATAGATGCGTGAGTCCTCGAAACGGGTGGTCGATCCGGAGAACCATTCCCAGTTGCCATAATGCCCCATCGTGAGGATGAAGCAAGTATGGCCTTTCTCCATAAGTTGGTCAACCAATTCCGGGTTCTTCAGATAGGCTCGCTGTTGTATCTCATCCAGAGAGATATGGGCCAATTTAATCGTTTCCACGATATAATCGGCGAAATGATGGTAGAACCGGCGTTCCAACTGACGCCACTCAGCCTTGGATTTATCCGGGAAAGAGGCGGTTATATTACGGCGCACTACTTTTACCCGGTATCCGGCTATCTTATAGATAAGGACATATAGGATGTCTGATAACACGTATAAAGCCCGCATGGGAAGTAAGGCGTGTACTTTTACCCAGCTATAAAGAAAGGCATATTGTATTTTATCCCACATCTCAGTTGACGGTTGATGATTGATTGTTGACTATTAATGCGGTGCGATCCTCATTCCAGCCGCCTAGTACGACTTTGCGGGTCTCATTGACCAAGGTGGCATCATAAGGGATTTCTACCTTTATATAGTTCTCGGTGAAACCGTGCATCTTGCCGTCTTTCTTGGTATGCTCGAATAAGACATTCGCTTCCTGTCCGATATGGGCCTCATAAAAGGCATGTAGTTTCCGATCCGAGATATCCAAGAGTTGTTGGCTGCGTGCATGCTTGGTCTTCGGATCTACCACGTGATCGATCTTCAACGCTTGGGTTCCGGGGCGTTCCGAATAGCTGAACACGTGAAGTTGGCTTATATCCAAACTGCCTATGAATTGGCGTGCCTCCTCGAAGTACTCGTCTGTCTCGCCACGGGTTCCAACGATTACGTCTACGCCGATAAAGGCATGCGGCATTACTTCCTTGATCTTTTCGATCTTATGACGGAAAAGGGCGGTGTCGTAACGGCGGCGCATTAATTGCAAGACAGCATCGCTGCCGCTTTGTAAAGGGATATGGAAATGAGGTGCGAAACGTTTGCTGTGAGCCACGAAGTCTATTGCCTCGTCGGTAATCAGATTCGGCTCGATGGAAGAGATACGATAGCGTACGATTCCATCTACCTCATCCAAAGCCCGGATTAAGTCGATAAAGGTCTCGTCGGTACTTTTGCCGAAGTCCCCGATATTCACGCCTGTCAATACGATCTCCTTGCCTCCTTTACGTGCGACTTCCTGCGCCTGTTCCACCATGCTGGCGATCGTCCCGTTCCGGCTTCTTCCGCGGGCGAAGGGTATGGTGCAATAAGAGCAATAATAATCGCATCCGTCTTGTACTTTCAAGAAATGACGGGTACGGTCGTCCGCCGAGCAGGAAGGGGAGAAGGAACGTATATCCTTGCTTTGTGAGGCGATAACCGCTCCACCATTTTCTTTCTTCTCTAGGTTCTCCAGATATTGAAGGATCTCTAATTTCTGTTCGGCGCCAAGAACCAAGTCAACGCCTTCTATATGGGAGACTTCCTCCGGCTTCAACTGTGCGTAGCAACCGGTCACCACGATAAAGGCACCGGGGTGTTGTTTACCGATCCGGCGAATCGCTTGCCGGCATTTCTTGTCGGCTAGTTCCGTTACGGAGCAAGTATTCACCACGCATATATCCGCTTTTTCACCGGGGCGCACCTTGCGTACCCCTTGTTCGGCTAATAGCTTTCCAATGGTAGAGGTCTCCGCGAAATTTAGTTTGCAACCCAGCGTATAATAAGCGGCCTTTTTATTGTTAAATACGGTCTGATCTATCATTTTCGATTTAGTTAGAGTGCAAAGGTACTAATTAAGCCCGGATTAGTAAAGAGTTCGGATTGAGATGGACTTAAAAACTCTTTACTATCGCATAAATAGTTTTCCGGAAGCTTATCTATTCTTTTTTGCTATTGGATATGTTCTACAAACCACGGCGTGGTTTGCACGATTCACGTCATGGCCTGTATAAACCATCACGTGGTCTGTACAGACCATGCCGTGAACTAAGGAATAGATACAGTCAAGCAACATTATTTATGAAGACTTGTTATCGAATAGTCCTTGCTGCGGCCTTGTTTTGTTTATTGTGCTGATAGAGGAAATACGGCAACTAGGGCTCCACTAAGATTAATACCGGATTGTTATCATTCTCGGGTTGCTCCCAGTCGATTAGGTAACGGTTGTCGTTTGAGATGTATTTGGGAGTGAAATAGGCTTCTTCGGGAAGTTCAAATGAGTTTTCCGGGTATATGAATTGTACATAGGCTAATTGCTTCTCCGCTATATCATAATATAATGTATAGGTATCTTTATCAGAGAAGTTATGCATATAGAGCCGGTCTCCGATTTGCCCGGGTATGACAGGGATTGTCTTTGTCCTGAACAGGTCGTTTTTTATATCGTCTATCGTGATATTATAACGGAGTTCCTCGGGTGTTCGGTATTTACCTAGATCGAGGACGGCATAAGGAGTTAGCTTCATGTCGTTGGAAACTTTAAATATCGTATCGCAGAACAACTCCTTAAATGCGGCAATCTTATTTCCGTCGAAAGGACGGAACTCATAGGTAAATGTCATGACGAAAGGAGGTTCTGTATAAGATTTATAGTAAGGTATGCTATCCGATATGACTGTATCTTGGCAAAAATAGAACCGAATGGGTGCGTTGCCAGAGAGGTTGGGTACGTGACCTAGGATAACGTTCGTCTTAGGGAGGGGATAAAATCCCCGGATGTTCTTATCCGGAATTTGAATGGTTTGGTGGAATTTCCCTTGCCAATCGTATATCTTTATCCGAGTGGGGCTATCTTTTATATAAATAAGATGATCATGAGGTTCTAGTCCGGATATACGACTAAACTCATCCGGACCTCCTCCTTGTTTGCCGATATCGTATAAATATTTTCCTGCCAAGTCGAAAACGGAAGCTCTGTTATCATGCTGTACCAATAGCTTATCGCCATGTTTAATAATGCGGGAGATGTATTTGATCAAGATTGAGTCATTCGTTTGCAGAGGGATGAATTGGATGGATTTCGCCCATTTCTTTAAGGCTACTTCTTGAGGCTGATGGTCAAAAACAGTTGCTAGGTCAATTGTTATACATTCCTCTGATTTCTCGCTTGTGCCGGTACAGGCGGTTAGTAATATCGCAAATATAATAAGCCATTTATTCATAAAAATATCTTTGTCCTAAAGTTGATAGGACAAAGATATTTAATTTGTTTCGAAATATTCGTAATATTATGAAGATTTTGTACTGTTATTTCCAATCCACTAAGGATGATTTAAAATAGTTCCAATCGGCCTTTTCCCATAAGGGGGCTTGCGCACCAAGTCTTACTTTATATTCGTCCCAATGTGTGTTCTCTACTTTGGACCAACCTTTTTCGGCGACACCTGCCAAACGGGGCATTAACAGGAATTGCAGATCTCTGAAATTGGTGATCGTCTCGCACCAGATAGCGGCTTCTATACCCGCTACATCTTTTTGAGGATTCTCTACAGTCGGGTTGAAGGTCATCGGGTCCCAGTCGTACATTTCTTGGATCGTTTGTTTCTCGTAGGCGGCCATACCTAAACGTTCTTGCTCCGCGTTTTGGGTGGAGTCCGCACTTGGTTCCAGATATTTATGGTCCAGATAAACGTAACCGCTCGGCGAGAGAATCACTTTCGCTTTTTTGGATATCCCAAGACCCGGATCTTTTGGTGCCTCTTTCATGAATTCTGCGAATAAGGCCATGATCTCTTTATATTCGGCAGGTATATTATCTTTTTTCTTAGAAGAGTCCTCGTTTTTTTGCTTCAGATAAATCCAGTGCTGGATGACATCGCCTTCCGAGATATCCGCACGGGCGGTTTCTTGCCAGCCGACCATTTTCTTTCCATTCTTCAATACGATTTCCCGTGTCTTATTTATAAAACGGACGAACTTATCATGGGGTAAGCCGATCGCCTCGTCACCTCCGATATGAATGTAGTTTCCGGGTGCTAAAGCGGCTAGCTCCGCGATAACATCCTCCGTAAATTGCATCGCTTTCGGATCATCTACGTCGAGGGCATTGAAGGCCTGTCCCGGGATGTTAACATTGGTCTTGAATTTGACAGCGTTCTTAAAGTCCGGATAAGCGGCGAATATGGCAGCTGTATGCCCCGGGATATCTACTTCCGGGATGATCGTGATGAAGCGTTCTTTTGCGTAATTAACGAGATCCTTGAATTCCTCTTGCGTATAATAGCCTCCTTTTCTCCCGTTGTTGGGAAGTTGACCTCCTATTTCCGCTAGCTCGGGATATTTCTTGATCTCGATACGCCAGCCTTGGTTATCGGAAAGATGCATATGCAGTACGTTCATCTTATATAAGGCGATCATATCGATCACTTGTTTCACTTCCTCGGGATCGAAGAAGCAACGAGATACATCGAAAGAAAGCCCACGCCAAGCGAAACGAGGTGAGTCCTTCACTTCCAGTAGCGGTAGATAAATCTTCTCGCCTCCGGGTTGTAGATTACCACCCACGATTTGTTTCAAGGTAGTGATACCTCGATAGATACCTTCTAGGGTAGTGGCCTTGATGTAGATGTTTCTCTTTTGGATGGAGAGGGAGTAAGACTCATCTACGGGGACACTATCTTTCGGACTCAATCCATAAGCTTTTGGCAGGTCGGCGAACTCTTTCGGATCTGTCAACTCGAGGAAGATGATGCAATTCGATTCTTTGTCTGAGGCGGAAGCCAGTTTGATGCCGGATAGCTTTTCTATCTCGTTGGATAGCAACTCGCCCATACCCTTTAAGGATTCGTCCGCATAACCGATCTCGATGCCGGGATGGATCGTGAATGTACCTTCGCCTACTGTCATTTGGGCCGGAGCGGGGATAATACTTACGCTTCTTTCTCCAACATCTGGGGATGAACAGGCGATAAATGTAATAAAACTACAGAGGGTCAATGCCCATGCGAGAGTGATTCTTTTCATTCTTATTTTAAATTTATAGGTTATATCATGGCAAAAGTAAGGATTTGTTTTTACTTTTACGCGAATTTCACAAAAGTGTGCTATGATCAAAGAGAATTTCATTAAGATTTACGAGGAGAGTTTCAAGGAAAACTGGGCCTTGCCGGCATTAACGGATTACGGGAAAAGTAAAACCTTTACTTTCGGTGATGTAGCAACGGAGATCGCACGTATTCATCTTTTATTCCATGAGTGCCAAGTCCGTCGTGGAGACAAGATCGCGTTGATCGGTAAAGACAGCTCCCGTTGGTGCATCGCTTATATGGCGGTTGTTACTTATGGGGCGATTATCGTGCCTATTCTTCAGGACTTTAATCCGAATGATGTACATCATATTATTAATCACTCGGAATCTGTCTTTTTGTTCGTTAGCGACCGGATTTGGGATTCTTTGGAGGAAGATAAGATCGAGGAGGTTCGCGGCGTATTCTCTCTTTCCGATTATCGTTGCTTGCATCAACGGGATGGAGAGAATATCCAGAAGTTGATGAAATCGCTGGATGAGAAGATGACCGAGAAATATCCGGATGGCTTCACCCAAGAGGATATCAAATACGCTGAGCTGGATAATGATAAGGTGGTAGAGATCAACTATACATCGGGTACGACCGGATTTAGCAAAGGGGTTATGTTGACGGGGAATAATTTAGCCGGAAACGTGACGTATGCCCGGACACTGGATCTATTGTTCCGGGGTGAACGTGAGTTATGTTTCCTGCCTCTGGCCCATGCCTATAGTTGCGCTTTCAATTTATTGGTACCCATGGCATTCGGTGTGCATGTCTATTTATTGGGTAAGGTGCCGTCTCCTAAGATCTTATTAAAGGCATTCGAGGAGGTGAAGCCGAACTTGATCTTGATGGTTCCCCTGATTTTGGAGAAGATCTATAAGAAGATGATCCTTCCTCAGTTGAATAAGCGAACCTTGAAGTTGGCTTTGAATATCCCACTGTTGGATTCACGTATCTATGCCCAGATCCGCAAACATTTGGTGGATGCCTTGGGAGGACGTTTCCGTGAAGTGATCGTGGGGGGCGCCGCCATGAATCAAGAAGTAACGGATTTCTTGTATAAGATCAAATTCCCGTTCACGATCGGTTATGGTATGACGGAATGTGGCCCGTTGATCAGTTATGACCATAATAATGAGTATGTGCCCGGTTCTTGCGGACAGATATTGAAAGGGATCATGAAAGTCCGTATCGATTCGGAAGACCCTTATAATAAGGTAGGCGAGATTCAAGTATCGGGCGAGAACGTAATGAAAGGCTATTATAAGAATGATGAGGCAACCCAAAATGTCTTCACGGAAGATGGCTGGCTAAGGACGGGTGATTTGGGTACGATCGATCATGACAACCGTATTTTTATACGTGGACGTAGCAAGACGATGATCTTGGGCGCTAGCGGACAAAATATTTATCCGGAAGAGATTGAATCCAAATTGAACAATTTGCCATTCGTGATGGAGAGTTTGGTCGTGGAGAAAAACGGGAAATTGATCGGGATGGTGTATCCGGATTACGATACGGTGGATAGTACGGGTATCTCGCATACGGATCTTCCAGTTATCATGGAACAAAATAGGATAGAGTTGAACAAGCTCTTGGCTCCTTACGAAACGATCTCGGAGATACAATTGTATCCGACAGAATTTGAGAAAACACCGAAGAAAAGTATTAAGCGTTACCTGTACAGTAATTATTGATAAATAAATAGAAAGCAAACGCAGCTAATATTCAGCATATTGTAAAAGCGGTAGAAAATAATTCAAAAAAAAACGTCTTATGTTGTACAACATATATGATTAATACATACATTTGCATCGTTTTACAACAACAAGATATTATAGACCGTTTAAATTAAGAACAAAATGAAAAAGTTAGTTGCATTTGCTGCTGTTATCGCAGCTGTATCATTCGCATCTTGTGGCAACAAATCTGCTGAATCTACCGAATCTGTTGCTGAAACAGAAGAGGCTACTGTAGTTGAGGAAGCTCCTGTAGTAGAAGAGGATGCTGCCGCTACTGATTCTGTAGCTGTCGAGGTTACTGACTCTGTTGCCGTAGAAGCTGCTCCTGCTGAATAATAATCAGTAAACGAGTTTTGAGGACAGTCTGTATGCGTTGAACATACAGACTTTTTTTGTTTATAAACCATAGATAATGATATGAGACAAATTTTACTTCTTCCATTGGCCGCTCTATTGGCTATGCCGGTATTCTCGCAGACTCCTGCCGATACGACGCTTACGATTCGGAATATAGAGATTCAGGGTACCCGTTTCGCCGGGTTGAGCGAGAGGGGTGGGATGAAAATCTTGCGGGTAGATAATAACTTGAGTAGCGTTACCAATACGACGGCGGATGCTTTTCGCCAATTGCCTTCTGTCATTACCGATATGGAAGGAGCCGTTACATACAGGGGCTCCGGTAATGTCGGGATGCTTGTCGATGGAGTTCCTTACGGTTTGCTGGAAGAATATAGCGGTGACGTGCTGATCCAACTTCCCGCCCTGTTCTTTAACCAGATCTCATTAGGGGCATTTCCTCCGATTAATGCGGTGCCGGATGGTGACGCGGGCATACTCAATCTGGTGCCTCGTATGTATGGAACGGGAGATTCCCCTCTATATGTTACGCTTGGGGCGGGATGGAATGAGCGATATAACGCAGGAGCGGTATTGAATTTGCATCCCGGAAAATTCCATATCAATGCGAAATACAATTATAGGAGGGAATACCGGGAACGATCTTTCAGCAAATCGACCGCGACCGCTAAAAACCGGACGGAGATGAATAATAATGCCACGGCTCGTCCGGACGTACATGTGGCGGATATGAAAGTAGACTATGATCTTTCCGCGAAAGACCGGATCACCGTGCATGGCCTGTATCATTTGATGGATTATAGCCGGTATGGACGCATTAACAACCGGGTATTCAACCCGAAAGGGGAGCAAATGAAGTATGTGATCCGTAACCGGTATAACGACCAGCGCCAGGAAGCTTATGCCGCCGAAGCGTATTGGAACCATGAGATTTCGGAGAATCAAGGTTTTTATACCGTATTCAACTATAATAATTTCTCGTATGATGAGGATAATGATTTCAAGAATGAGAATCCTCAAAACGGGAATATCGTCTCGGAGGATAACCAATCTATCGACCATACGAAACATAATTATTTCTGGGGATTTGGATATGGGCAGGAGATCGATGGTTGGGATTTCAAGCTTGGTTATATAGGTCGTGTGCGAAACGAGGATTATCTGACGGCTGCTTTTGATAAGGTTGACGGTAGTTTTGAGTTAAGTCCGGCGAAATCGTATAATTACGATTTCAACCGTTATCTGAATTTGATCTATGCGGACGTGGTTAAGAATTGGGGCGCTTTTAACGCGGAGATAGGGATACAGGCGGAATTTAGTCATTTTAAGATGGATGAGTTTAGCCCTTCTTGGATCAACGATCCTTATTGGCAGGGGATAAAAGGCAAAGAGAACAAGAGTTCCCGTTTTCATTTGTATCCTCGGTTTCCCGCTGAATCGCCACATGGACGACCTCAACCGGACAGGTTAAATCGCTCTTCATCGTGTTTCCTCTTC
>ENA-ORTW01003259-ORTW01003259.1-human-gut-metagenome-genome-assembly--contig:-NODE-3259-length-14002-cov-3.945580_pt1 | contig 14002 bp, 9 predicted proteins | sample MGYA00242072_ERZ509193 | MGnify/ENA primary metagenome ERZ509193 (study PRJEB26280, sample SAMEA2338813) | human gut metagenome | biome: human gut; feature: human-associated habitat; material: faeces... | reverse complement strand
CGGGCAGTCATGACTGCAACAGGAATGGTTCTTGAATTTCCTATGTCTGAATTTCGGAGCAATCTTAACAGAGCGAACCCGTCGGTATCTGGCATTTGTACATCTGTCAACACAATATCATAATCCGATTTCCCAAGAGCAGCTACGACTTCCTGAAAATTCATACAGGTTGTGCAGGAAACTCCCTTACGTCCAAGCATGTCCTCCGCTATTTTTAACAATATAGGATCATCATCCACAACAAGCACATTCTTCGGTAAAATAGTTATCGAATCACTATCAGGCTTGTCCTCTTCCACAAGTTCATCCGTTTCAGGTAAAGGAATCTCAAGCCTGAAAATACTTCCCTTTCCCGGTGCGCTTTCCACAGTTATAATACCATTCAGGACTTTGACTAGTCCCTTTGTCAGGAAAAGACCTAAACCAAAGCCCTCAGAATTGACATTCTGTGCGGCACGCTCAAAGGGGGCAAATATTCTTTTCTGCGTTTCCTCATCCATTCCGATACCGGTATCCCTGATTTCAATGTGCAGTTTTCCTTCCAAATATTTTGAATAAAAATTTATGGTTTCTGATGGGGTAAACTTGATGGCATTGGTCAGTAAATTGGCCAGTACTTGCTCCAGTTTATCTGCATCGCCCTTTACAACAAAAGATGAGTTTTGATGTTCATATTGAAGAAATAAGGCCTTTGCAACAGCCTTGCGGGAAAACTCTTCTGAGATGCGTTGCAGGAAACGGTCAAGATAAAATGGCGTGTCGTTACGCAAATCACCGGCTTCATTGATCCGATAGGCATCCATCAGATCATTAACCAAATGAAGGATATGATGACAAGAATGGCGTATATCCTCCAAATATGGTTCGCGTTTCTTTTTCTCCCGTGTTTGGGAAGCTAAATCAGCACAGTTATGAATATTACCGATCGGGCCACGTATATCATGAGAAACGGTCAGAATTATTCTTTTGCGCATTTCAAGCAAATCCTCGTTTTCCAGAATGGTTTGCTGTAGTTTGACTTTTATTTTTTCTTCCTTACGTAAATCGGATAGAATAATGAAAAAAGAAATAATAAACAGAACGACAACAATACTTATCACTATAGCAAACAGTCGGAAAGATTTCCATCTTGTCTCCGCTATTTCCAGATACTGTTCTGTAAATGACTGCTGTATTTGGTTATCAAGAGAAGAAACAAAATCATATAACTTGAGATTTAACAGCCTGTTCTGTAAACGCAGACTGTCTGCATACGCTTCCATCTGATTGTTCCGCCAATCTCTGGCAGAAGTCAATCTTTCATTGAAGTCCTGTATTTCATTTGTGATGTATGGGACTTGTACCGTCTCTTTCTTTCCAAATAATCCGGCAATTCCTTTCTTTTTCTGCGTTATTATCTTCATCCGAACCGACTGTGTGGCTATTACAGGTAATTCATTAGCAAGAATACTGTCGGACTTCTCCCAAGATTGAACAGCTTGCATTATTCGGAATAGGTGCATCTCTTTCGTTTCAAGCAATACTCGTAAAGAGTCTATTTGAACCGGAAGTAAAGAATTTACACCACTAGATTTTATTTCAAGCAGAATACTGTCTGTTTTAAGACGCTGATAATGGTATCTGTTATAATCTGATTCATCCCATGCAATAACTGATTCGCCTAAAGTTGCCAACCTGGTAATATACAAATGAGCTTTATGAATATTTTCACAGGCATAATTCGTTTCATTTATAACGCCCTCAAACCTTCGAAAGCGGAAACGCTCGTTAACCATAACAACAGTCAGAAATAGAACTATAGCTGTTATGATAATATAACCCAGAAATATTTTTTTACGTAACAAAGATTGCATTGAAAATAATATATTAAACTACCATAAATCCATATCATTAAGCTAATTTTCACCCCATCCTAATATAAACTTTAATCATCTAATTATTAATAAATTACAATATAATTTAGTATACAATATAGACTAATAAATATTTCACAGACAGCTTAAACTAAGTAATAGCTATCCATGAAATATCAAAATATTACTTTTAAATAAAAGTGTAACAATCAAATATAGCTCACAATATAAGATTAAGTCATATGTACAGTAGTAAATACAGGAGTTTCACATTTGTTTTATTTTTATAGTCCTCCTCCTACAGCATGATACAGATTTATGACTCCCTGTATTTTCTCTAATTTATTTTGTACCTGTGTTAATTCGGCTTCCAAAAGATTTTGTCGCATAGTCAAGACCTCAAGATAATTAGTAGATGAATGTCGCATTAATAACTCAGTTTTACGTACGGCTTCCTGTAGAGTTACGATTTGTTGCTTATCATATTCCAGACGGAGATTAGCAGTTTGCCATTGGGTTAAAGCATTATTTACTTCTTTCCCAGCATTCAACAAAGATTGCTGGAACAAAAGTAAAGTTTCTTCCTGCCTTGCTTTGGCCTGACGCAGATTGCTGATATTTATTCCTTTGTTAAACAAGGGCTGAACCAATGCTCCGATGGCATTGAACAACCAACTTCCAGGATTAGATACCAATCCTCCCGCATTGTTAGTCCATCCGGCTGTACCTGAAAGTGTAATACTTGGATAAAATGCGGCACGGGTGGTATTAGTGGCATAATATGCTTGCGCAAGATTCCATTCTGCCTGCCTTACATCAGGGCGGTTGGCAAGCAATTGTATGGGAAGACCTATCGAAAGCGTATCAGGAAACTGCTGTTCTTCCAAGGTACCACGTTCGATATTCATCGGAGAGACAGCCAATAGCGCAGACAAACTATTTTCGGTTTCCCGGATGCTTTTCAAAATAGATACAGCGGAAGATTCCAAGGCCAAACGACTTGCCTTTGCCTGAAGTACAGCCGCGTCATTGGCTTTACCGGCCCTTTTCAGGGCTTCAAGCACCTTCTCTGTTTCAGCCCAATTAGTTAAAGTACGTTGGCTGATGTCCCATTGACGGTCGAGCATTAACAAGGTATAATAACTGCCCGCAATGGTAGCTATAAGCCCGGTATGGACCGCCTGCTCATAAGCACGACTACTTTCAAGAGCCGCGCGGGATTCACGTTTTGCATTGGTTAGTTTCCCGAACAAATCTATCTCCCAGCTAGCTGAAGCGGAAAGATGGTATGTCTTTGCAACCGTCTGATCTGCCGCATGGCTTATACCGCCTTCAGGAGTCAATGATAAGGACGGAAGATAGGAAAGTTGGGCCTTCATCAACACAGCCTCGGCTGCTTCCACTTTGGTGCGAGCAATGCGCAAATCCGTATTTTGTCTTAACCCAATTGTAATCAGGTCTTGCAGGTAAGCATCGGTAAATAACCGGTTCCATGGAACAGATGCTATTGAAATGGTATCCGGCTTTTCCACATCCCGGTACAGACTGTCCACGATTACTTCCATTTCGGGCCGAGAGTACGGCTTGTAAATGGAACAGCCTGCCATCAGACAAACCGTTCCTGCACACAATATATAATAAGAGAATGATTTCATTTTATTTGTTTTTTTCAAGGTTTTCCAATTCCATTTGTATCGCCCAGTCCGCATCCTTCTTTGATGTCTGTACAGGCTTTATCTTCTCTTGCCAATATTGGAACACAATAAAGAGTACTGGGACGAAAAGCAACAATGCGATGGTTCCCATAAGCATACCTCCCACGACACTAGAGGCGAGCGAACGACACCCGTTGGCACCGACACCATGCGCCACCATCAGCGGAAGAAGCCCGAATATCATAGACAGTACCGTCATCAGGATGGGGCGCAAGCGGTCTTTGGCGGCAAAATAGGCGGCCTGTACCAGACTCATTCCTGCCTGGCGGCGCTTGACGGCATATTCGGTTTGAAGAATAGCCGTTTTGGCCAGTAAGCCGATAAGCATAATCAGTCCTGTTTGCATATAGATGTTATTTTCCAGTCCGAGCAGCTGCGCGAACAGGAAGCTACCCAGCAATCCGCACGGAACGGCAAGTATTACCGAGAACGGGATAAGGAAACTCTCGTACAGAGCACAGAGTATCAAATAGACCAGCACCAGACAAATGGCGAAGATAATCACTGCATTGTTCGTTGTCTGGCTTTCTTCACGCGAGATGCCTCCGAACTCATATCCATAGTTGTCCGGCAGTACCTGTTCGGCTGTTTCCTGGATAGCCTTCAGTGCGTCTCCCGAACTATATCCCTTGGCTGGTGTGCCACTGATTGAGATTGAATTATACAGGTTGAAGCGGGATACTTCCTGTGGACCGTATGTCTTGGTAAGACGGACAAACTGCGCCAATGGTGCCATCTCGTCACCGGTACGGACATAGATGTGATTCAGTGATTCGGACGTAACTCGAAACTCCGGGCTGGCCTGCATCTGCACCCTGTACAGCTTGGAGAATCGGTTGAAATTGGATACATAATTCCCGCCATAATAATCGGAAAGGGTCTGCAAAATTTCGCTGGAACTGATACCGGCCTGTTCGCATTTGGCGGCATCAATGTCTACCCAATATTGCGGATAATCAGTAGCGAACGAAGAATAGGCCGTTTCAATTTCCGGACGCTGGTTCAGTGCTTCTACGAAATTGTCTGCTACCTGCTTGAAATCTTTCAGATTACCTCCCAGTTTATCCTGCAAATAGAGTTCAAAACCACTACCCATACCATAGCCGGGAATCATGGGTGGGGTCATGGCAAACAAGGAGGCATCTGGTACATGCGGAGCAAATGCGTTGATGCTGTCAATGACAGCGCGTGCCGACCGGCTTTCTTCCTTCCGTTCATCCCAATGTTCAAGAGAAATAAAAAACATACCCATGGAAGGACCGGAACCACTGAACGAGTATCCCGTCACGCTGGCATTGTATGCTATTCCTGGAATTTTCTCCACCTGTCGGCTAACTTCTCCCATAACGCGTTTGTTTTCCATCAGGGATGTTCCCGGCTTGGCATCCATGCTGATCATCACAGAACCAGTATCCTCATCGGGTATCAGCCCCTTCTTGGTAGTCTGCATCAGCAGGACAAGCAGCAGAATTGTCACAGCCATTGTTCCCCACATGACCCATTTATGTTTCATGAATAACACTACTGAACGCATATAACGGGCGGAAAGCACATCGAACGTCGCATTGAAGGCCTTACGGAAACGGGCGGCAAAGTTGTCCTTGACACGACCTTGCTCATCCATATACGGACGAAGCATCAGGGCACAAAGTGCCGGCGAAAGGGTAAAAGCATTGACGGCTGAAATTCCTACCGCTACCGCCATGGTGATACCAAACTGCTTGTAAAATTCACCAGAAGTTCCTCCTATCATGGAAACCGGTATGAATACGGCCATAAATATCAGCGTCGAGGTGAGGATGGCCGATGATACTCCTTTCATCGCGTCGTTGGATGCCATGTACGAAGACCGATAGCCCATATCGAAACGGGCTTGAACTGCTTCAACCACAATAATCGCATCGTCCACCACCGTACCGATAGCCAGTACCAGAGCAAACAAGGTCAACAGATTGATGGAGAAGCCGGCCACAGCCATAAAAATGAATGTACCGATGATGGACACCAGAATGCTGACTGCCGGTATGAAGGTGGAACGAAGGTCCTGTAGAAATACATATACCACCAGTACCACCAGTAGGATGGCTTCGAGCAAAGTATGGAATACCACTTTCAGGGAGGCCTTGAGAAAATGATTCGTATCATTCAGAGTCACAAACTCCAAGCCTTCGGGCATATCTTTGCTGATTTCCTCCAGCACCTTATCAATTTCGTTGATGGTCTGCGATGCATTGGAGCCAGCCTTCTGATAAATCATGGCCATGGCAGCAGGCTTCCCGTTCATTTCTGTCGTATAATTGTAAGCCTCGTCACCCAATTCAATATCCGCCACTTCTTTCAGGCGGAGAACTTTACCACCGGGCAGTGAACGGATGACTAGTTCACCGAATTCTTCGGGTGTGGAATAACGACCACGATACTTCATCGTATATTGATAGGCATTGTCATAATTCTCGCCAAAGGCTCCGGTCGCCGCTTCAATATTCTGTTTTTCCAATACCGCCGTAATATCCGATGGAATGAGCTTGTATTGTGCCATCTTGTCGGGCTTCATCCAAATACGCATGCTGTAGTTAGAACCGAAAAGCATCATGTTGCCTACACCACCAATACGCTTGATGCGTGGCTCTACATTGATTTTCATGTAGTTGTTCAGAAACTGAAGATCGTATTTTCCGTTGGGGGAATAAAGGGCAAAGGTCTTCAGTTCGGCGTTCTGCTGCTTCATCGTCGTGACTCCAATTTTAGTCACCTCGGCAGGCAGAAGGCTCAAGGCGGTAGACACACGGTTCTGCACATTTACGGCTGCCATGTCTGGATTGCTGCCCTGCTTGAAGTAAATATTCAGGGAGGCATCGCCACTATTTGAGGCGGAAGAAGTGATATAGGTCATATCCTCCACGCCGTTAATAGACTCCTCCAACGGAATGATGACGGCCTTCTGAACGGTTTCCGCGTTGGCACCGGGATAACTGGTAAACACATTGATGGTAGGTGGTGCAATATCAGGATATTGCTCTACGGGAAGACTGAACAATGAAATTCCCCCCATCAACACAATCACGATGGAGATAACGATGGAAAGCACCGGACGATCTATGAAATATCTGAGGTTCATATGTTTAATTTTTCTGTTCCTTGTTCTTTATTTCTATCTGTATCCCATCACGCAGGAGACCCGTGCCTTCTGTCACAATCACATCGCCCACAGAAAGTCCCGAGCGGACAAGATATCTTTTCCCATCATGGAGTTTTTCAACAGTCAGTTCCACAGAAGTAACCGTAGCTTTGTTGGAGTGAGATTCCGTCGTCACTTTATAGGCCAATATTTTATCCTGCAATTCGGTGGTGGCTGTTTGTGGAATAACAATAACAGAGTTCTCCCTATGTGGCAGGATTACATTGCCAATACCTCCGCTTAATAACAGACGATCAGGATTCGGAAAAACACTGCGAACGGACACAGTACCAGTCTGTCGGTTGATGACACCGCTGATGCTCTCAATACGTCCCTGCTCGGAATACAGCGTTCCGTCATTCAGCACAAGAGAAAGCGGAGGCATCCGTTGGATAACCCCGTCCAAAGAACCGTATTGCCTAAGCAAAGAGCGCAAGCTATTCTCTGTCATGGAAAAATAGATGTACATTTCAGAATTGTCCGAAATAGTGGTCAGAGGGGTGGTCATGGACGAAGTTACTAATGTACCTTCACGATAAGGCAACGTACCAGCCACACCATCCGTCGGGCTTTTGATCTCGGTATACGACAACTCATTACGGGCATTCAGCTCCAGTGCTTTCATCTGTTCCAATGTGGCTTCCGCCATATCTAGTGTATTTTGGGCGGTAGTCAGATCGTACTCCGACACAACCTTCCCGGCATACAGCTGTTTCTTGCTTTCCCAGTCCAACCGGGCAGTCTTTACCTGAGCTTCCGCCGCACGCACATCCGCTTTCGCCTTTTGCCATGCAGCCTGATAAGGCACTTGATCAATTATGAACAGTTGCTGTCCTCTGCATACCCGCTGTCCCTCGGTAACACTTAGTTTGACAATCCTGCCGGATACCTGCGGATAAATGTCAATGTCCTGCCTTCCCTGTATGGAGGCTGAATAAGATTCTTTGATTTCAACCGAATCGGGTGCGACAGTCATCACTTCACAAGCCGTAAGCACTTCTGATGTTTTTCCGTCCTTACAAGAGGGCAGAAACATCACACATACAGCGGAAATAAAATACATCATCTTCCTGTTTACCGTTTTTCTCTTCATTGTATAGGATGTTTATAATTGTTGTTTTTCCTGCAAAGAAAAGATCGAATGCTCCGTCTTACAAGGTCAGGAAGCATGAAACGGTAAAAAGTGTTCTTGAAGCGAAAAAAAGGTCTTTTAAGCTGTATTTCAATACATTTTGTAAAGACTGAAATTTCAATCTGTCGCACTTCACTTCTTCAGTTCGTCATTCCACGCTATTATTTTACCGATTCGCACATTCCGATATTGCCCATAAAATCACTTCCAGCTATCTTTATCTGAAAATTAGTACACTATAAAGGATTGTATTATGAGAGTTACCATGATTTTTACTTTCATTTTCCTGTTGTCTGCGACCGGAACATTGGTAGCACAGGAGAAACGACCTACTGATGAGGAAAGATGGATAAAAGCTCGTGCAGAGCGTATGACTGAATGTATGGCCCGTAAATATGGGTTGAGTGACAAACAAAAAGAAGAATTGCAAAAGATCCATGAGATTTGGTTGCTCGAGTGCGGTGATTGCCCTCATTACTGTCATGAAGCCTATCGTAATAGGCGCAGATATGGCAGAGGATGGCATCGACGCGGAGGTAGTTGCGGTTATTACGACAAGCGCCCTCTTATTGGCGGTTGCTGCAATGAAGACTATACTGAAGATGAGGAAAAATACCAAGAGGCTTATAAGGAATACGAAAAGGTACTGAAACGTATTCTGAACAAAGAACAATACAAAAAATATCAGGAAACCGGCGCAGATTAACAGTATCGACTAAATCAAGACAAAGCAAACGGTTATTCACCTTTGTTTTTATCCTAGTTTTTCCCGAAGCGGTACTTGAAAGTCAAAGTCCGCTTCGGGAAAACATGTTTATCTATCCAACCATTCTTTCAGTGCTGTAGCCCGCTCACGACTCACCACCACTTCCGTATCCGGATATTTTTTCAAATGTACCTTCAGCCGTGAATTAAACCAATTGTTTATGCTCAAGATACTGTCTATGCGGACAATATACTGGCGGTTGACACGGAAAAATTCATCGGGGTTAAGTTGTTTTTCTAATTCATCGAGTGAATACGAGATTTTTTCATTCGTCCCGTTTTTCATATATAGACATACATTTCGCCCGTCCAATGCCACATGGCTAATGTCTTTCACTGAAACAGAAATGTAACCGTCCCGATAAGGCAGCAAGAAACGCTCTCGATAACGGTAATTGTTTTTACGCATATGTTCCAGCAACAGCCGTATGTCGTCACTTCCTCTTTGTGAAGTGCTGCTGTAACGATTCACTTTCTGAATAGCAACAGCCAGTTCATCTGCGTTTATAGGTTTCAGTAGATAATCGAAGCTATTGAATTTAAAGGCCTTTATGGCATATTCATCATAGGCGGTTATAAAGATGACCGGAGAGGATACGGACGATTGCCGCAGTGCGTCAAAACTCAATCCGTCTGTCAAACGGATATCTGCCAATATTAAATCAGGTGCAGGATTCATCTGCAACCACTCTACTGTCTCTGCAATACTTGCCAGAGGTCCGGCTACATGATGCGTTGCGTCTATTTCCTCAAGCAATCGTTTCAAACGATTGAAATTTCTCTTTTCGTCTTCAAGAATTAATATGTACATGGTTCTTTATGTATTACAGGTAACTTAACTTGATACAGCTCTTTACTTTTCACTATAAGGGGTTTTTTCTGACAAAGCTGAAAATAACGTCCGGTAATGTTCCGGTGTCCGATACCGGTTGAAACCAGTTCTGATACCACGGGACGCAACTCGTTTTCAACCACCATCCAATCTTCTTCCCTATAAATACGTATAACCAAAGGATGGGAAGCTGAAAACTGATTGTGCTTGATGGCATTCCCCACCAACAGCTGTAAACAAATGGGAGGAATACATCCGTCATTATCCTTTAACAGTTTGTTGTCCACATTAATCCTCACAGCATTTTCGTAACGTATATCAATCAGATACATATATGAATAAAGAAAGGTTATTTCTTCCTGTATGCTCACGATATCCCGCTTCAGATTCTGGATGACATAACAGTAGACTTTGGATAAGTGTTCCAGGAACTTGTCAGCCAATGTACGATCTTCCATGATCAATTCCGAAAGGATACTGAAGTTATTAAACATAAAATGCGGATCAATCTGCGATTTAAGAACTTCGAGCTGCATCTGAGTGGCATACTCTTTTTCTTTCAATAACTTTATTTCCAACTCTTTTTTCTGATTTTCAACATGAACATACGACTCCAGATAATGGGCGTTGGTATAAAGATAAGATACAAAAGTGGCTATGACACTGAAAATATAAAGTCCCTGTGAGAGAAAAGAACTTTCATCGTCAAACAACCTTATACAGATTAATGAAAAGCACCAGACTGTCAAGTTGTTGAATATTAGCAACAAGAAAGAATTAACCAACAAACCTTTATAGGTATTGTGGGTAAAAGAGACCCGACGGAATGACCAGTTACTGTAAAAGACAGACCATTCAACCAACACGAAACTTGATACGATTGTAAACAACATATCTATGACGTAATCTTTTATGGTTGCTTTTCCACTCAGCAGCCACACAGCATACTCCTTATCAATCAATGCTGATAAGAAATAGGTGAGAATAAACACAACTCCAACCAATAGCAATCGGTTCCGCAGATGATCAAACTTTGTTCTATCCATTAGTTTTTTCTACAAAAACAATCGTTTTTTTGTAATCGGTTGATAGATAAGACTTAAAGAGTAGAAAGTTCGGTAGCCGGTAGCGATTTGGTAGCTGTGCGGGTTTCGCTGCATTGCTTCGCTTTGCTCTTGGAACTGATGCAAATATACTAATTTTGACCGAAAAAGGGAAGTGTTTCGGGGGATTTTTTATTTTTTCGGGATTACCAGATTACAGGAAAAGCATAAAACCGGAGGCGGTGCAAGAAACGGGGTTGCACTTGTGTTTTTACTGGAAGTGTAAAGTATTGATTTTCAGAGTGCATTTGACTGGTGCAAGGTGCAGCTATATTTATATATATAGCTGCACCTTGCACCACCTCTGTATGGTTTGCATCCTGTGTAGATTATCCTGTCTTCTGATACTCGAAACCGAAGGCTGGTTACCGCCAGTTAAGGTGCTGCCGGTGTTCCCTTCCTGTAAGAGTATGGGGATGTAAAAGCACGGGGCTTGCTGCTACTGAAGGGAAACAAGAGGATGTGCCCAACCTATGGAGACTGTACGGTTGGATATAATGGCTGCCATAACCTTTTGAGGTGGCAGATATGGAAAAGGGACTTGTGGATCATGCGGCTGTCTTTTACTGCAAGGATGTGAAAAATAAATGCTTGTGAAGGGAATTATCCCTGAAATCACTATCTTCGCAAGTGAAAACCAAAGGATATAAAAGTATGTTTACCAACAGGGATGAAGTATTGGAAAAGGCTTTGCGGATATTCGCAAAGATGAATTACGAGAAGGCAAGCCAGATGGAGATAGCCAGAACCTGCGGACTGTCGAAAGCGGGACTGACCTATTATTTCCCGTTCAAGCAGGACTTGTTCACGGCTGTGGCGGACAGGTACGTGTTCGATACCCAACACTCGAAAAACAAGTTCAACTTCACGGCAGGCTCATTGTCAGAATTTATCGACCGGTATGTAGCCGGAGTGGAGAACACGATGCAGCGGCTCGTGCGCCTGCTGGACGACGGGAACAATCCCAACGGGTGCAGCTTCAACTTCTACTATTACCACCTGCTGATGCAGGTAAGGCTGTACTATCCCAACGTGGAGAAAAAGATAGCCGCCATATTCGAGCAGAACTTACAGCTTTGGAAATCCGCCATCGAGAAGGCGAAGGAAAGCGGGGAAATCAGGCGGGATGTGGATGTGGATGAAGCGGCTTCGATGTTCTGGCAGATATTCTTCGGAACCTCCTTTGAAAAGTCCTTTTTTCAAGGGCTGGACACCAAGAAGCTGGCACGGAGCCTGCACTTCCTCTATTCGCTGTTGAAAGCCTGAAATACAGGCGGCAGGCTGCATAGGACAGCAATAAATCTCTATTAGAGGGACTTTAACAAAATAAAACCAACCACTCTGTTGGTTTTTCTGTTTCTTTGTTTATATTTGCGGCTATATGATATTATTTTCAGCCACATGGACAATGTTCAGAAACAGAGAGGAAGCATCGTTCTGTACAAGGAAGAAAGAAACGGTGCGGACTACATACGGATAGAGTATGTAAACAGTCAGGCTGTCGCCCTGCTGCTCGCCCAAGATACGGACGTGGAAAAGGCAGGCAACAGTTCTGCCTACATGCCTGCCACCGCTTTTAAGCTGCCGGATTTCTACGACCGCTATTCGCCCCACGCCTATATTGATTACAGCCGGGTTTACGTGCGGCATCCAAAACCCAAAAGGGAATACACACTGCCGAAAGGCTACCTCGAACTGCTGGAACAGAAGCGGTACAGCCTTTCCACCATAAAAGCCTATAAAATCTATTTCAGCGACTTCATGGAATACCACAAGGGGCATGACCTTGACCTGCTGACGGTCGAGGACATAAACAGCTATATGCTCCACATGGTTAAGGAAAAGCACATATCCGCCACCCAGCAGAATATGCGTATCAACGCTATCAAGTTCTATTACGAAAAAGTCCGGAAAGGCAAGCGGCAATATTATGGCGGGATAGCCCGTGCAAAAGAGTACAAGGCATTACCCGAAGTATTAAGCCGGGAAGAAATGAAAAGCATCTTCGCACAGTTATCCAATCGGAAACACAGGTGCATGATTTCTCTCATTTACTCTGCCGGGCTACGCCGAAGCGAACTTCTGAACCTGACACCCCAAGACATCATCAGCGAACGGATGCTAATCAGGATTGCCGGGAAAGGCAAGAAGTGCAGGTATTCCCTACTGTCGGAAAAGCTGCTCAACGAACTAAGGGATTACTACCGGGAATACAGACCACAAAAATGGCTTTTTGAGGGCGAACAGGCAGGCGAACAATACTCACCCAGCGCATTGGTTAAGATATTGAAAGAAGCGGCAAGGAAAGCCGGAATAAAGCATCGGGTACACCTGCACATGCTCCGCCACACGTTCGCCACCCACCTGCTGGAACAAGGGACAGACCTAAGAACCATACAGGAACTTATGGGACATACCGATATAAAAACAACGGCAATTTATCTGCACGTATCGAACGCCTATAAAGCAAAAATCCCCAATCCGCTGGATTGTTTGGATGATGATTAGACAATGATTTAATAGTGAATAGGAACTGCACCATAAGGTGCGTTTATCGAAAAATTAATGGTAATTCTGACAAAGTATGAATATAGACGATATTAAAAATATAGACGACTTTCAAGTTTACTGTTGTACGAATAACGAACAACGGTATATCTATTCTGATATGGTGGAGAATGCAACACCGATTGCAGATTGTATAGACTTATTTATCGTTTCAGGCACACGTAGTATGGATAATATCAGCCTATGCACTAAATTGCGTTTTTTATCTATCAATAACTACAAGATAGGTAAAAAAGAACTTAGCAATTTGTTGGATTATAAAGAAAATCTTTCCACGATTACACATTTATATTTGTGGAACACGAAGTTGAATGATTTATCTTTATTGCAACTGTTTCCTAATCTGACGCATCTAATGGTTGCATATATCAGAAAAGAAGATTTTTCATTTGACGGTATTGGTTACACTCCCAAACTACATACACTTTGTATATTGAGTGCAAACAAGATAGCCAATATGGATTTTATACCCAATGATTTGAAGAAACAAATTAAAAATCTATCAATGGTATATACTTCAAGATTACACAGCTTAAAAGGTATTGACGGCTTTATGAACTTGGAAAAGCTATACTTGTCTGCATCAACAACAGAGAGTAAGAAAACAGTAAACTTGACTACTTTGTCCGGATTAGAAACTTTGAGAAAGCTAAAAAATATTGAGCTTAAATATTATAAGTTAGATTTGGAAGATGCCAAGAAAAGACTTTCTTCAAATCCTGCTTTAAGGCTTTTCAAAGTGAATAATATCAATATACCATTAACGAAGCGTGATAACGCCTAACGGCGTTCCCCGCTTAGCCATTAGCGAAAACATATCAAAATGAAACGAATAGAATTATTTTGGAACATATTA